>Ga0208644_1001962_pt1 | contig 16760 bp, 33 predicted proteins | sample VirMetDEL_Nov_18_FD_184517 | JGI IMG/M metagenome (GOLD analysis project Ga0208644, IMG submission 184517) | Aqueous microbial communities from the Delaware River and Bay under freshwater to marine salinity gradient to study organic matter... | ecosystem: Environmental > Aquatic > Marine >... | reverse complement strand
TATTGGCACGACTCTTCGTGAGAAGGCTAAGAAGCACTATGAATAACAACTATACACTCTGGTATTGTTACGATAATACCGATTGGCGCATTTGGGGTAGGTATGAACATGAGCATCTTGCCGAACAGGCAAGGGAAGAACTCAAGCTGCATAAGCGTCCATACGACTCTACCCAGCCACACTCATGGGAATCATATTTGTGGACAGTGATCCTCAATCCAGAGGAAGAACCCCCACAAAACATGACCTTCATCGTAGATCATGATTCTTTTGAGGAAACCTTGTTCGATCAAAAGCAAGAACAGTTCGGTGCCAACGTAGAGGACAGCTAAAAAATTAGCTGTCCTCTTGCATTTCATCTACACGTCGCTACCATCACACGTCATGCAAACTTTCTTGCCGTATCCGTCTCTTGCCCTTTCTGTCACCTGCCTCGATTATCGCCGCTTGGGTAAGCAGCGTGTCGAAGCCATGCAGCTTGTCAACTCTACGCTCAAGCTGGAGCGTGGTGAGCCTGTCAAGGGCTGGGCTAACCATCCTGCTCGCATCATGTGGATTGGCTACATGGATGCTCTCAAGCTCTACCACAACATGTGCATCGCAGAGTGGATCAAGCGTGGCTACAACAATACCATGCAGTTCTACGATCTGCCTGACACCGAGATTGAGATGCCGCATTGGCTCGGCGATCCTCGCGTCCACGACTCCCACAAGTCCAACCTGCTGCGTAAAGATTTTTCTTTCTATTCACAGTATAACTGGAATCTTCCTACCAACATCGACTATTATTGGCCTGTAGGGAAGCAGACCAATGTGGACCATATGGCGTAAGTGGACATCTTATAGAGGTAAGGGCAACTGGGAGCCTTGGAAGAAGTATGATTCTTTCGACAAGGCTTCCCAAGCTCTTGAACAGATCCAGACCAACGAAAGCCGGTCCACGATCAAACCCATAGATTTCTATTTACAAAACCCAGGAGGTAAGAAGCCATATGAAGCTGAATGAACGAGACACACAAGCCTTTGAGAGCATTAAGTTAGAGTTCAGCAATGAACTCGACAAGATCATTCAGGCTGTTGGTGGTAAAGAAGAAAAAGATCCTGAGGTCTTTGCTGACAAGCTAGATATGTTGTTGTCGGCAACACTCACAGCTATTCAGAAGACGGATAGATTTATCGACTATCTTGAAACTGAGTGTGACGAGTGGGCAGACTAAAAAGTCAAGAATGCGCCCTAGCATGGCACCTCGCTACAGATATGTGAACGTCATAGATTTTCGTGCGGCTAATAACCTTAGATTTCAGACACTCTCTTAGCGGGCCTACGTTCGAATCGTGGGTGGGGCATATTAAAAAGTCAAACTTAATAGATGGAGCAGAAGTTAGAAAGAACAATTACGAGATGGGTTATAGATAATCCAGATGTCACAGTCCATGAGATTATGGAACAATTTGATGTTACATATTCTGATGCGCTGATGATTTTAACTATTGTTGATGAATTGGGATTAGACGAAGACGAATGAAACATTATACTATTGATGGTTTCTATCCTTTTTGTAGATCCCATTTTAAAAACGAGTTAGACAAAAAAACAATGAAAGAAGATACATTAGTTTTCGATGTATTTCTTTCCGAATGTGTTGATTGTCTAAGAAAGCAAAGACATGTTCTTTCTAATACAGAATTAGAATTAAAACGAAAAGCATATGATGTTGCGGACGAAAAATATAAAATCGACGCAAAAATCATGGAAGTAAACATTTCGTTCATGTCAAAAGAGGAATTCCTCCGATGACATTTAACAAATGACAAACGATTAAAAAGGACAAACCCAAAATGACTAACGCCCAGAAAGTGAATAAACATCAAAGAACCAAAACTAACCACAGAACTACAACTAAAGGTTCTCGTGGACGTCGTTCATCAGTCTTCAAGCATGGACTCGGAAAGAGCATCGTGAAGAAGGACAATGGTAAGAAGAGCAGGCGATGATAAAGCTAGACAGTGAGTTATCTGAACGGATTAAAAATGAACTCCAAATTCATTGTGTTAGTAAAGATAACCGAATTGATATCCATCTAAACCAAGAGGATGTAATAAAGATTCTGCCTAGCCTTCATAAGAAGGGTATTTTTATATATTGTTGGGTTGGTCCCTCTCCGCAAGGACGGAACGACAAAACAGATTACTCTAGTTATTCTAGGACGGCTGAACTGTCCAGCAATGCAACTTATGATGATGTCATGAAGCATGTCAAACAGATCATCCGCGAAGTTAAGGCTTACAGGCATAGCCTGTATCTCCAGATACCTGACATACTTTGATGACAAATCTTGAAACTAAGAAGTTTCTCAAGGACTCAAATGTCCTTGCCAAGACTCTTATCCAGGTTAATTCTAACAAGAAGAAGACCTTGAAGCAGAAAGCATATGATGCAATGCTGAAGCTGATCTCGTCGAGGCTGGATGCGAAACTTTCAGTCCTCGATGCTTGCATCACAGATGGAAGTGTGTATCTTGCAGACCTCGCGATACAAAAAAGTATCTACGGGGATTTGCTTGAGTATCTCTCTAAAGAACTTCTAGATACTTAGATAAAAAATCTAAAGTTATCCACTTTCTCTTTCATAACACACTATATACTGTGTTATGAAAAAGCAATTAACACATCGAATTTGTAGCAAATGTAAAGACTTAAAAGAGATTAAGGACTTCCACAAAAAGAAAGCCGGGGCTGGGGGTTATAATTCTAAGTGTAAGATATGCGTATTGTCCGCCCTAAAGCAACGATACGACTCCGACACAGAATTCAGACAGAAGAAGATTGAAAACTCCCGTAAGAACCAAGAAAGAAACGCAGAGAGGACCTCAAAGAGAAAAAGAGAGCACTACCAAAGGAATAAACAAAAGTATAAAGATAAAAACGATCAGTTTTATTTAGAGTGCAAGGAGTTAATAAAGAAAGAGAAAGATATCCCTTGCATGGACTGTGGTCAGAGATACCCTTATTACGTTATGGACTTCGATCACAGAGACCCAAAAGAAAAGAAATTTGGGATAGCTCAGGCAGCCTGGATGTGCTCCACTATAAAAAAAGTTCGAGAAGAGATAGAAAAGTGCGATGTTGTTTGTTCCAACTGCCACAGGATCAGAACTTTTAGGAGCCGATTCCCAGATGCCCACAACACAGATCTGGAACTCCTCGACCAGGACTGAGATTTTTTTTCAGAAACCTGAAGTTTCTGTTGCACCGCACCGTTCAGTCGCTACTCTGGTAGACTGAGAGATACTGTTATGGCAACCAAAACCATCCGTTTTACTCCCTTCTCCCGCGTTTCCCCTACCCTGGATTTCGCACTCAAGAACAACCTCAACGTTCTGTTTTCTGGTGAGCACGGTGTTGGCAAGTCCAGCATCATTATCGAGACCCTGAAGAACCACGGTCTCAAGTATCGTTATTTCTCTGCCTCGACGATGGACCCGTATGTGGACTTCGTTGGCATCCCCATGCAGGTGGAGAACGAGCAGGGTGACGAGGTCATCCGTTGCATTCGTCCTGAGCACATCAGCGATGACGTTGAGGTGTTTGTGTTCGACGAATTCAACCGCTCGCACAGCAAGATTCGCAATGCGGTGATGGAACTCATTCAGAGCAAGTCCATCAATGGCCGCAAGTTCCCCAACCTCAAGGTTGTGTGGGCAGCGATCAATCCTTCGGATCACGAGAACTCGTATGATGTCGAGGATCTCGATCCTGCACAGGCTGACCGTTTCCATATGCACATTCACCTGCCATACGAGGCAGATGAAAGCTACTTCAAGCGTGTGCATGGTGCGACTGGTGAAGCCGCTGTTCAGTGGTGGAAGCTGCTCGCAGACGGAGAGAAGAAGACTATTTCTCCTCGTCGCCTGGAATACGGTGTTTCCGCATACAACGAAGGTGCAAACGCTGATCTGATCAGTGTTCTCTTCGACGGTGTTGTCACCAACGTTGTCAATTCTTTCCTCGAAGAGCTTGGCAAGGTTTCGATCATTGCAACTCTGCAACGACTGACCAAGGATCGTTTTCAACTTTCCGAGGATGAGATTCGTTCCACTCTGCATGGTCTCGTTTCGACTATTTCTGGTCGCAACAGCATGGAACGTATCTACAAGTGGGAATACGAGAAGTATTCCCATTTCATGTGGACGATTGTGCATACTCCGCTGGAGTTCGTAAAGTCTATCATGTCCGCTGAGTTCCAGAGGAACGAACCTTTCAACTACGATCGAGTGATGGCGGCGATCAAGAAGTATGATCCGACGCATCCGGTCCTGTTGGAAAAGGTTGCCGAGGTTCGTAATGCTACTACGCGATGCTCGGACATGAAGGATCGTGAATACTTCAGATTCATGCGGACGCAATTCGACGAACGCAGCGTCGCTATTGTGCAGCGTGAAATCATGCACTCTTTCCGCTTTGTGAAGTATTGCAACGACCGTATGCCGCAAGATGTCGCGTTCGCGAGCACGGATGAGTTCACCGCTTTCATGACTCAGCGTGACTACGGTAAGTGGGCCAACAATGGTCCGAGCAAGACTTACATTGCTAAGATCAATTCCGACAACGGAGTCAGCTTGGGTCAGATGATATTCTCTCCTGAGAGTCTCGCTGAGATCACTGAGTATCCGAATCTCGATGCCAAGAATCGCAAGAGGGCTATTTCAGTCCTGCTGATTCTGTCTCAGATGATGTGTGGCACCCGCTGGATGGATGCCAGCACTGAGAGGGATTCTCTTTACCGTATCGGTAAGATGATCTACGGATTGAAGTATCGCATTCGTCAGGATACTCTCAATGAGATTGGCACCGTATTCAGCGGCACCAGCATTGGAGCTAAGACGTATTTCATGTCTAAAAAGGACGGTTACGATTGGGCTTGTCTCCTTCCTCAGTTCCACAACATTCCCCATCAACTCATGACTCCGATGGAGGAATCCCTCAATGACATGTTCAGGAATACCCTCGTGAAGGGACATGGCAGCATGAAGTGGGAAGCTGTGTCTGACGAATTCCAGCCAACCCTGAAGGCGACTGTCTGATGGATATTCAGCAATTCATCGAAGAGTTTTCTGCTGACCTTCGTGGTCAGCAGAACAGCCTTTTGCTTTCTCTCTTCATCGAGAAGAGTGAGTTCAAGCACATTCCTGATTACTTCCTGCCTATTCGCGCAGAGCTTTCAGGCAACAAGTGCATTTTCAGCTACACGGATAAGTTCATCAGCATGGAATATGGGAATCAGGCCCATGTCATGCTGATGGAGATTTATCGTGTTCTGTATCGTCACCCACAACGCGAACAAGCGTTGATCGAAGATGAGCGTGATAAGATGATCGCTCACATCGCATCATGGATGACGATTAACCAGTTCGTCGATATCAACTTCACTCCTGTCACTGATAGGACTTACGCTGATTCCATTTCTTTCGAGGAATGGCTTGAGCAAGGTCCCGATACTCACCCACACATCAAGAATCCTGCTGGTCACGCTGCTGATTTAGATTCTACTTTCTGGGCTGTCATCGACATTCTGGGCGATCTGGAACAGGATGAGCAAGAGCAGCAGCAAGATCAGGAATCAGACGAAGAGTCCGAGCCTGAGAAGAATCAGGATTACTTCAACCAGAATGACAGCAGTGAAGGTGACGAAGATGAATCGGATGCAGATTCGCAAGAGGGGTCTGACGAAGGCCAGGGTGAATCAGGCGAAGATCAAGAGCAGAAGGAAGGCGAAGCTGATTCGAATGAATCAGGCGATGCTCAAGCTTCGCCAGGACAAGGTGACGACGACGGTGGAGAGCAGTTCTACCGAGAACTGATTCAGGACGCTGAGAGGCACGGAGAGAAGCTCGAATCCGATCACCCTGTCCACGGTCGGTCTACCGGTCAGACGAGCACAGACGACGTTGTGCAGGTCCAGACGAAGCATTCCCCATCTGCATCGCGGGCGTGGAACCGCATCGTCAAGTGGGAGTTGCAGAAGCGTAAGAAGGAGTCCATGCAGTTCTGTGAGAGTTGGGCATTCCGCAACCCTCGCATGTTCTCCATGAGTAAGAAGCTGGCTCTTCCTTACGAGAAGTATATTCTCGATGAGAAGGCCCCTGAGTTCTGGGTTTTCCTGGATGTCAGTCAGTCTTGCGAGCGACTCAAGCCTTCTTTCGAGCGGATTCTTGAGTCTATCCCCAAGAATTTTGCTGTGCGTCCATTCGTGTTCGCGGAATACTGTGTGCCATACGACATGGAGACTAAGTCTTACAAGAATGTCGGTTATGGCACAGAGTTCTACAGAATCGAACAGGTGATTCAGCAAACGATTGCAGCGGAGGGTATTCCTTACCCCAAGTATGTGATCGTTATCACTGATGGTCATGGTGGAGATGTAAATCCACAACATCCAGAAAGGTGGATGTTCATCGCGTCTCAGTATGGCGAATACTATTCGCGTGGTGCTTATCAGACCGCTTACTACAAGACTAAGGGTTGGACTGGTAAGCATAATCTGTCCACCACTTGCATCGCAAGGGGCGACAGTGAGTTTATCAGGACTCTGAACAAGCGTAAGAAGCATCTTCCGTTGTTTGTATCCTACCTGGAGTTTCAGGAGAATGTAACCGTTGAATATGTGGAGGGGAGCAACTATACACAAGGATGAGTGAGGAACATAAAGAACCAATTCCTCAAGAATGGTGGGATCTATACCTGAAGAAGTATGAGCGTCTTATGTATAAGATTGCACATATGATCTCAGGTGATCCCACCATTTGCACAATTGAGGATAATTTCAATGATTTGTGTGTTGCGGCCATCGAGTCTGTTGAGGGTTATCGAAAGATGACCAAGAAAACACTCGATGTGCTGCTCACAGACAAGGGCTTCGACCAGTATACGAAAACGTGTCTGTGGAGAAGAAAAGCGCGGAAGGGACTTGATGTAGAGAAGAAGAGAGCTATTAGAAAGTGTGTGCCAATACAGACAGACACAGATGATGGCTATGATCTGTCTGCTATTATCGACAAGGGATATGGCTTTGCAGGAACAGAGATACTAGACATCTTCGCATCTGTAGATGTCAATAAAGAGATTCTAGATGTGATCATCAGCAATCCTTCTGTTCTCAAAGACAATGGCACATTCAACTATAGCGAGCTTGGTAGACTCCTGGATGTGAGTTCAACTACAGCAAATGCAAGGGTGGATAAGTTAGTATATGAGCTACAGGCAATGGGAATCGAAGAACAATTGTCTTAAACATGTCTATAACAGAGACAGAATAATTGTTGGTTATTTTATAATTGTTCTGGCTGGTGTAGGGCTAATTAAGATAGCAACCATTATTGGGAGGGAATTAGTATGGACAAGATAGGAGAAGTAGTAGAAGAACTGTTTGGTTTGCATTACAACACAAACCTGGAAGGAATGAATGACATGGTCTCGGAAGAGTATTTCATGACATCATTCGATGCTGAGGTAGCTGAGAAGCTGGACACGCAAGATGTGTGGATAAAGACCATGCAGAATCTTAAGTCCGATGAGGACAGGGATAATGCGTGGTATATCTACAATATGTTCCTTCAGGAAAAGATCTTGAGGTCCGCGCTGTGATAGTGGTCTTTTATTTCGCGGCTGTGTATGCGGTAGCTGCATTATATGCAGTGATATACCACCCAGTCTTGAGAGAGATCATCTATGAATGAGGATGTTGAAAGGAACCTAAGTAGATTCCTATTGGGAGTCATCATTGGTCTTGTCATCATAACCATATTCAAAAGTCCATATCTATTCAAAGAGTATGATAATCATCACGTTTATTTCCATCCTGTTCGTGCATATTGGTATCAGCATATGGATGATGCAGGAGGAAAATGACTAGACTATTGCTGCATATGGTAATACAACTATTGATAGCATATCTCTCACTGAGGTATATCAATAGAAAATAAAACCCCACAAATGTGGGGTTTTTTTATGTAAAAACTAAACTATATAAGCTTGGATCCAATTTTATAGGAGATTATAATCATGAGAAGAATTCAACCATTGACTGTTAGTATGTTAAGTGAAGTAGCTGACACTTCCCAATCCAGATATGCGATTGGGAAGCTGGGGGCCAGAGTTATGGATAAGTATAGCGATAATCCAGCAAAACTTCGAGCAAAATCTGATCAACTTGATAGAATTCAAGATAAAGTAATTTCAAGAGCGAGGAGGAAGGCTAATAATTCTGATGTATTTGCTCAAGATTTCCAAGCTGATAGTGATGCTACAGACTTACGTCATGGATTCGCTATGGGCGATGCAAGAACTAACGCTAGAGCAAGACAAAACAGAAACCCAGTAGCCAACAATCGTGCTCAATACAGACTTTACCGACGCGGGCCAGTTCCAGGCGGAACTAGAAAAGGTCCTGTAGGAGATATGAAGTTTACTGGCCCTTGGCGTGACCGTAAGGAGCAATACTGATATTATTTTTTTGCAATCCTTAGCAGGAAAACATAACCCCCTTTTGGGGGTTTTTTTATATCTAAAGTTAACTATATAATGATATGAGACCATTATACTTACACATGCTTTTTGAAGAGGCTGAAGAGCCAACCCAAAAAAGACCAGAACGTGAATCCTCTACTCGTTCAAGAAACGACACTAGACTTCCCCGAGTAAGAAGGAGAAGTGATGCCATGAACAAGGCAAGAATCCGTCGTAAACAAAAAGAATCGGCAGAAGCTCAGAGAGCAGAAGACAGACGAAAAGCTAATGCTCACAATGCAAATGTTTACAAGCTGAAGAAGATAAGAAAGAAGAAGGCAGGAGAAGAAGCAGCAAGGATAATGGCTCAAGAACCTGATAAGGATAAGAGAACACCAGAACAGAGAAAGAAACTTGCATTTGTAACAGGGGCTAATAGATTTGGTCCTGGACATCCAAAATATGGAATAGAAAAGAAGCGAGAAAATGATCCAAGATTAGAACGATTAGGAAAACTCAGCAGAAACCAAATCGACTGGATTTCAAGAAAGGCTAGAAGACAGATGCAAGATATGAGAGATAACCCTAACTCTCCTTACAGAGATCCAAACTTTCATCCTGGCAAGATAGCTAGAGGTGAGGCTAACAATGCTAGACTCTTTAACTTCAGAGGCATGGGAAGCAAAAGGAACCAACAATGAGACCATTATTCTTATCTATACTGTTGGAAGAGTTTGCGGATCCCACACCTAGATCTAGAAACCGTGAAAGTTTTCGGCGTCCTAAACCCGAAGGACCATCTTCTCGTGCAAGAGTTAGACATAGTATTAACAACCCACCACCTGATTTTGGAGATCAGAGTGAGTTGATGAGAACTGATCTTGACAAATACAGCCAGAAAAAAGCTGATGACAGCACTAAGTTTGTCAGGTGGTTCAAAAGAACAGCAGAACAAAGAAAGAGAAAAAACGCTCGCCTAGAAAAGCTACGAGATCAAGAAAGAAGGGAGACTATATTAGCCAAAATTAAGCATGATAAGCGTAGAGGAAGAAGAACAGCAAAACTGATGGCTCAAAATCCTGACCCAGAGTCCAGATCACCAGCACAAAAGAGAATGATCAAACTGAATACTGGGAGAAATAGAGCAGGGCCTGGACATCCAAATTATGATCCTGGACATGGGTCATTAACTAAAAGATTAGGGTTCAAAATAAGAGATCCTGAGGACAAGTGATTATGAAACCACTAAAGCTAAATGTCCTGTTAGAAAACCTCTTTGATAGAGGCATGGGCCTTGAACCAGAGGACCATAACGCCCCTGCAAAGGCTTACCGAAGAGCTATTCTTAAACAAATAGCAGCAGCAAAGAAAGCAGGTAAACCTTTTGCGTGGGGCAGCAGGAGTAAGAGTTAAACTTGTAAGAAGTTTAAGAGATACTATTAGAACCAATAAACCAGATAAAGACGGAACAACACCTAAACAAGCTAGACAATTAGCAAAAGACTTGAAGAGAGATGGTATAAAGAAGGTCACTGGTATAAGATGATAGACTACATCTTGTATGTAGATACAAGAAAAGGCTCATCCAAAATGGAGAGCCTTTTTTCATTATATGAATAATATATAATCATATGAAGCCATTATACCTATCCGAAATCAGTTATCGTAGTCATCTTATGCCAGATGACGGAACTTTAGCACCTGAAGACCATGAAGAGTATGAAGAAGGTGATGAGAAGACTATGCTAAGAAAAGCAAAGGTCAATCCTGCATCAGATTATGCGAAACCCATATACAAACAAATAAGGCGTGCACAGAGATTAGGTAGACCATATGCTTATGGAATGGAAGGCGGTGTTGCAGGAAGAGACAGAGAACAATTAGCAAAAAGAATGGCAGACAGATTAGGTGTAAAGATGACAACATTTAATCTCGAACACCCAGACACTGATATCGAAAATGATGACAGCAGAACAATGAGATACCTAACAAGGAAACATGGACGCGATGGAGCATTAGCTATTAGACATGCTTTCTTAGGAGGACAAAAAGATTCTAGATATAAGACTAAGGAAGGAGATGAGTGGCTTAGAAAACGAGGACTAGATCCTGATGATACGGATGCACTGAATAGAGAAGCATTCCCTCAAGACTTTGGTCAAAAACCAAGTATTATTAGTAGGGGAGCAGATTATATCAATATATCTAGACGACTAGGTGCAAAAAGTAAACTAAGAGCAGTGCAAAAGCAAGGATATCATGCAGGAGGAACTATGGGTAGGAGCCACTTTAAAGGTCACGTATAATATAAACTACATCTTGTATGTAGACATAAGAAAAGGCTCATTCCTTTGTAGAAAGAGCCTTTTTTTATGTCTATTGTATACTAAAAAGTCAAAGTATACAAGATGTAGTGTGTGAGGTAGATGTGATAAAAAGTCAAAGTATGTTTATTATGAGTAGGGGTATGTATACTAAAAAGTCAAAGTAGGGGTTTAGAGTTTAGATTTAGGCTTGTTTTAGTTGTGCCAAAAAGTGTAAAGAAATTGCACACATCCACACGCAAAAAAGTCAAACAAGCCCCCCACAAGCTCAAAACAAGCTTTGCAACCCCGTTAAAAAGTCAAATTTAACGTTTTTTAAGCTTGTTTTGAGCTTGTGGGGGGTAAAAAGTCAAAACCACAACATATTGTGGTCATCATTTGTATTACCCCGGGGATTTTACTCATACCACCACAACATATAGTGTGATAAAAAGTCAAATTTAGCATTTTTTACCCCCAAATATTGGCATTGGGTATAAAAAAACCCCTCTGAACAGCTCCGAGCTGCCCAAAGGGGTTTAATTTGAACTAAAATATAGGATTCTATATGGAACTAACTACTCAAACATTTGAAATCTATATTCCGGGGTGATCTTTTTCAAGTCCTACCGGTTATTCCATAAGCATTAAGGCAATATGGAATATTATAGACTCCGAATTTTATTGATATCGACTAAAATGTTCAGGAAACAGCATTTGTATATCAGTATACAACATGTAGAGGTATATTCCTACTCCCAACATACTGCATAACAATATACTGAGAGCTATACGCTCCAATTGCTTTTCATTTTTCATGCTTTCCGACACCCAATATTGCATACCCAGCAATATCTTGGTAAGGGCTTTCGCCAAAAGCGTCTTGATTTGTTGCAATACGGAAGAGCTTATCAATAATGCGAGCCATTGTCAGCACATTATGATATTCTTCCGGCTTTATTCCGTTAGGGTAAAGCTCCAAAAGGATTCGGTGAGATTTACCAAACGAATCGCCATATGCTTCTTGCTTTTCATTCACAAGTGCCCCGATTCGCTTTCCAATTTCGGAATAATCGACCATGTTGCCCTTTATTATAGCCACGAATTTTGAAAATTTCAAGGTTGGGGCTCGGGTAGTTGGTTAGGAAGGGTTCTTAAGGATTGACGTAAACCCTTGTCAAATAAGGACTTATGGCGGCGGGCCGGGCGGCGGCCATAACCCCTTGTCAGATAACGACTTACGTCGGTCTGATTTTGGGCAAAAAAAAGCCCCCCACCCCCCGGATTTTTCTTGAACCATGAAGACCCCAGGGGGTGGGGGTAGCCCCTTCCGGTTCTCGCTCCGGTCGGGGCCAGGGTGTTCGGTCACGCTTCGGCGGCGTCCTCCTTCGGCTTGCGCTTCGGGGCCTTGCGCTGGGCGTTGAACGCTTCGCGCTGATGGCGTGCGGCGTGGGCTTCGGTCCGGCTGGGCTGGCACTCGGCTCGGATCTCCCGCTCCAAGTCGGACACGTAGCCGCGCACCTCGTCGTCGGTCATGCCCGCGAGAGCATCGGCGTCCGCGACGATCTGCTGAAGAACGCCCTCGATCGTCGCGATGTGGACGCGGTCGCGCTGCTCGCAGAGGTCGATCTCGTCGATCCACAGCTGGTGCGCCATGCGGCGGTTCTCGAAGTTCTGGGCGTGGTTCGCGAAGCCGCGCATGAGCACCAGACGCTCGGACTTGAGCGACTCGGACAGTTCGCGGATCGGGGTGAGCTTGGGGTCGCTCGCGATGTCGGCCTGGGCGGCCTCGGCTTCGAGGCGTGCGATCAGGGCCTGGGCTTCGGCGATGCGTTCTTCGGGGGACTTCAGGGACTTGCGGGCCATGGGTTCTGCTCCTTTCGGTTGGTTGGTCAGGTGCGGGTGACTGTCACCCGCTCATCATGCTCCCCATTATAAAGCTCTGACGGGAGATGCAACGGGGTGCGTGAAAAAAAATCTGGGTATTTCTCGCTTGCAATCGGGGGCAGGGTCTGGATCAGGCCGGAACTCGGAACGGTCGTAAGTGCTGAAATAGCAAGGACTTACATCGGCGGGCCGGGCCGCCGCCCTAAACCCTTGTGGCGCAACGACTTACGTCTGCACCACTTCGGTCTCTACAATCGCGAAGCAATCGCGGCAATAATATACGCCGGTTTCTTCGCCGCAATCAATAAGATCCCAAACGTCGAAAGCGTCCGGTTGATCATTATTGAAAGGGATAAAGATCTTTATTTCGGTCTCAATATTGAGACGGGCGCACTTCTTACACTTGCGAGTGATATTCATTCTTCGTCCTCCTCAATAGGCTCCTCAAGACCGAAAACCGAATCCTGGCACATCTGGCAAAGCAAGGAAATATAGTATTCCTTCATCGAAAGCTCATCACGGAAAAGCAAGTTTTTAGTGCCGCACGAAGCGCAGCACCTAGTCGTGCGAGCACGGCGACGCATTTCCGCAAACTCAGCAATCTGGTCGATTGGGCGCATAATAATATACTCCTCAGTGCTTAGGGTAAGAAACGAGCGTGGACTTAGGGTTCCAACAAACACGGCATTCGCCGCACTTGCCTTCCTGGGTATATGCAGGACAAACAAACGCACCTGAAACTGGCGTTTTAGTATGGACAGCGGAATAAGTGATTCCCCAGCCAGTGATGCTCGGATAAGTAAAGCCGTCTACCATTGGCGAAGAAAGGCGAATGGTCATGTTGCCGGGAATAGTATAGCCACCGCTCACAAACTCGCGGACAATACCATATTCGCGAGTCGGAAGCCAGAAATGCGTGTTTTCGCACATACGCGCAACGATGCAAAGGTCGTGCAGCATTTGCAGGCTTTGCAGGTCACCGCTATCGAAAAAGCGGAAAAAGAGCTTGGAACGGCGCGAGTTGGCATAATATGCCATGGCTTCATACCAACGGGTAATCGTGCCATTTTCGTGCGCCTTATTGTAAAGGTCCAAACGCCTGTGCATAGCGTTCTGAACATTGGGGAACATATAGCGCCCCTTCAAAGCATAGCAACCCGAGCAAGTAGAGCCGGGAATAGCGCGAAGCTTAGACCCGACCTTGCAAAGGGTCGCGGGGATGTTCCAGCTTAGGCCGGGCATCTTAGAGGGACGGCTAGCGCCGCCCGTGATCCTTTTCGCCATGTCGAGGTTCATGCTGAAAGGTTAGCCGCTGGGTGGGGGTTCTGTCAACCGGTGCAGGGGGCCAGAACAAAAAAAGTTTTTGCCGGATTTCGCTGGATTTCTGGGCGCGGGGCTGAACTGGGCATCGTCGTAAGTCGTTGTGTGATAAGCACTTATGGCCGCGGGCCGGGCCGCAGCCCTAACCCCTTGTGGGAGCACGACTTACGTCAGCGGGCTTTGATAATAAGCTGATCCCAAGGGAGGCGATCCATTCCAAGCTCTTCTGCAAGCTGGGCTTCCCACTTCAGAATCTGGGCCTTAGAGCACAAAATCGGCCCATAGCCTTCCTCTTCTAAGTTTTTCCACTTTTCATCCGAGAACTCCCAATAATAACCCATGTTCATCTCGGTCGTGATGTAAATCATTGCGTCGTCGTTCATAGATCGCTCCCATTTCTTTCTGCATCGACCCGCTCAATATCCGGACAGGTCCAATCCGGGTTCTCATACCCGAACATGACGCCCGCACACTCGCTCACGCTCGCGCCTTGCGTGTCGCGCATCATCTTCGCCACTCGGGTGATGCCTTCCGCGTGCAGAAGTCCGCGCCCGGTCTCCTCATCTCTGCGCCGCAACTCACGGCCAGCGAGGAACCCAGCGAGGAAAGAGATGTCGTTCAGTGCTTTCGTCTCCATGCTCCTCATTATAAAGCTTTCTCAGGGATTGGAAGCCCCGACCAGAGAAATCGAACAACTTTTTTCATCGTCGTAAGTGCTTATCTGACAAGGGTTTACATCGCCGGGCCGGGCCGCCGCCCTAAGTCCTTGTCAGAGCACGACTTACGTCGGCTCACATGCCTTTATCTATAGGCCGGGCAATACGCTCCAAGACATAAATAAGCCCGAAAAAGATGAAAACAGCGAGCCAGCCGTAAATGCAAAGCGTCCAAACGAGAGAATCGAAAAGCATCACGCTATTTCCTCCACGTCGCGCAGGACGATTTCACTAAGCACCTTGATTTCACCGATAGGCGTGCCCGATTCAAGCCTTTCGTGCTCTTCCTCCGTGATGGTGATAATAGACGCGCCATCAATACCGGAATAGGTCTCGCCGTCGCTCAAAACAATGATGGTGTAGGTTTTCATCAGATCAGGTCCTGAATACGGGGCTTCGAATAAATAAGGGTGAAACCGTTTTCTTCAAGAATCCGCTTTGCGGAACGAGTGTCGAGAATGCAGGGAGTCTTGATGCACTTGGGGTTTTCGATGCGATTGCCGTCCTTAGTGTAAAGCGAAAGCTGACACCAATCAATCGGCTTGTCGTTTTCCGAGCTAGCGGCAACCGTCGAAGCCATAAACAGAAGCCGCATCGTGCTGCCAATGACCTTATACCAGATCATCGTGGTATCGTTCTCGGTCATCACGAGCTTATCAAACTCGACAAGGAAAGGGCCAGTATTGGAGTTGAACGTATATTCGGTGTTATTGCTCATTAGTATATCCTAGCAGATCAGGGTTGCGGTGTCAAGTGGGGAACGGGTCAGTTCGCAGAGAACCGACCCCCGAAGCCTTCCGGCTCGTCCTCGCCCTCGATCAGGGCGTGCTCGAATTTGCTCCGGAATTCGCTTGCAAATTCGGAGTCGATCACTCCCGCCGCTTCCGCGTTGCGGACGATGATGTCGAGGGTGTTCGCGATGTTGCCCGCGATCGCAGCCTGGGCAGTGCTCATAGAATCGAGCAGATCCGCGAACTGCGGGACAATGAAAATCTCCGGGGACTTCTCACCGTCGCGGACCTTCTCAGCCTTGGCATGAACCTCGATCAGGACCTTGCCGATGGCGCAGGTGCGGTCGAACGCTCCGGCCAGGTTGTGCGCGAGGGTGAAAAACGCTTGCTGCTTCTTATCCATGTTGCTCATGATACCATAATCGGCAGGAACAGGGGAGAGATTTAGCACAATCCGAAAAAGTTTCGATCGTCGTAAGTCGTTGTGTGACAAGGGTTTATGGCCGCGGGCCGGGCCTCCGCCCTAAGTCCTTGTCAGAGCACGACTTAGGTCACTCGTGAGCCGTGCCGTATACCTTGGCCGAGTGCATCATCGACTCGCGGATTTCGATATAGTTATATCCGCGCTCGAATCCACTGAGGCACGCATAATAATACTGTTCACAGCTAAATGATTCAATAGCTGGGCAGGACTTACGCGCAAACGCTTTGAGGTCTTCGCCCTTGTAGGGCTTTCCGATCAGGGGCTCGCGGTAAAGCTTTCCGAGAGCTTCGCCCAGAGTGTAGAAATGCAGTTCTTCGCGGTTCGAGTAGAAAGCCATATTTGTATACCTCAGAAAATGAAAGGAGAAACGGCAATAAGGACAAGCCCAACAAAGGCGACCAGGGAATCACGGAAAAGCTGTTCATGCTCTTCCGGCGTCATCCGTTCGTCAATCAGGCGCTTACGTTCCAGGCGCGGCAGGTGGCGGATGCGTTCGGCGAACTCTTCGTTGCTCTCTCTCGTCTTCATGCCCCCATTATAAGCCTCGGATCGGGGTCTGCAACCCTACACGCGAAAAATGGAAGAACTTTTTTCATCGTCGTAAGTGCTTATGTGACAAGGGTTTACATCGGCGGGCCGGCCTGCGGCCCTAAGTCCTTATGTGACAGGCACTTACGTCGCACACATTTTTTTGAACTCAGGGCTAGACGGGCCGGATTCGAGGTGTATAATGGGGAGCATGATGAGCAAGCAACAGACCGCTGACTACGCCTTCCGCTTCGCCCACTTCGCATTCGAACTGGCCCGCGAGGAG
>Ga0208644_1001960_pt1 | contig 16762 bp, 22 predicted proteins | sample VirMetDEL_Nov_18_FD_184517 | JGI IMG/M metagenome (GOLD analysis project Ga0208644, IMG submission 184517) | Aqueous microbial communities from the Delaware River and Bay under freshwater to marine salinity gradient to study organic matter... | ecosystem: Environmental > Aquatic > Marine >... | reverse complement strand
GTCTTCAGCGGTCAATGTTTCTTTCGTAAGTAGTTGCAACAAAAGATCTTGTGCTGCTCCTACAAACCCAAGCATAGCCGCCATATGAACTTGAGTGATCCGCCGCGGCTCTGGCTCTGGCTCTGGCTCTGGCTCTGGCTCTGGCTCTGGCTCTGGTTGGGGTTGGGGTTGGGGTTGGGGTTCTGGCATGGGACTCCAGTTGTTGGCGAAATCCACGGTTGCCAAGTATTTAGGGGCAGTACTCGGCTCCTGGTTATAGGTCTCAAGCAGTCCCCACGAGCCATTGGCGCCGTAGCTTGTGATAGAGGCGAAAGCGCAGAAGATACCTCCACCAAGCCGCTCCCAGGCGGCATACAGTTTTCGATAGAGGTTCCCCATCCGCGGATCGTGGTTTGCTGACACAAACAGCGTTGTCAGGCGAATATCAGACTTCGCCTCTTCCGTTACGCCCCAGAGGTGTTGCCCGCCCTCATAAGCCGCCAGTTGCAACCCTTTCGCCTTAGCGAGGCCCGCGTCAGTGGTCAATTCGTCAATAGACTTGCTAAGTTCGGCCTCTAGGCGCGTAAATAGTTGGTCCATAGACAGATTGCGGGTGTCCTGCCAATTATTGGCGTCCCCCAAACTACCGCCGAAATAGGCGCCTACGGCATAAACGTCAGCGTCGCCAGGATTCACATATTTGAGGATGCGCCCTGTGCGGAAGGTGTTAGCTCGCTGTCCAGCGATGACTCGTGTGATTTTGGTGCCTACCAAAACCTCTTTGAAGATCTCAAACACCCGCTTAGACCGGCGTACGTAAAACTCCTCCGCTGAAATTCCTTGCTTGGCGGCCTCTTGGCCCACATATTTCTGCTGTACGAAAATACTGTTCCACACCTCATTTGAGTATTCAACGATTACCTCAGGGAAACCCTGAAATTCTCCAGCAAGTTGTCTTACCGTTTCGTCGGTGGCCTTATACGGCACGCAAATCCACGGAACATGCTTACCAAGGCAAGATTTAGCAATCAGCGCTGGCGGAACACCGCCCTTGCCGGTCCAAGTCCGGTAATCTAGCGTCGTCAAGTCGCTGGGGTTGGTGATTTCCATATCCGGCGCTTCTAGCCAGTTCATAAAGCGCAGCACGCCGAAAGGCCGCACAAACTGGTCCCATGCGCTGTGTGTCAGCCCCTCACCCTTAACGGAGAGACTAATATCACGAATAGGGTCTTGCGGGTCCGATTCGAGGATTTGAAGCAGCACGCCTTCGTTACTTGGCTTAACGGTGACAATACTGGGCGCCGTGTAATCACCAGCGGCATCCCACCGCAGCCGAAGCTTACCTTTGCCGCGGAAATCGAGTTGATAATCACCGCCTGGATAAGCACCTCGAATAGTGCGGTAGCCAAGTAGGATGTTGGCGGCTTGGCCTGAATTGAGTTTGGTAGGCCAACCGTTTGCGTCTAGCGGCTGAACAGGGCCGGGTTGGAAGTCGATTCGATCCTGGCTGACCTTAACTAGGTCAGGAGTTACGACTTCTGGCGTATAGAAACTGAGTTTTCCGATGTTGAGACCCATCACTGGCATGACTTATAGTGCTCCTGAATGTTGGCCATTTGGCCGCGAAAAGTGTTGTTCCAAATGATATTAAGCCGTTCCCGCCAAATAGGATCTACGCGCACTAAATCAACAAACCGGCCATAGCAGAGCAGTGGATCCAACATAGGCCAGCGGCCATTAGAAACTTTAGCGAGTTTCAGCACGGCAGTCAGCTTCCAACGCCACCCATTTTAGGTCCGGCGCAAATGTGGCCCACCAATCGGTCCGAAAAACTAATTCCCGCCACTGGTTGTCGTTCACTGACAGGTCGGTTAGCAAGTAGTAGGGAGACCGGGCAGTTTCGTAAATGCGCTGAAATTGCCATTGGCCGCCCGTTAGGCAGCGTAGAGTAGGAACTTTATTAGGTAGAGGCAAGAAATGACTCCTAGCGCACTAATTAGTATGTCCCCTAGGTCAAACCCTACTTTGTTATTCCACTGTGGCAAAGAACGCACTCCTGAGATTGGTTCGCATCCGGCCTACATACCCAGGACGTGTAATAGGAGACGGGACAGACGCCGTATAGTAGCCTATCGGCCTACTCGCCCCGCCTTGGAAGAGACGGAAAACCTCACCTACTACCTCAAAATTAAACACCGGACCTCCAAACTGACGCCGAAGTGTTTGGATCGGCTCGCCGCTGGCGTAGGGAGTCTAACTCGGGCGAGTTCTTTTGTCCAGGAATTGGCACAAACTTAACCTTGGGACGTACTTCCATATCTTCTAGGTGCTTGGAGTAGTAATAGAGCGCCAAACTGGTACGATATTTTCCGTCTGGACACCCAAGCGGTTCGGGGTGGCCATGAAATGATTTATCAGACGCCTTGAACAGCGCTAGCCGATTGGGATGTGGAATGACAGACACCGCGCATACTCCAGGCAGCCCATGGCTCTCCGACCAAAGTTCCAAATCACCGCCCCACTCAGGATCCCATTCCGAATGGAACCAAAAGATGGCGTTTACTCGCCGCTCCATGCCAACTAAATCAGGATTTCGATTGTGGTCTAGGTGGATATCTAGTTTCCCGCCCCTTGGAATGCGGTGAACTCCAGCGCCCAATAGCAGCGGATCAGGGTAAAGCTGCTCGTCAGGCAACCCTAGGAGTTTAGGAAGCATCTGGCAAAAGGTTGGGGAGTAAAAGACATCCAATAGTTTCTGAATAGCGGTAGGGAATAACTGCTTGTCGTTAAGCGCGTATTTAAGTTCTAGCGGGTTCTCGTACTTAACCCAAGCGTCAGAATCCATGCCCGGAAGGCCATCTTGGCACGTTGCAAACATTTCCGCTGGCAGAAGGTTGTCTATTACGCAAAATGGGAACGGGTCAGTTCCCTGTAATACTGGATTGGTAGTATTCGCAAAAACTTGAATTTCCGGCACAGATATCCTCCAAATAGGAGGATATCACGCCTAGAATTGCTGGCCGCCCAACTCCACGCGGTTGAGATCGGAGTGGTCCATTTCTGGTCCCCAACCAAGTCCCAATTCCATAGTGAACGAGTGATAAGCAACTAGTGTGTCTGAAAAACAACCCAAGATGTCGTCTGACAAGGCTCTCAGCACTTTCACTTCAACTCCTGACGGCAGATTAAATCTACCGGAATAGGATTCGTAGTCAGCCGCGCCACTAAGGCAAACTTCTCAGCGGCGTAAATCAGCGGGCAGAGTTCCTGCTCGCGTTCTATTACCCCGCACGCAATTTGTCTTACCTTAATTGGCGCTAGCACGCAGGAAGCCCTCTCCAAGAGACTTAAGGCGCTCAACATCCAAATCCGTAGGACCCTTATCTTTGAGGTAAGCGTCCAGAAGGCCAGAGTCAGATTGGGTTGCTTCGGCGTCTATCTTGCGCTTTTCTGTCTTAAGTTCTTTCACCACCTCAACTTGGGCGTTTGGAAAGGCATCTTGCACTGCCCTAACCTCAAGCGGCGTGGATTGAATGCGCACGAAATCCCACTCTTTGTGTCGGCCTACCTTAGCCGCGCCGAGCGAGGAATACAAGTGAAATTCCGGTGTCGCAGTGGGCACTGAGGTTAGCTCCTCGGTTGCGGTGTCGAGGATGAGTACCCGCTTCTCTTCGTTTCGTTCTCCCATATCTGTCTGGTATAAACTCCCTGCGTAGTGAATACGGCTTGTGACTGCCTGAGGCTTATGAATGTGACCGCCAATTGCCCACTTGGTGGCGGGCAGGTCTTCTATTCCTAGGTGGGCTGCTAATGGCACGTTAAATGCGCCTACTACCGATTCCTTGAGGCCCTGGTGGAAGCAGCATAGGTCTAGATTTCCGGTTGTCTTGGCCCAAGATTTGAATTCTTGATCGTTTGGGGTGAATGGATGGAGACCAATACGGGAGCCGCTAATTGTCATAACTCTTGGAGAGTCAATAACTTCTATGTTTGCCGGAAGAATCTTAAGCGTGTTTTGCCTTGCTGAGTTACCCCACATATCGTGGTTCCCTACCAAACACAAAAACGGCACCTGGAAATCCTTAAGGGCTTCCACAGTCAAGGCGGCAGTAGTAGCGTCAATTTTCTGACGGCTGTGGAACACGTCGCCAAGTTGAATAACTAAATCAACCTCCTGATTCAAGGCTGCTGCCAAGTCCTTCAGGAGGTTGATCGTTAGTTGGAGGCGGCTATTGATGCCGGTGGCAGGGTCAATAGTCGCAAATTGGCTCCACGGGTGGGCGTGAATGTCGCCCAAGAATGCAATACGCACTAGTCAGTTAGCCCAGGTGGCTCCTCAAATAGTTCAAGTTGCTTATGTGCAGGAGGCGCCGGATCTTCGCTCATGGAATCCAATATGGAATCTAACTTAGATTCAATTAGCGAAATAGTTTGCGCTAATTCTTCAAGTTTCATTAGGGCTTGATTAGCCTTGTCTAGGGCATCGGCGCCGTTACCCACAGTAGTCCTCCTCCAATTGGTCCTCTGCCGCCTCCCAAAGGAAGCGGACCTGTCTTAGTAATGAATATCCACCAATCCTCCGAGGATCAGAGGTTCCAAACATCCAATTTACTTCCGCCGCTAATGGATATTCTTCTCCCTTAGCCCTCATCTGGTACTCCTGCGGCTTCTGCCTTTAACCACGCCCTAAATACGTCAGGGTGGCACCCTCCGCAGTCCCCCTTATGGTGCTTAACTGTGGACTCCCAAAAGACATAAAGTTCATCTTGGGAGTTCTTCCGCAGTTCAATCACCTGCCGGATGTCGAATTTGGTCTTAACAACCTGCCCTGGAAAGATTTTTAGGTTCATTTAATCCGCCAGAAAGGTGCAATCTAGGAGATTAGGGGCAGTAGTTATTGTGTCTGGCCAGATGCTCTTACGGAATTTACCGAAGTCTTTAGGGCTGCCCAAAGCCGCAATTACTTCCGGGTGAAATTCATACCAACCGCCAGCGCCACCACCTTCTGCGAACCGGTAATGATTAGGCCCAAATGTTGCCTGCTCGTCGGTGTAGAAGGTAAAAGCCGCCTCGGCGGTGTCTACGCCAATCTTCGTTTGAACTCCGCTGAACTCGGGATGGGGAAGTCCTGATTCTGAGTAAATGGAGTATTTGAAAGTGGCGCTAGCTGGGCCAGCGCGGTTTTTGACAATTACCCCGCGGATCTTGCGGCCAATTGGGAGTTTTGTCTCCTCGTTAAGAATGCGGGATCCCTTTTCCGAACCGTCGTATTTGAGTTCTACCCGCTGGGAACAGAAGTGCTTAATAGCCCGGCCGCCTGGACTATGGGCAACCTGCTTCTCCCAATCCGCAGCGCCAATCTCCTCTCGAACTTGGTTCGTAATAACTAGGCAAATCCGGGACTCCCGCAACCGGCCGCCCAGGAGCGCGCAGCCGTTTGAAATCATGGCCGCCTTTGTCAGGTCGCGCTTATCCATACCCTCGTCAAGTAGGTGTTTGGTTCCTGTGTTGGCGAGTGAATCCCACAGGACTACCACTTTTAGCTGTTCACCAGATTGTTCTCGATGCGCAATAACAGCGTCACAAAGGGCCTCTAGGTCGTTAAATAGGGATTCTACGGTGAAACTAGGCACAATCTTGATTTGGCTGGGATCGCCCCCCAGAGCGGAGAATAGTTCCGGGTTCCAAGCGCCCTCTGAATCGTAAAGGCAACTCAAACCTCCGGCTCGCTGGTTATTGGCAAGGGTGATGTAGCCAAGCAGGCTCTTTGAGGAGTGTTCTGGCCCGAGAAGTTCAACGGCCGCACCATAACGGAATCCGCCGCAAAGGGCCCTATCTAGGGTCATAATGCCAGTTGGCAGCGCTGGAAGTTCCCAAATCTTGTCATCGCCAGCATAAGTAGCCGATTTTAATACACTTAGAACGCCACCGAAGGGCGCTCCTGAATCCGGTTCAGTTGCCTTTTTACGAGCCATGTTTCTCCTGGTTTGATTTACTTAGGTTTGCGTTTTGGACGTTTTGGTGGTGGCTTACGGCATTTGCGGCAGAAATCACCGTCAGGGGTGTCATCGCCGCAGCCGGGGCATATCTGCTCAAGGTTGTGCTTCCTTGTACACTGGTCAACCCAGCAGGCGAAGCATTTAACAACCTTGAGCAGATATTCAGAGTCGATTAGGGCTTCACACCCACAACGACAATTGCAAAGAGGTGTGACTAGTCCCATACCCCAAATGTAGGGTTAGGCTAGGAAACCGTCTAGGTCAGACTCCCCTTCGGTAACCTTCCGCTGAGTAGCCTTTTTACGGATTTCGTCCAATTTGGCCTTAACCGCGGCGTCATTCTTAGGCAAGTTAGCAGAGGCGCCCTGGGCAGGGGTCTCAGTTTCGGCAGCTTGACGCTCCTCACGCTCAGCCTGCCGGTCGGCCTTCCGCTGCTCTAGCCATTCCGATTCAGTTCCAGCTAGGCAAGCGCGGATGTAATCCACGTCGCTTGGGCGCCCTACCCGGTGCTTCTCAAACAGATCCTCCGCAATCCACTCGGGGTTGCCAAGCGGACTAGGATTCATTTTGAGCCCAAACTTCCAGTTCAGAACAGGGCGGTTTCGGAACATCTTCTTCGGGTCGGGAGTGATTGTGATGAACAGGTCACGGCCATTTACTGGGTCGCTAATATCCCCACCCGCATCGGGGTTGGCGAAAAACACGAGTAGGTCTTGAATATGCTTCTGGGAAGCCATCCAAAGTTGCGGACCTTTGCCCTCGTGTCCACGCTCAATTACGAAGAGTGCGTAAGTGGTGCGCTCACGCATATCCTTAGCCCGAGATAGGCTAGCCTCGTCACCTAGACCCTCTAGCCGCAGAATCTCCTCGGCAATTGGATTAGGAAGACTGGGATCGTATTGGTGGGGAGGTGTAACGATCTTTTGGTTAGGACCGACGTTCGATACCTGCTTGAATTCCTTCCAAGGAAGTGGCATCCCCTCGGGGGGAGGAAGGATACGAATTGTGTACTTGCCTTCCTTGAGTTTCAGGTATTGGACTTTGGTCCCGGTGTTGAGACGATCTTGTAACGCTTGAGCCGCAGACAAATCAACAGGCATTGCATTTTCCTTTCAGTGCCATCAGTTGCTTACAGGTGCCAGTGTGTAACCTCACGATTACAATTCCCACTGTAACCGAGGGGTAAGACATTACTCAGAGACTCGTAAGTCCATACGCTGTCTTGAGTTAATGGTTTGGATCATATCGCGCTTGTGGCCCAATGCAAACTCCACTTTACGTAGTGTGTCGGCCAGCGCTTGGGCGTCCAAATACTTGGTTTTGGCTTCCAGGTATTTGGGATGTTGGGCGGCAAAGTCTTCCGCCTCTTGCACAGTGATCTTTTTAGGTAGGGAACTAAGCCTAGCTTGAGCCCGCAGTTCCGGCACAACGATATCGTTAAGGTGGAACTTGGCAGACTCGGCCTCTGCGGAGGCAAAAGAGGCCATGTAACTCCAAGTCATTATTAAACTTGGTTGAGCATACATGGCCGAAAGTAGGTGGTTTGGGTCTAATTCGACCGCCTTAGCCACCTCTTGCTCTAACAAATCGTGGTCTGACTTGAGTCTGGCCCACAAGGAACGATAGGAGTCATTCATACGTCTCACAGACTAACGAGACGTATTTGGGAAGTCAAGTCAACTTTACAAGTTTGCGTTCCACGTCGGCTGACTTCATATTTCCCAAGTCTTTACCAATTTCCACATCGGCCACGATTGGAACAGTTAGGAAATCAAACATGGCTGGTAGGGCCACTTCCATATTCCGTTTAACGATCTCTGCGACCTGCCACGCAACTGATTTGTGGCAGGAATAAATGAGTGAGTCATACACGGTCAGCACAAACTTGGCGTCTAATCCAAGTTCCCTGATTTCCTGGTTCGACCAAAGCAACGCAAAATAGCAGAGATCGGCGGCAGTCCCTTGTACCGGGTAGTTTAGGGCCTGTCTGCGCTCTCGGGCGCCTGCCTTGTAATAATGCCGACGACGGCCAAATAGCGTTTCCTGATAGCCCTGAGTGCTGATAATGCGCTCTTGGAGCGCCATCCACGCCCAGACGCCGGGATAAAGTTCCTTATGGTATTGCAGGAACTTGAGGGCTGTACGCTGTGACTCGTCCTCAACTTGGCTTGTAAACTCCCACTGCTTAGGATCTTGGCCGGCTGCTACCGCCTTAGCGTGCATCTCGGCGTAATATTCGCGCATGGCGGCTACGAAACGAGCACAAAGGCTTGATTCCCCCATTCCATACACCAGGCCGAAGTTTACACGCTTGGCGCCCGTACGCTGACCTTTGTTGACTTCCTCCTTTTGGAAAACCTTTTGGGCGGTAACTGTATGCAAGTCAAGGCCATCCTGGTAAGCCTGCATCAGGTTCTTATCTTTGGAAAGGATTGCCAATACGCGGAGTTCCACCTGGCTCATATCCACCTGAACCAATACGTGGTGGCCGGGATGTGGCACAAAGATGGCCTTGGCGATATTGGGATCCTTAATGCCAGTTTTCTTTACCGTGTCTGGCCGCGGAGGTGTAAAGAGGTTAGGGTTTTTGGAGCTAGCCCTACCTGTCACTGTGGCGTCTACCCTTACCGAAGTGTGTACCGTATCGCCGTCTTCTAGACAGGTTTTAATGACCTCGTAATAGGTGGATTTGAGTTTGGTGAGTTTCTTGAGGTAGTAAATGTGTGAAACAAACTCGTCATCTAAATAGTGCTCTAGGACGCTGGAGTCTGTTGAATATCCACCTGATTCCTTAGTGGCCTTGATCTTAGGGAGTTTTAGGTAGTCCTCCATGATCTTGGCTACTTGATTAGGGGCATCGGGATTGAATTCGGCGTTTTCGGCCAATTCGTACTGCTTTACTACCTTGAGAGCCGAGAGCGCAGATTGGTGCTCTAAAATCAATTCGTCCAAGTATTTACCGTAAGTTGTTAGGTTCTCACGGCTTACGGCGATACCATTGTTTTCCATTTCTAGGAATTCGCGGCTAAGCGGGATCAGCAGGGTTTCCATTACCCACTTTTGGCGTTCGTTATATGGCATAGCCGCCTTAATCCGCGAGGTAGCGTCAACGTCTCGACAGGCGTACCGCGCCAATTCAACGGTGTCTTTCATTAAATCGTTGAGTTTTGGTGGCTTCCAAGGCGTCATGTTGGTGTATTCAACCGTGGCGTCTTCTAGCCCGTGATTAAGGTTCTCGTCAATTAGGTAGTGGTGTAACTCCGTGTCGTAATCGGTTTTGGGCAAGATCCCGAATTCCCAGAGAATCCATTTGGAATCGAACTTAGCGGCGTTATGTCCTACGAACTTGTTACTAGAAAAGAACTTAGTGAGTATGGACTTGATTTCGGCCAACTCCTCGTCTCGCCACCAATTGAAAGTTGTGCGGCCTCTAGCCTTGTAGGGTATCGCTCTAGCGTGCCCAACGCCCTTAGACAGGGCCACCATGACGATTCGGCGGCCGGGGCCGGGCCTGAATTGTGGGTTTAGGTCGTCGTCTCCGGTCTCCAAGTCGTAGATTACCGGATCGGTTCCGTCTAATTCAGCAATGAAGTCCTTTACGTCCGCTACGGTTTCAGCTAATTTGTAGTCAATTTCAATGTCGTCAGGGCGATCCAAAGTGTTATTATCCGCCTTCTCTTTGAGCCAGAGAAGGTCTGACACCATCTCTGCCCTGAGTGTATCAGCCTCCTCCGACGATTCGGCGTGTTCAATCGCCATGGGCTGCTGAAGCGGATAGCAATAGATTTCAGGACGGAAATTGCACGGAATGCCGCAGCGGCGGAACTGCCTTACCCCGGATCTACCTGTCAACCAGGACAGGGCTTGGGCACCTAAGGTGATAATTGCCTTAGGGTTGTACTGCTCTAATTCGTGCTTGAAGTGCTTTTGGCAGGCATTCCAATGCTTCAACTTTGGTTTCTTGCCGAATAGGGAGCATTTCAAGAGGTTAGTAAAGACGCAGGCATCAGGGTCAATTCCAGCCTGCTGAAGCAAGTCTTTTAGTAACCGCCCGTTCTTCCCTGTGAAGTGGCCGCCTATCTTGTCGTCCTCAACGCCAGGTTGGTGCCCAACTATTAAAAAATCAGGGTTTTTAGGCCCTGACGCCGGCATACAGTTGGATTTGAGTCGGCACTCTTTAGAGAGTTCACAGGCCGTGCAAGTTAAGCCTGCTTTAACTGTTCCGTCAGAACTGACAACAAAAAGATCGGGCACTAATCTGGCAGGTTCCTACCTGATTTGGCATGTGCCAAGGGGTTGCTGCCAAGCATAGCGCTGTCAATTGGAGTTTACAAGTTGCGGAACTCTTGCCGGAGCACCTGATGCATCCCAGGGCCAAACGGCGGAATGCCCCCTTCCAAACTCCGCAACCGACGGTACCCGATCACGCCACCACTGTGTGGAGATGAGGTGAAGAAGAGGTGGATATTCTCTACTAAGGCTTCCATAGCATTCATGCGCTTAACCCCACGGCGTGGTAAATGTTGGTTTCTTGGTCTTCTGGATTTATCTTGCCGGTAAATAGTAGGGCCCTGTCCGATCCGACCCGGACACTACGACTCAATTTCAGCGCGGCCATAAGTCTTTTAGCGCCAATAGTTGCCTTGAACTTGGGGCCTGTCCATGCCAAACCCTCTGCGGCGCTTTGTGTTGAGACCAAAAGTTGCGCTTGATCCGACTCAAGGGTCAGGTCGCCAGAATCGTCTAGCGAGGCGCTAATGCGTTTAAGGACTCCATCTAGCGCCTCTGGAAGAACCACATCCGGTTCAGGCACCTGAAAGACACCATCAACTTGTTCGTGAGGGAACCTGGGCACGATCTGCCGGGTAATTACCACTGATCCCTCAGCGTAATAGGCGCCCACCATGGCATTGGCCCGAAACAGCAATTTGGGCTGTCCAAACTTCAATACGCAGCGCACAAACCGCTCAGGGACGTGGATCATATCGGTTAAGTTCTTTGATAGCAATGCCTTAGTTGCTGTTCTGCCATCTGAGGCGTAAATCTTGTTGCTAACTAGGCAAAGGCCACCTAAAGCGTCACTTTCCGTGCCAGCAAACGGAATAACGGCGGATAGGGCTGCGGTAAGGTTGTCCTCCCCAGAAATCAGTTCAGACCGATCTTGTGGAACAAAATCAGGGAAGTCCAGATGACTACAGGTTTTGAATTGCGCTTTGAAGGCGCCACAGGTAAGTATTAGCTTCTCCCCCTTAAGGGACAAATCAACCTCGCCGTCCAATTTGGCTATTTGGTCAACGAATTGGGTGCCTGGAACGCAGATATTGATATCAGTATCTATCTTGGTGATTACTCCAGTTACACCGTCAAACGCCATGATCTTCCCGCTTCTAATGCAAATAGAGGAGAGAACTGGGTTTACGGCGGATTTAGGAAGCGCTAACTTGAGTTTGCTGCAAATCTCTTGAAGTTCTTCAGCGGTCATAACACTCTGACCTTAATACTAGTGTTGACGTTAGTAGTGACCTAGGGCGAATATCTGCTAGGAAGTCCGTGCGCACAAACCGCTCCCCACAGGCGCCAGCGAATCCGTGCTTGCCGAACAACAGGACGTTAAATCTAGCTCTAGGAAACATGCCGCAACTCCGATTCCATGCGCCGGAGCGTGTTTCCAGGGCGCCTAAGGTCGCGTCCAAGTTGCCGCATAAACGGCACCCGGGGGCCATCAAACGGAAAAGGAAATATCCGCGAGATAATGTCGCCACGGAAACCAACACGTCTCACTCACGCACCTCCTTAATTACCAGGGAATGCACATCAACGCGCCTAATCCAGTGTTGGGCGCCATCCGTATCCGAAAAGACGATGTAGTCAGCAAGATAGCGGAAAGCGTTGGTGATTTCAAGTTTTTGGGGCTCATTCACGACGAAACTAGACTTAGTCTTTGCGCCGCCTTCCGGCGCCAATCGAAAATCAACTGTGTACTTCATTACCAACGCTCCAATTGCTCTGAGATGGAATCCAGTTCCCACTCTGATAGCAGCCCCATGAAATTGCTGTAATTGGACTCGGGAATCTTAAGGAACTGAATTAATGCTGCTTCCATCTGCGCCTCATCATAAAGCGCCTCCTGCCAGGTGGTTGGTAATTGCATGAGTCTAATGTTCCTATCTACTAAGTCCTTGTGCTCAAAGATCTTATCGACTATCTTGGTAACTTTTGGGTCTGCGGGAGCTTCACGCAGTTGCAGTTGTTTGCCCTCTAATTTCAGGTAGGGAAGCGCCTTAGCGGCCCTAACTTCGCCAATAGTGGGGACTCCCTTGATATTGTCGGTAGGGTCTCCCATAACGGCTTTGAGCAGAACTATTTGATCCGCGTCAAATACAGGCAGACCCCAATAATCAGCAATTTCATGTAACCCAATAAGACCGCGTTTTGGATCGTAAATATTGACAGTCCCACTAGCCAACTGGTGAATATCTCTATCACCACTAAACACAACGCAAGGCGCATTAAGAGTACATGCTAACACCGCTATTAGGTCATCTGCCTCTGTGCCTGGCACTAATACTTGCCGGATTGGGCGAGTAGCTAGAACACTCCGAATGCCGTTTAAATTGTTTTTGAATTCCCTAGTTGTCTCTTCCTCTTGTGGAGTTTGAGGAGCCGATAGTTTTCTGCCCTGCTTGTATTCCGGGTAGATTTCAATGCGTCTTTTGGCCCTTCCGGCATCCCAAAAGACACATGTGTTCTGCAAAGGGATGCCGAGTTTGCTACGGGCACTAGAGAACGCTTTAAGGAACCCGTGGACGCCTCCTGAGCAGCGACCATCCGTGGTACGCAATTCTCGCTGCGCAAAAAAGCACCTGGCGGCTAAGTTGTTGCCGTCTATGAGCAGGTAGGCCAATTAGTCCTCTTGGCAGGCTGCAAAACGAAAGTTTGATATTGGCAACGCGTCTGCGGCTACTAAAGTCACACCGGATTTCCGAAATGGAATGATGTTAGCGGCAATCACGGATTTGCTCCCTCCGATGAGTATTTCGAGCTAGCAGATTTAGCTGGTTGGCAATTTGAGGCCCCGCGTTGAGGCTACGAAAGGTGCCTATTGCCCCAGTGGTATACCCAGGCATGAAAAAACGATAGATCTCAATTCGCAGTCTGCGCCTGGTCCACCCAAGGTGGAACAGTCTTTTCCGAACAATCATTCTTTCACCCACAGTACTGCCCTTGTATGACCCGCCGAGTTTCCTGCCATAAATGCTTTAACAGCAACCCTCTGCACCGGCTTGTCAGGATTTTCAGACCATTCGTCGCAAAACCCCGACTCATACCCCGAAAAGAAAGCGACCAAAGTTAGATCTCTGAAACGCTCGTCTCCCGCCTGGTCTGGGTAAGTATCTAGTAGCCAGGATTGCCAATCAGAAATCAAGCCCGTAAGACGCTGTTTCTGCTGCGGGCTTAAATTAGTACTCTTCACCCCCAACAGACCAGGGAATTGCTTCCTCCGAGGAAATAGGCGCCATAGAAACAACTTCATTACGCCCCACATTTAATGCCTCCTCGTAAATAGAATCCACCTGCCATGCCGCCCCAGCGTCAAACGCCTGCCTCAGCGCCTCTTTGGGATCGCGGAAGGTGAATAGGTGCTTAGCACGTTCATAATACAACTCGAAGGCCGTTTCACGTGAGTCCATAAGCGTATAAGTCCCAAATACTTGTGATTTGTTTAGCGGTTTTAAGCAGCGCGTCGCAGCCATTTGGGCCTAACTCGTTTGGGTCTTCCCTATACCCCATCGTACAGACCCAATTGTCGAACACTTCCAAAGTTAAGCGGCTTATGGCATTTACAGTGCCGGAATACGGCTTGAAATACGCATCTCCATCCAAACACCAAATCAGTCGCTCAACGCCGAGCGCCAAGATAGCCGAAACTTGCTTCTCGTGCAACCTACACCCATACAGCCCTATGGAATTGACGTTCTGAAACGTTTCAGCATCTAATATGGACTCTGTAACTACTGCTGTTTTTGAGTTCAAATCCCAATTGAGGCAGGTATAGACGGTTTCTGAGGTGTGAAATTCATCTTCTGGATAGAACAAAGCCTTAACACGCTGATTCTTGAACGCTTTACATTCGGTGCCTAACACCTCACCAAGGTAATTGCACGGAAGGATTACACGGTCTTTGAACCTGCCCGTAGTTGCTACGTAAGAAACAGGTATTAAATGGGGAACTTGGCGGCGACGTAAATATTGAACTGCCGGTTCGTGGTCAGGCAGCCGATTGAGCGGAATGGCACCATCAGGAATAGGAGACCTAGTTAAAACCTTGCGTTCCGGGGTTGGATTGTCTGGAAAGCCCGCCCTAGCAAAGATCTCTTTATACGCCTGCGCCTTGGAAAGGCCAGATAGGACCATGAACTGGAAAAGGTTGGCACCTCCATTCCATTTCCGGCCGCCATGGCCGCCTTCCCGGCATTTGAAGCAGTGAAATAGACGCTTGGCTATGTTGACGTTAAGTTTTCGATAGCCGCCACAAAACTGACAATTGGCGTTGATCTCGTCCGAACCTACTCTGACTGCCTGTAGGTTCTCCTGGCACCAAGCGACAATAGGAAAGGCATTAATTGCTTCCTGCAAACTCAAACGGTGATCCTGCGACTAGCCGATTGTACATGCGCTCCAATGCGGTATCTAGCGTGTTGCAGAGCATTGGAAGTTCTCTCGAAAACTGAATAACCCCATTGTGATTCGCAAATAAACTGCCTAGCGGGTAATCCATGCAGACATGGTCCCAAACGGTGTCTAAGCAGCTAAATCCTACTGGCAAACCTTCACTGGGCCGGATCTTGTATTTCCGGCCGCCTTTACGGTCTTCAACTACTATTCCGACGTTCCTAAACTCTCCTCTGGCAGGATCAGGGACGTAACGCACAACCACGTAATGGAATAGGTTATTCATCATGGGAAGGGACATAGATTTGGCCTCTCGAAAGGTCTGAGTGGAAGGACACGTGGATATTGGCTTGCCCATTGCGGTATTTGGCGACGTTAATAGTCGTCATGTTCTCCTTAGTCTCTGCTGGAGAACGATTTAAGGTCAAAAGGTGGGTAGCCAAGTGGACTTTAGCGATAGATCCCGAGGCGTCTGCTTGGTCAGCAACCACCTTCTCAGCAGCACCTCTGTTGGATTGCATATCGACCACCACCGCAATATTGGCGCGGCGCGCCCACGCTTTTAATGACCGGTAAATATCTCGGCCCTCGGCGTACATCGAATCCCTAAACCTGTCGGCGCACAGATAGTCGGCAGCGTTAATAATCACAACGTCAGGGCGGTATCCGAAGTAGTTTTGCAGCATTTGATGATGGGCGATAAGGTCGCTCACCTTAGTTTCGTAGGCGTCAAACTCTTTGACACGCAACGAGGAACTAATCCAGCGATGCATTTTGGCTTCTAGTAATACTCTGTCAGCCAACTCTTCCGTATTCAGGCCGGAGATAGCCTGGTCTAGCCGGTCGATGAACTCGTCTTCCGACTCCTCTAGGGTGTAGACCATGACCCGCTTGTTTTGGAATACCAGTGACCTTGCTAGGCAGGCCAAAAAGGTTGTCTTACCGACTGACGATTTTTGGGATTGAATGGCGACCAAATCGTGCCGCCGGAAGGCAATACCAAGTTGATCCAATTTAGGAATCAAGAAATAGAATCGGTCTTCCTCTTGCTGCTTGGCTCTTCGTAAGCAGCGGGCTTCGACATCGTTGGTGACTACTTGCCCTGGTGCTAATAACCCTTTAGGCTTGTAGGCGATGTAATCTTGGAAGAGTTTGCTAATGGCGTCATGGTCGCCCTTGCGCCCGTATTCCACGAGCTTTGGCACCATTTGCTTGAGAACTTGCCCTTTGAGGAACTTGTCGTGTTCGTCAAAGAGGTACTGTCTGTCCCTAAGATCAATTGCCAATAGGCTTTGAGAGTATTCAAGTAGTCCGTCCAACGTGTCTTGGGAGAGGGTAAGTTTGTGTTTTTCCAATTCATGGGTGATTAAATCTCCCGGTGGAGTTCCGATTTCCTGCCCAAACTGCAAAATAAGACGTATAAGTCTTTGTACTGTGGGCGACTGAAAGAACTCCGGCTTAATATCTTCTTTGACGTAGTGGTAAAACTCAGGGTCTCTTAAGAAGTGGGCTAGGTAAATACGCTCAAAGAACGGGTCGGAGGAGAGGTGATCCATAGGCGGGATCATACACGGTTCAATTGCGTGCCGCTAGGGCTCCTCTACCTCACCGGCGCCTGACAGGAACATCTGAATATCCATGACAGGATCACCATTAAGGGTGAAATCTCTAGAGTTCCAAACCCCTTTGTCGTAGGCTTTTGCGTCATACCATCGACATTTTGAATTGACGCAAATACCGCCAAACAACAGCGGAGCAAACCCAGGACAAGCACATGCCGGGCAGCGCACTAGTCTTCCTCGCGGAGATTGATATTGCGCAGTCCAAGGGCCTCCATAAGCCCTGGATTGTTAGCAATTTCAGGCAGCAAAATACGCCGATACAGCGCTTCTAACTTTGAGAGTTTGATTTGGTCAGCGTCATCTGCCAAATTGGGCTGGCTAGCAAGATACTCTCTGAGTAATAGTTGGTTCTTAAGTTGTCCAGGCTGCGGGATGGACGGCGACAACTTGGAAAATACGAAGGCGACATAATCAGACCAAGTTGGATTGTCCCAGCGGACCTTGGCGCCCTTCTCGTCTAGCCACGCCTCTACGGTTTTGAAACATTTG
>Ga0208644_1001959_pt1 | contig 16772 bp, 18 predicted proteins | sample VirMetDEL_Nov_18_FD_184517 | JGI IMG/M metagenome (GOLD analysis project Ga0208644, IMG submission 184517) | Aqueous microbial communities from the Delaware River and Bay under freshwater to marine salinity gradient to study organic matter... | ecosystem: Environmental > Aquatic > Marine >... | reverse complement strand
AACGTACATTGCAAAATAAGATGCAGCTACCCGTTAATTAACGGCCCTGCGTAGTACCAAACCCAACTGCGGCTACCCTTTTATAGGCCCCGTAAGGAGGAAAAATGACTAAAGAAGTACAAGCTAAAGAAGATGAGAAACTAGGCCCTTATAAAGGCAGCTACAAATCTGATGTGTACAAGGACGATGAAGTAGTTGACCCGGAAGCTACCCTAGAGGAAGACGCTGAAGACACTAACCAGTTTGACGATGAAACCATTTCCGTTCAGCCCTCTCAGAATAATTCTGAAGTGCAGACGGAGGAGCATGATTACAAAAAACGTTATGATGATTTAAAGAAGCACTACGACTCCAAACTCCATGAGTGGAGAGAGGAAAAGGAACAGCTTGTTTCTCAACCCGTAGAACAAGAAGCGCCAGAATATGACGCCAATATTGAGAACTTTAAAGAAAACTATCCTGACGTATATAATGTAGTTGAAGCGATTACTGCTAAGAATGCTGAAAAAGAACTTGCTGAACTTCGTGAACAAGTTTCGCATCTTTCTCGGAAGGAAGAGCAGCTAAAAGCTAAAAGTGCTTATCAGCAATTGCTGGCCCTGCATCCTGACTTCTCAGAAATTAAAAAGTCTGAAAAGTTTGCCTCTTGGCTTCAGGAGCAGCCACCTAGCCTTTCAGATGGTATCACGAAGAACAAGGAAGATGTTAAATGGGCTTCCCGCGTTCTTGACTTGTACAAGGCCGATACTGGCTCAAACAAAAAAGTAGGCAGACCTCGCAAACAACAGGCTGCAGCAGCAGAAGCCGTAACAAGGACTAAAGGCATTAATGTTGCTACAGACTCGAATGCAAACAAAAAGGTGTGGACTACTTCAGAGATACGTAGACTCAAACCGCATGAATTTGAAAAAGTTGAATCAGAACTGGATCAGGCTCAAGCGGAGGGACGTATCGTTAATAGATAGACTATAAAGAAAGGACTTGAGATATGGCTGTTTCCGTATCAGCCGGTTATGGTAATCTACCTACCGGTAATTTTCAGGCCGAAATCTATAGCCAAAAGGTTCTTAAGTTTTTCCGCCGTGCGTCGGTAGTCGAAGACATTACCAATACTGACTACGCAGGAGAAATTGAGAACTTTGGTGACACGGTTCGGATTATGAAAGAACCTACCGTTACGATTTCCGCATACTCGCGAGGCTCTGTGGTTACGCCGCAGGACTTGGCAGATGACGAAATCCAGTTGACGGTAGATCAGGCACAGGCGTTTGCGTTTAAGGTGGATGACATCGAAGAGCGTCAGTCGCATGTGAACTTTGAGGCGCTTGCCACCTCTTCAGGTGCGTTTTCGCTGAAACGTAACTACGACAAGAACGTACTTCAGGCCATGATTGACAATGCGGGTATCAAGGGTGCTTCTGGCACGGTTGAAACCGATTCCAATCTTGGTACTTCAGGTACTCCAGTTACGGTTACTGGTTCCGATGCCGGTGATGACGTTGTAAACCTTATGGCTCTTATGGCTCGTAAGCTCGATGAGCAGGACGTTCCTGAAGAGAACCGTTGGTTTGTAGCGCCCCCGCGTGTCTATGAAAACCTGTACAAAGCGGGTGCGAAGATCGTTGAAGTTCAGGTAACGGGTGACGCTAGTTCCCCGCTCCGTAATGGTCTGGTTACGAACCAGAAGATTATGGGCTTCAGCCTCTACAAGTCAAATGCACTCCGTCAGTCGGCGGATGCTACGACTACGACCGACATGGTATCGCTTTCCGGCGTTGGTACTGGTGAGAACATTGTTCTTGCTGGTCACATTTCCGGCATGGCGACTGCCAACTCAATTGCTAAGACAGAAGTTATTCGCGATCCCGATTCGTTCTCGGATGTGGTTCGCGGTCTGCACGTTTATGGCCGTAAGGTCATTCGTCCAGAGGCTCTCTGCCTCGGCATTGTAGATTACAGCTAAGGGGAGGACATAACTTATGGCTACTATTGATCGTACTATTACCGGAGGTGGGACCGTTGGTCATCCTTCGCGTATGCCTACTCCTTATGTGATCACTTCGCAGGTCCACGACACTGCCGATGGCGGTGCGGGTGGAGATGTCGTCCAGTTGGTTGACGTTCCTGCGGATAGCATGATTATTGCCGGTGCGCTTGAAGTTCTTGAAGCGCGTGGTAATGCTCAGGTTACTCTGGATATCGGTATTACTGGTGGTGACGTAGACTGTTTTGTTGACGGTTCTGTGCTTGCTGCTGGCTTTACACCGTTCCTTGAAGCCGCTGTTGGGGCTTCCGGGGCTAACGCTCGTATCCTAACAAGTGCTGACACGATTGACGCCCTCATCCTTGATGCTGGTTCGTCTGGTGAAAGTGCTGCTCGTTTCCGCGTTCACGTTTGCTTGGTTGACATTTCTCGCAACCCGCTTACGGAAGCGGCTACGGTTTCGTCGGGTACGTAAATGTACTAAAGGTTTCTGTGGGGTTCCTTTTAAAAACCCCACCCTTCTTGCTATGATATTGAATTGATGGAGGTCATATGTTTATCAAGCTACTTACTAAAGATGAAGTAAATTTTTGTTTGGACAAAATAGATAGTAACACGTACAAAAGCGGAAAAGAGACTGCCGCTGACTTAGAAAGCATAAAAAGCAATCAAGAGTCTAACAGCGTTCCAGATGAAGTTAGAAAACTCATTACAGACAAATTTTACGATACTCACTATATAGACAGCGTGTATTGCCCTACTAGAGTATCAGTAAACTTTTATAACAAATATTTTAAAGACGACTACTACGATTTACACGTAGATTCTTTTAAGGCTAACCCTAAATCAAAAAATGTATTCTTTGACTATGGGTGGAGCGTAAATTTATCAGACGATTACGAAGGTGGAGAATTTATTTTAGATACTTCAGTAGGCAGGATAGGTAAAAAGCTAGGTGCAGGTGAAGCTGTAATATTTCCTATCATATACCCTCATGGAGTAGGGAAGGTCACTAAAGGTTTTAGACAAAACATAATTGGATGGATGTCCTCTAATGTATCTTACGAACAGTCTTTTATTTTGCAAAATATGTATGAGGTAAATGCTTATCTCATGGAAACTCAAAAGAGCATGTTTACAAAATCAACGCTTGTTCAGATGTATTTAAAGAAAGCTTGGGGTATGTGATATGAAGCGGATTTCGGCGGCGTTGCTTTTTTTTGCAATGGTTTTTATAGCGGTAAAACCAAGCCAATCGCAAGAGGCTTCTAACCTTTGTTTTCCTATAGGTACTATTAAAATTCAAGCTGAAAGTATTGGAGAGTATCCTGCATTTTCTTTCAGAGATTTTCAATACAGCATAACTTTTACAATGTATATAAACCCTGAAACTAAAAGCTACACGTTAACGGGAGTAGCCGACATCAACCCTGATGTTGAATGCGTGTCCTCTATTGGGACTAATTTTGCACCCGCTATAAAAAAAACTAAGGGGATAGACTCTTGACAAACGCACTAGCCCGTCCAGTTCGACTAAGAAATGCAGGGGTTGCTCTTAGCAGCACAGATCAAACAACAGTCTACACCGTTCCTGCTGGTCACGATGCTGTATTAAAAAAAATTGTTATAGCCCAAACCTCAGGACATCAAACGGACATTACCGTACAGATAACCGATGCTAGTGCGAGTGCTACATACTCTATTGTAAATGAATTTGCAATAGCTTCACATAGCTACCTTATTCTAGATTTAGATTTAAATTTGAATGAGGGAGACGCTATTAAACTTACAGCAGAAACTGCTAATAGGCTAGAAGCGGTGCTATCTATAGATGAATTATTTTTAGCTAACAGTTAGGCAAACCATGAATTATGTAGAATTAATAAACTCTGTTCTGTTCGATATAAACGAAACAACTGTTGCAGAAACTGCTGCAGGTTTGTCCGGCACAAGAGGTGTACAGACCACAGTTAAAGTAGGCATTAATAAAGCCATACGCGATATAGATGCCGAGTACATTCAGTGGCCTTGGCATTTCCACAGTGCGAGGTACACTCTCTTTGGCGGTACAGGTCAGTATAAATACCCTGTAAAGGTAGTAGTTTCTAGTGTTAGCGGAGCCTTCACCCTCAACGAGGTTGTTACAGGAGGAACGTCCTCTGCAAAGGGTATTCTACGAAGAGTACCTCCGCATGGTGGTCATTCAGATGAGCAGTACATGCTTATAGAACCTATTGAAGGAGAGTTTCAGGCAGCAGAAACTATAACAGGCGTATCTTCTACCCGCACGGCTACCTCTGGAGTTGTTACTTTCTGCACTGATGTAGACTATGATGGGTTTTTTCTGCGCCCACAGAACCTCATTAAAGAGGGAGAGTTTGACAAGACAATTACTCTTGGCTCTTACTGGTCTAGCCGTAGTTCTGACCCTGCAGGTACTAGCACAGGAGGCACTCCAGCGGTTAGTAATGACATTAGCGGCAATGGCGGATACGCAGCGGGTGTTCTTCGGCTAAACGCTGGTTGCGTTGATCAGGCCATACCTACAGTAGAAAATAGATCATATAGAATTACTGCAAGAATATCTTCGGGCAGTTCTTCAGCTACTTCTGAAACTCTTAATGTTTTTGCTGGTTCTAGCAGCGATAAAGATTCTGATTTATCCACAACATTTACTATTTCAAATGTTGGCGCTGGAGAAATAAAAACGGCTAGGTTTACTGCATCAACTCAGCAGACTTTCATAAGTCTTAGCAATACTGCATCTCAAAATCTTGATATAGATTTTATAGAAGTATTTGAAGAGGACGCTTCAGCAAAACCTCTAAAGTATAAATCTTATGAAGAGTACCATGAAGGATTAGGTAGGTATCATTCTTCCTACAGGCAAAGTGAGTTCTTATCCCTTTCATCCCCCGATAGTGGGTTTGGTGCGCCTGATTGCGTATACCGCATCAGGAGTGATGTTGCATTTGGAGTTACTCCGATACCTGAAAACACTCAGTATGAGGTTGAGTTTGATTTCTATGACTCTTCTGCAGAATTGTCTCTATTTAATGACACTCCAAAAATCCCTCTAAGGTATCAAGATGTAATTGTAGCCCGTGTAAAATACTACGTACATATTCTTAGAGGTAACGATCAAGCTGCACAGTTTGCATTTAGAGACTATGAGAATGGTATCCGCAGAATGAAAACAGAGCTTCTTAATCAAAAAGACTATATGAGAGCCGTTTAATGCCCATACAAGCCTTTCCTGTAAACTGCGATGGCGGTCTTGTTCTTGACAAAAGTGTTTTTGTTGCAAAGCCCGGAGAAGCAGTGACTCTTGAAAACTATGAACCTTCTGTAACTGGAGGCTACTCTAAAATTCTTGGGTTTACTAAGTTTGATGATAATCAGGTTACTGGCTCAGGCGGAATACTTGGTATAGCAGTATGGAATGATAAAGTAGTTGCTGCACGGGGCGCTAACGTGATGTTTAGTTCAGGCTCTGGATGGACTTCTATCGCTAGCAATCGTTCTGATGCAGAACGTTACTCTTTCTCCGTTTATAACTGGACGGGTACAGAAAAAATTGCAATGGCTGACGGAGCTAACGATGCCGCCACGTATGATGGAAACACTTACCTACCTTTAACAGGAGGTGCAGGTTCTGGAGCAGGAACTAAACCTGCGGCACCTGAAGTTGTTGTGGAGCATAAAAACCACCTATTCTTTTCGGGTATGACTAATAACAGACACTTAGTCCAGTTTAGCGCACCTTACAGTGAAAATGATTTCAGTGTTGCTTCTGGCGCAGGGCAGATATCTGTGGGAGATGAAATTGTAGGATTAGCAAAATTTCGTGAAACTTTGGTTATTTTTTGTAAAGACAGCATATACAGGTTAGCCGGTTCTAGTGTAGCAGACTTTGTGCTGCAGCCGGTTACAAGAAACATAGGCTGTTCTTCTCGTTTTAGCATTCAAGAAATAGGAGGTGATCTTATCTACCTTGCTCCTGACGGCTTAAGAACTATCGCGGGTACTGAAAAGATTGGCGATACGGAGCTAGGGACGATTTCTAAGCAAGTTCAGGCAAGGTTAATTAGTTTAAATGCGGGTCAAATAGATAATATCTCCTCGCATGTCATACGCGGAAAAAGTCAATACAGAATATACTATCCTAGCGGTGCAGCTACAGATGCTAACTCTACAGGTCTTATGGCTGTTCTAAAGAGAGGTACGGATACAGGTCAAATTGGTTGGGAGTATGCTGATCTAAAGGGCATTAAACCTATGAGTGCTGCTCATGGAAACATATCTAATCAAGACACTGTTCTTCACGGGGACTTTGATAATGGCTACGTATATCAACAAGAAAATGGAAGCACTTTTGATGGCGTAACAATGGCCTGTACTTACAGAACAATTGATTACAATATGGGTGATGTAGGAATAAGAAAAAATATGCAAAGGGTAGTTATAAACTATCTTGGAACAGGCACTGTAGCTGGTGTAGACATGAATCTTGAATATGACTATGGAGATATTCTTTTGCCTAGCCCTGCACTGTATGATCTTCTTGATCCTGCGGGGTCTGCTTTTTATGGCAGTGCTATAATGAATACAGCCGAATATGGCGCAGCAATATACACACCCCTGTACCGCCAATCTGTAGAAGGTTCAGGCTTTGCATTGGCACTAAAGTTTACAGATACAAGTACAAATCCTACTTATACTTTAAAAGGATTTTCATTAGAATTTACACCGGGAGCTAGAATGTAATGGGTACAGCTTATACAAAAACAAGCCCAACAAATTTTGTAGATGGGGAAACTATTCAAGCGTCTGATTTTACCACAGAGTTTGATGCTATTGATGCCGCTTTTGAAACAGGAGGCCATCAGCATGATGGTACAGATGGTGAGGGAGGAGCTATTGAAAAGCTCTTAAGCAACACTATTACTTTTGGTACAGGAGCCGATACTGATATTGTTGTAACCTTTGATGGTAATACTGCAGATGGCGTATTAACATGGATGGAAGATGAAGACTATTTTAAATTTTCTGATGACATTCTCTTAACGACCACAGAAAAGATACAGTTTGGAGATACCGCAAGCTTTATTCAACAAAGCTCTGATGGTGTTCTGCGTATTGATGGCGAAGCAACCATTGATATGAACGCCTCTACTGCAGTTACAGTTAGTAATGATCTCAAGCTAGATAGCGATAGTGCAGTTCTTGGTTTTGGTTCTGATAATGATATCACGGTCACTCATGCTGCAGATACCGGCCTAACCCTTGGAGGCGCGGGTGGAACCACCGGATTAGTCATCGACAATACTGCGACTGATGGCGACCCCTTCCTATCCTTTGCGCTGTCTGGCACACAGACATTTACAATGGGTGTAGACGATGGAGACAGTGACAAGTTTAAAATTGGCACCAGTGCGATAGGCACTAGCACCGCTCTTACATTAGACTCTTCAGGTAATCTTGGTGTTGGCGGTAATTTAACACTGGGAACAAATACTGCAGGTAATTTGCTTATCGCAGACGGCACAAACTTTAATTCCGTAGCTGTAGGTTCTCTGTCTGAAATAGCTACTGTTGCAAACGATGATGTTTTCTTAGCTGTTGATACGTCAGGTGGTGGACTAAAGAAAATTCAGAGGTCTGCTGTAGTTGCAGGACTTGCTACCTCTGGTGCTATATCAAATGTCGTCGAAGATACGTCACCTCAGTTGGGCGGTGATCTAGACATGAATGGTCAGGATATTGTGACCACTTCAAACGCTGATCTAGAATTAGCCCCAAATGGCACAGGCCATGTAACTGTTCGAGGTAATACTAACCAAGGCACTATTCAATTCAACTGTGAAGCCAACACTCATGGACAGCAAATAAAAGCTGCGCCTCACTCAGAAAGTGCTAACAATGTTTTAACCATACCAAGCACAGGCGGTAACTCAACTTTAGTATCAGATGCTTCTACATCTACGCTAACAAATAAAACACTAACGACCCCTGTAATTAATGCGGGTGCTGATCTTAAAAATGGCGCAACCAGTGCTGGTTTTGTGAAGTTTTTTGAGGACAGTGACAATGGCACAAACGCTGTCACTCTCATTGGCCCTGCATCTACAGCGGATGTGACAATAACTTTACCTGCAACTGCAGGAACAGTAGCTCTTACAGGCACTAATGTCACCGTGCCTGATGATGGGACGGTTGGTTCTGCATCTGCAACCGATGCGATGACCATATCTTCTGCAGGTATTGTTACATTTAAGGATGATATTGTCATTAAGGATGCTGGCACTATTGGTTCTGCATCAGATACAGATGCGCTATCAATCTCCTCTGGCGGTGTGGTTAACTTTACACAAGCCCCTACAGTTTCAAGTGCAGCGATTAAGACGGCAGGTAAAGAGACTATCTTTGTACCTGCAGCGGCTATGACCCCCACTGCGACAAATGGTTGTGCGTCGTTAACCACAGCAGAAACAACCTCTGGCCGTCCTGACATGAATGTTTTGGACTTTGAAGCCTCGGCAGATACACACGCTCAGTTTCAAATTGCATTTCCAAAAAGCTGGAATGAAGGCACAGTTACTTTTCAGGTTTTTTGGACAACTACTGCAACGGACACGGATGGTGTTGCTTGGGGTCTGCAAGGCGTAGCAGTCTCTGATAATGATACTATTGACGTTGCATATGGTACTGCAGTGGTTGTAACAGATGACGCTTTAAGTGCTGCAGAAGATTTGTGTGTAACCGCAGAAAGCGGTGCAATTACGATAGCAGGAAGCCCTGCTGATGCAGATATGTGTTTCTTTAGGATATTTAGAGATGTTTCTGATGGTAACGATGATATGGCAGAAGATGCGCGACTACTCGGTATAAAGTTATTCTTTACCACTGATGCAGCCAACGATGCCTAATTGGAGTAAAATATGAGTTTTGGATATCAAATTCTAGGGTTTGGTGCAGGGGGTAGTGCGCCTCCAGAAGCAGTTGTCTATATAGACGATTTAACAAGTTCAAGTGATGCGGGTATATGGTCTGTAGGCGGAGATTGGGTTTATGATGATGATGAAACCAATACTCAGTCAGGCACAGCAGACAATTGGCTAATGATGGTTGCACCATACAATACCAATTATTATGCAACGACACCAATTTCTTATAACATTTCAACTCACGAATTTACTGAACTTGCCTCTGATTGGACAATGTATGCCTTAGGATCATCCTCCCACTCTGGGTCGGGGCAACAGTTATCTCTTGATCGAGGTATATGGGGTATGCGTTCTGCTGCTGGTGGGTTTACGGCAAGAAAGTATTTTAATGATCTTGCTGCAAACCTTGGTAGTTTTGATAATAATGTTAATTTTGAAACTCAGGCACAGTACTATGGAGGTGGTCGCAGACTTAACGATACGCAAGGTATAGTTTATACTCCATCTAATACCCAATCCCTGCAAATGGGGACATATTCTGGCGGTGCATCAACAGTAAAATCGGCAAAACCTACTGGCGCTGCATACTATCATTGGGATTTTTCGTCACCGGGCAGCGGTTCAGAGTATGCGAATATTGGGACCACGAACGAGTTCTTTTTTATAAATTCCAATAACTCAGCCAGTTTCAGTGAATCAACTACCCGTATTGACATCAACCATATATCTTGGAATGGCAGTGCTGGTGGCAGTTTAACAAAAACTGATTCTGATAGTGCTATAACCCTTCCTACACATACCGGAAGCACTCAAGCGCCAGTTGTTCTTTCTACTACGTGGGGCAATATTCTTATTCATATTGATACAAATACGCCAGCAAACTCAGTAGTATTCCCTATCACTTGGTCTGGTGCTACACCGACTGTTCGTAGTTCAGTAGCGTGGAATGGTGGGGCTGTCGTTCCTGCTGGAGAATGTTTTTTAAAGGGGCTTGATGGAATGAATCCGGGTGGAAATTATCCCAAGTATACTTGTGGGCAAGATAGAGTTGGTAGCACAGATTTATACAGAACCGTAAGAGTTTACACCAGTGGCTCTGACATGCTAGTAGATACTATAACTATAGACTTTTCTAATTCAGATGGGACTCACACAGTGGAGACTAAACAAACAGCAGTAACAACCTTTTTAAGCTCATCTTCTGCCTCCATATGGCCTGTATTTATGAAAAACAATACTGATCTTGGTATTTGGCATAAAGACACTGCTAAGTTTCACTATATTGAAAACGCTTATTTTTGAGGAATGTTATGGCTGAACCATACGACTTTATGTTATCTAAGTATATTGAGATAGGAAAAGCTGGAGAAAGGTATCCCAACCATGTTCCAGAACATTCTTCTAGTTTAGCAATGGAGGCTGCAATAGAAAACTTTGGTAGCACATATACGGAAGAGGAGTATAATGCCTCTAGGGAAGAGTGTGAGGTGTACGTTCAAGCAACTTATGCTAACAGGTTTACGCGTATAGATGAGTGATACTCTTTTTAACGGGTTTTTTGCAGTTCCTGTTTTACAAAAACGTATTCCTAAAGCTGATAAAATAAACAAGGGCATTTTAGACAATTTAGATACTTTTATAAAAAATAATAAGAATAAAAAACCAATTAATTGGTGTTGCGAATTATATGTTTCTGGAGTTGGAGAAAATATAATTGATCACCCTAATTTTTTACCGCTTAAAGACCCTGTACTAAGTATAGCAAATGAGTTTTGTGATCTGTTAGAATATGACACGGTTAACTACAAATTAAAAATTAGAGACTCTTGGTTGAACGCATATAGTGCAGGACATTCTCAAGAAACACATAATCATCCCAATTCAGACATAAGTGCAATTTACTATCCATGTGCTTCAAAGGAAGATGGGCCTTTAGTATTTAAATCCCCTTTTCACGACAACATGCGATGCACACCAATATTAAAACAAAATGAAAGAAATTTAACTCAAATGTTTGTTAGGCCGGTAGAGAGTGCTTTAGTTATGTTTCCTAGCTATCTTTTACATAGTGTAATGCCAAATAAATCTGAAAGACGAGTTAGTATAGCTTTTAATTTTGTATTAGAAAGTAACTAAAGTGGATGGAGCAATTGATCTTCGCCTGATCATAACTCTTGGCGGTATACTTTTTTCTGTAGCTGGTGCTGCTGCTGTTGGCAAAATGCAGATTAAAGTTATATTAGAAAACTTAGCAGATATTGAAAAAAGACTTCGTGCTATGGATAAACGTGTAGATACGTTAGACACCTACCATAGCACACAAAAACAACGTCTTGACATACTTGCTCAAATGAATAGCCCTGAAAATCTTAGAAGAGAACACATGGCTACAGCAAAGATGCAAGCAGATATAGATAGTTTAAAGTCTGCAACGGAATCTTTAAGGAAAATGCATAATGGTGTACATCCTCCTGTAGCAAGTTCTAGAACTGCTTCTTAATACAATGTTTAACTTGACTTTTACTTGAAAAAAGGTATAATAGTATGGACCCTAAGAATCCTGAAAGTATTAAAAATATAGTAGATGCAGTTATAGGAACTAGCCTTGTGTCAACTCCTATATGGCTGCAACATTTAGAGCAGACTCTTCAATTGTTTATGCTTGTGGGCGGTTCTATACTTTTAATCTTTAGGTTATGGGCAATGCTTAAAGGAGCTAAAGATGAAGAAGGAAATGGATAACACTTACACTGAAAATCTTATAAGAGTTTTAGTTCGTCAAAGGGATGCAGCTATGTCTAAAAATGCAGAGCTTGAAGCAAAGTTGGCAGCTATCACTCAAAATCTAACACAGCAGCAAAGTAAAGAACAGGCCGAAGACTTGTTTAAAGAAAGATTACATAAGGAATAACTAAATGGCTGAAGAGACAGAATCAACAGCAACTGCTACAGATGTCACACCGCTGACGATTGACGAGGAGCAGGGACAAGTATCGCTTTTAGATAGGGTTGCTCAAGAGGCTAATCTATCAGAGCCTAATTATCAGATACCTGAAGCTGCAAAAGTACCTTTTACTCCTAGAACTTTACAGGAGGATGAGCTTTTTGCTTCTTCTGAAAAGCTTGCTGATGTTGCTCCTCCTATACAAACGGCTAGTATGACAGGGCTAGAACTTCCCACTCCTACTAGAACAGCAGCGGCTACGTATCAGTCCTTTGTTGAAGAGGGAACTCCTGAATTTGAAGCGGCTAAGGGCCAGCTTTCTGCACAATCTGTTGTTGGAGATATACAGGGTGCAGTTTCTGAAGAAGCTCTTGCAGTAGGAGTTACAGAAGAGCTAGATGAAAAAGCTACTGTAAAGTTTCAGCTAGGGGAACTGTTTAAATCTTTTGAAGAGGGGCAACCTCCTCCTCCTTGGGCTGCTCCTGCTGTACGTAATGTAGGCTCTATGATGTCTCAGAGAGGGCTAGGAGCGTCCTCTATGGCAGCGGCTGCTATTAGCCAAGCTATAATGGAATCTGGCATACCTATAGCAACACAGGATGCTAACAAGTATGCTACTATACAGCTTCAAAGTTTAAACAATAAACAACAGGCTACTCTACAGAATGCCGCTACTTACGCTGCAATGGATAAAGCTAATCTAGATGCGCGAATGACAGCAGCGGTAAATAACTCCCGCGCTTTTCTTCAGATAGACACACAAAACCTTACTAACGAACAGCAGCTAAAAACTATTGACCTGCAGTCACAGTTTCAGAAACTCTTTACTGATCAGGCGCAAGAGAATGCCGCTAGACAGTTTAATGCTAAGTCTCAGCTACAGGTGGATCAGTTCTTTACAGAGCTTGATACTCAGGTACAGAACGCTAATGCTAGTCGGTTAGCCGCTATGGACCAGTTTAATACTGACCAGACTAATGCATCTACAAGATATTATGAAAAGTTAAACGATGCTAGGGAGCAGTTTAACGTAAACAATGAAAATTTAATTCAACAGTCTAATGCTGTATGGCGTAGAAATATCAATACGGCTAATACTGCAGAAGAGAACGAGGTTAATCGGACTAACGCACTTAACCTTCTTGGTATAACACAATCAAGCATGGATAAACTTTGGCAGAGGTATAGAGATGAGGCAGGATGGATGGTAACTATTTCTGAGAATGCAGCGCAGAGGGCGCATAATACTGCAGTACTTGCACAGCAGCAGGATTTTAATTCTGAATTGTATGAGAAGCAAGCTGAAGATACTTTTTACAATACATTGGGTAATACCGTTATTCAGGGCGTCTTTGGCGTATTGGGGGCTTAAATGGATTTTAGTATATTTGATGGCATTTCAGAGTTTGTTAGCGATGCATACTATGGCGTAACCTCTGCATTTGACAGTGGTGGAAGCAGTGCCTCTACTTTTAATTACACATCTTCTGATGATTATGATGATTATCCCGATCAGAATCTTAACTATGATGATGAAGGAAATATAGATGATTCCTTTCTTACATATGTTAGCGGTGGGGATGGATTCGATGAATACGGCTATAGTAGTGGAGATTATCAAAAAGGCGGTTACTTTGAGCCTTATGATGACCGCAGCTACCTTAGACAGGCACAAGATTTCCTGTACGAAAATTTAGGTGTAGACAAAGAAACGGCTAAATTAATTAAAAGTTTTGCAGGTGCTGCGGGTGCTGTTCTTAAAGGACAAGGGGGCCAAGGGGGCCAAAGGGGTCAAGCAAGTCAAAACGTGGGGCCAAGAAGCCCTGCAGCAAGAATGCTACCAACCAGACCAGTAGGTAATCCGGGTGTTGCCCGTTCTGCACAGTTAGCAGGTCTTTCTCCTAGAGCGCAAGCAGCTATGCAGGCTATGGCGGCTAATGGTGGTAAGCCCGTTAGAGATTTAAGCGAATTGATTGCAGGGACTAATACTCCCAAGGGCCGCACCATTGCAAATCCTAGCAGCTTAAGAGGCCTTAATATTAGACAAAGCCAGTATGTGTAGAGGAATAAACTATGCCATTAAATCCTGATCCGTATTACCGCGATCCTAAAATTGAGGAGTTAAAATCTCCAGAGCCGGGAAGCACAAAGGCTATTGATAGGTTCAACGCTCCTATCCCCGGACATTCTCTTACACAGCCCCCTCAGAACTGGGCGTGGGAAAAACCTCCTGTATATACAAATCCTGAAGAAGCGATGATGTATGTGGTTGAGCGGGTGGAGAAGCCAGATGTTGAAGAGAACTTCTTGCGACTGCTATTAGCCGGTACTCCTATTGAAGCGATAACAAATACCATTGTATTTGCTGGTTTTAGCGAGGGGTACTGGACACCCGACATGGCTGAAATACTCAAGCCTCCGATAGCTATGCACTTTATGGGGTTAGCTATAGAGAATGAGATTCCGGCTACAATTTTTAACATTGATCCTGAAGTTACAAAAGAGAAGAACATGGTGTCTGAAGAAGCCGTTCTTGAGCTTATGGAGAAGAACAGACCGGATATGTATAACAAGCTAATGTATGCTGCTGATGTACTGTTAGAAGACCTTGATGAGTCTCCTGAAGGAGAAGAAGTAACAGAAGGCGGCATGATGGGCGATATGGAAGAGATGTCTGAGCCTACTCCTGTGGATGAAGGCTTTATGTCTATGGAAGAAGAACAAGAGGAATTAGTATAATGGTATCACCTTTTATGTCGTTTGCAACTGGAGCTTTGGGCGCTGTAAATAATCAGATTAATAAGTATCAGCAAACTCAGGCAGCAGAAAAGTTAGCAGAACAAGAGGAACAGAGAGAACTTAACAAACTTGAATTTGATAGGGCTACTAAAGAGTTAATTCTTAAGAAGCGACTTAAAGCAGAGGAAAAGACTGCTACAACAGGCGCAGAAGCCCGCTTAGATGCTGCTAGAATAAATGCAGCATCCCGCAGATACGCTGCTGATCAAGGTGCAACATCAGCAGAAGAAGCTGCTAAAACACGCGCAAAATCAGCAGCAAAAGTTGCTGGTATAAATAAAGAAGCTAAAATAGAGGCAGAAAAGCTTAGACAAAAAGCAAATAGGGCAAAACTCTATTCTAGTGCTGGTGGTTTTGAATGGCTCAAAGGAGCATCAGAGCGGGAGAGGGTCGTCAATCCCTTGACTGCCTTTGTTAGTGAGCCTGAAAAATTTGAAGCAGCTTACAACGATGCAAAGACGGGTCCAGAGCTTAAACGTAAACTTCTTTCTGTATATCAGATGGCGTATAATTTAAATTCAACGGATTCAAATCCTGATCCTGATGTTGCTGCTATTTACAGCGGTGTATTGAAAGGAAGCCCTTTTGTAAGAAATGCTTTTTTAAGCATACAAGACAACACTACAAAAATGCCACAAACAGGAAGTCCTGAAGTTTCTCAAACAAGGGTTCTTGGCAATAATCTTAGAATGCCGGATACTCCCGAAGTTAAAGATGCTATCGCTTCCTTTAGTAGTGTTAGGCGAAGTAAGATGAACCCTGCTCAAGCTGGAGCAGAAATGTTAAAACTTATAGGCCCCTATGATCCGGGAGCAGGTAACGACTCTGATATTAATAAACTATATGTAGCAGCGTCTAGTCCTACTGTTAAATACTTTTCTCAAATTGGTAGTGGCACTGAACAGCAAATTAAAGAAGCAAGAGAATGGTTGTATAACCCTGATAATGGGTTTGTTAATGAAGATGGAACTTTAAAAGATGAAGCATACTCTTTAGTATCACTCTATGGAAGACAAAATGCTAGCTTTAGACCTAAAGTAAATGCTAGGCCTCAACCTAAAACAATTCAACAACTTTCTAAAAACGATACTAATATTAAAGCAGAAATAAAGATGGTTCAGGAGTCTCGTCCTCTTGCATCAGCAGCGAAAAATACATTAAATGCTTTAAGAGAACAAGTTGAAGTTGTAGGAGTTGGTAGCAGTATTTTAACGGGCTTTCAAGCACTGATGACTTCTGTTCCTTCTTTTGTAAAAAATCTTAGTGCTCAAGCTCAGTCTGTTATAGATAGTGGTACTCAAATTCGCTATAACACTAAAGATAATAAACCATATAGAGCAATGTCTTCTAAAACACAAAGTAGACTTAGAGAAATAGGAAAAAAATTATCTAGTGCAGAAGCCTCTCAAGATGCTAAAGGTGTGGCTGCTGCACAAGTAGAAATGTTACAGAATATGCTTGCGTACCAGTTAACTTCTATTCTTCAGGGCGGCACTGGTGGCCGAACCATTTCTGATACTGACGTAGAAAGAGCGTTAAAAATGATGGGTGGCCCCACCGATAACTTAGAACAGACGCTGCAAAAATTAGATTTTGTAGCAAATCTTATAAACAATACTATTTCTAAAGGTAGACTTTATGAAGAATTAAAAGAGGATAAAAATGCAGCCCTCTATGACTCTGTAAAAAAATTCTCTCGCGTATTGGGCTATACCGATACTAACGTAGATGGTGCAATAGCAAGACAACAGCAAGAACTAGGAATTACAAGCAGTAGCCTCCAGCAGGAAGGTGCTGGCGTTGTAACAAACCTGTTAAGTAGAGCATCGCAGCTAGCAGGTGACAACTTTAATCCAGAGGTGTGGCGCGGGGGCATTGAAACTGTAACGAAAGGGAGTTCTGGCAAAATACAAGACTTGGGGGGTAAGCCCTACGTTGTAAATCCTGAAGCTAGGCAAATGTTAAAAAGGCTTGAACCTTTAAGACAGCAGCAAGGTATTTCTAGTGATGCATTTATAGAGGGTCTTAAGCGTGTACAGGACATGCATGGTCAGATATTTGATGTGACTTCTGGTAAGCTAGTAAATATTAAATACGA
>Ga0208644_1001957_pt1 | contig 16787 bp, 20 predicted proteins | sample VirMetDEL_Nov_18_FD_184517 | JGI IMG/M metagenome (GOLD analysis project Ga0208644, IMG submission 184517) | Aqueous microbial communities from the Delaware River and Bay under freshwater to marine salinity gradient to study organic matter... | ecosystem: Environmental > Aquatic > Marine >... | reverse complement strand
AAATCATTTGGATAACCATGCAGCGGAAATGTTTGGTGTGTTTGGATATACAGCAATCCGCCTGGTTTGAGTAACTGCGAAAAACTATACGCTGCAACCCACGGCATCTCTACATGTTCCAAGGTCGCCGGCGAAAAAATAGCGTCAAACTTTTTATCTGTTGTCTGCCATAGCGTTTGAATGTCGCCAACAATTTGCACGGTTAGATCGTCCGGTTCAATATCAGTCCCAATCCAAATTCCATGTGGTGCATGATGCGAATGATCCTCAGGCGGACTGCCTTCCCATCGTTTCGTGCCGGTTGCCAATATTTCTGGCCTTTCCAGTTCATTAACTCTACTTTTCCACACATCTAACGGCGTCACGCTTTTTTCTCCATTCTATTAACTCTTTTCCGATTCTTTGCCAGCTTGTGTAATCGTACAAACTACCGCCGCCAGTGTGTTCACCAAACAAGCAATGCGTTTCCTGTGGCCACCAATGGCGACCGACATAGCTTTCAGCTCCCCACCAACGATGGCACGTTTGACGCCACTTTGGGTTTTCTTTTATGGCTTGCGATCTTGCCCACCAAAATGCACCGCTGTAATGCCACTTAAAAGCTGTCGTGCGAAATGCTCCAATTGATTTGAAAACGCCGGTAACCGGATGTCCAATTTCCATTGCTTCAATGACCTGTTGTGCGTTCCCAACACACGTTTCATACATGGCATCATTCCACTGTCGAATGATGCTTGTATTGTGCGTGTGTGCTTGTTGGCCTTTGGCGTGTGCAAAGCAAATAATGTGATTCGGATCATCAGTCAGCAATTTATCCAGCAACGGAATAAATCCGACCAGCTCACGCCTAGTTGGATCGTTTTGAACGACATCAACGACATCAAAAAGATTCCTAATTCTATCGTCAAATTGCTTTTCGCATGTCTGGCCGTCAATTGCAACGGTAACGCCTTTTATGCCATTAAACTGATCCGATAATTTTTCAAGCTTACTCAGATGGTAATCAGTATTATCTGCAAACCGCGGATACAAGAAAAAGTGCAGATGCTTGATTACCTCGCCAGTAAATGGACGCATACGCACGTCATGCAATCGCTCGTCAAATGGATCGCCCCAGGCACGACCGCCGATTCCCTTTTGCATGTTGCGTAACTGCATCCCCATCTTTGCTTGACACCAAGGGCACACTTCCTGCGGCTTATCGTGCAGCCTGCCACACCATTGACATTTTCTCCGCTCACCCGGTCCTAATGGATCGCCGCGATGCTGTCCCCATTTTCCAATCGGACACCAAGCGTCCGGCATTAAAACGCCAACTTCGATCAATGCGTCTTTTTGCAAATTGCCCTGCTTAAGCTCTTTGACTAATGAGCAAACGCCATCTACGTTGTGCTGACAACTAGCACAAGTTTGCATTCGGACAATGGAAAACTGCGGTGCTTTTTGAGTTTTTTTTCTAGTGCTGCAAGCCATCTCAAATATCGCAGTTTGGAGTTATTTGATTGACATTGCCGCAAGCTATATCTTTTCCGCAACAGTTACGAAGGTATTTATTTAGCAAATACTCCTGCCCCGGTTCATCGCCTTCCTCTACGCAAGTGCATTGATCTAAATTATAAAAACGATCAATTTCGGCACGAAGTAAAGCACACGTTGCCGGCTGACCAACATCGATCGTATTTATCAATCGATCATTTCCAAAAAACGCTGTTCCAAGTGTCGACAAACGCTCATCCAAGCATGTAGTATCGCCAGGCGTTGTGCAATTTTGATGCACCATAGATACATAACCGCACGTTGGATATATTCCGCCGCCGCCTGGTGGCTGATAATACGCTACAGCAGCTCGCGTTTTCCAATCACACCACAAATGCGGATTGTTAATTTCGTCCTGCAATAGGGTAGTGATGAAATCTTGCCAGTTATCATCATTTGGCCCTGGTGGCGATCCTTGGCTGGCCTCCCACCGAGAGATGATCGTATAAGCTGGGCATGGACAGCAACAATCAGGATCGTTTGTCAAACCGCCAAAACGTGAAAGCAATTTGCCAGCGTACTTTAGAAGCGGTGGATAAACTATATCCGCCATTATGATTGATCCTCGCAGTCAATCAGCGGAATTACGATGTCATCCAGATCGCAATCGTCCCAAACCTTGACAGTTTTGACCTCAAAGCGTATTTCGTCCTCAGTAACGATAACGTCCGAAATCATCTGCACGTCACGCCACCAATCAATGAACGTAACGACCCATTGGCATTCGTAACCGCCATCCTCCTGCATGTAAACGGCAACGCCTTCGCGTCCACTCATTTCGGAGTTTTCGCGATTGTAGAAAAACGAATTTAACGGATCGTAAAGTGTGACGGTGCCACCGTCCGATTCGCCAGCCACGCGAGTAACGCCGCATGGTCGCCACGTTACATTGGCCTCGTAGGTTGCTCCCGCATCTTTTAATTTGTCAACGCAATCATTGCTTTCCGCCGCCTCTGCATCACTTTGTTCGACTATGCGAAATAAAATGATGTCAGCAGTTCCACCGCCATCAGCATCGATAGCAACTAATTCACCAAAAACGCGATTAACTGATACGTAAACATTGCCAGTGATCGCCGACGTGCTGTAGTTGTAGATTGTGTGCGTTTGGCTTGCGTCATCATCATCAGTCAATTCCAAAAACTGACCGTTTCGATTGATGTAGTACGGTACACACTGAGCCGATCCTGCAGACGTTCCCGATCTTGCTGGTATCCCATCGTTTGGAGTTAAATATACAAAATTCTCCGTATTATGCTGTTGCCGATGCGTACCAGCACGCTCGGAATTATCCGAACCGTTTAGGGTGGTAAGCCTTTTATTTTTTTTGGCATCGCTTATCAACTTTATAGTCGAAAAAACGTCAGCCTTTCTCTTAAATGCATATCCAGGCATTTTATTAGCTTCTTAGAAAGCTGTCGAAATCAATTGTGTCGTAAATTTCATATGGAATGTAATCAGGCTCACCGGTTTGATCTGCTCGCTTTGTTCCATCAAGTTTTATGTATCCAATGCTTTGCGTTCCCGGTTGCAAATTTTGAAATTGCTTAGCTGAATCAAAATCGTTTGCTACCGTTAAAAACTGCGAATCAAACAATCCTCTCACGTCTTGCCAACCATATTCTTCGTCTGGAGACAGCAGTAACGTATATGTAACTAAAGCAGATAAAGTGGGGCCATTAGTAGTTAGCACCTCAACTTCTTGTGCTTCAACTTGTTCAATTAACCAAGATAACGGCAGTTTATTTCTATAACTTTTTTTGTTTACTTTGAATTTCCTATCAATCATATCTTCATAGGTAATGCCTTCTTCATATTGAGTTATTTTCAACTCAAAAACTGGCATTCTGTCCATGACAGGCTCATTCCAAAAATTGCCTGAAGGTGTCCTGGATGTTTGATATAGCGGAAAATCTCCCTTTTCAAACCATAAAACTCTTTCCGTTTCACCAAGCGTTACATATTCAGCCGATGGAATATCCTCGACTGATGCTGGTATGCTAATTGGCAAATTATCAGATTCCTCGCTACTTGATGCCCCTCCTTCATTTCCTCTTTTATTTGCAGTCGCCCATTTTGTACGAACTTTCCAACGACTAATTCGATCAGGATTTCTTTCTGCTGTTTTATCTCTGCATATCACGTAGGGCATAATCGTAGTTGCAGTAGAAAAAATTGATCTGTTTACTTTAGGAATTCCCGGTGCTTGAAGCACGTCAATGGTGCTTACATTTTGCGGTGCAGATCCAAGCCACTCAATGTCATATTCTTTATGCCATGTTACGGAAATTGATTCGTTATTGCTTCCAGTGCTTGTAAATGTCATCCTTTCGCCCATGCGGCTTTCTTTAACGTCGAAACTCATCCCACAGCCTCAGCAAAAAATGGTTGCAGTAGTTCAGGCATATCTCGTATAGCATCACGAATTGCAAATCTTGCTTGTTGTGCTTCGCGATGTTGTTTAATTTGTCTGTTTTGTTGATTTGATTCTGATTGTCGTCGTTGCAAATCTATCTGCCGAATAATGTCGAACTCTTCCTTTGTTCCTTTCCTAGCAACCTCAGCATTCTCAAGCATTACCTCTTTAAGCTCATCTATAGCCCTGCGTAAGCTAGACGGTTCAGCGTCGGAGAATTTTATCAACGATTCTTGCTGTTCCTGTTCCTGTTGCTCATCTTTTCTTTCTTGCGTTCTTAATCGTTCCGCAGCTTCCTTAACTGCTTTTCGACGCCTTTCGTGTTCTGCTTCAATTTCCTCCATGCCTCCGCCAAATGAACCGGTAAGCGAAAGGCCAATGTTTTGAATATCACGGACATATTGCTTGTACACATTCCCTAAATTTCTAATCGCTGCGGCTAATTGGGTAAATGAATCAGCAACTAATTCAATAGCTGGTACAATTGCAACTGTAAATTCTCTAACCAATCCAGAAAATGATGCCTTTAATTCAAACAATGCGTCATTTGCTTTTTCCACACCTGCCGCGGTTTCTTCGTCAAAAACTAAACCCAGCGATTTTGCTCTTTGCTCCATTTGCTCAAGTGCGGCACTTCCACCCTCCAGCGTATTGACCAGAATCGCACCCTCGCTGTCAAAAAGCTTAAAAGCCAATCGCACTCTATCAGATTGACTTTTAACGCCCTGCATTGCATCGGCAATAGCACGAAATGCCATTGCTGGACCCATTTCGTTTAATTCAACAGCACTTAACCCAAGCTCTTCAATTGCTTTTTTAGCTTCACCTGATCCAGCGGCAGCTTCAGCTATTCGCCGAGTCATTCTTTGTAATGCAGTATCAACAGTCGTTGACGCTACGCCTGACATTTCCGCCGCGGCAAATCGCAACGCAATCAAATCCTCAGTTAGTAAGCCTAACTGGCGTGCTTTTTTTGCCGTCTGATCCATTTCCTCTAGCGAGTTGCTTACGGCATTCAACGCCTGATGCACACCAAAGATACCAACGGCAAAACCAGCCATTCTGCGAAAACTTGAGCCCAGCGTGTTGACCGTGGCCGTCTGCGTTTTCATTGACGCCGTAGCTTGATTCGAGCGATCTTTTAGTTGCTTCAATCGCCGATTGTAAGTATCAAGCGTAATTGCACCCTTGCGATATAGCTCGTCAAGTTCAGCTATTTCTAAGCCCAAACGCTCAGCAGGCGTTCGCGTCTCAAGAAAAGCTTTTTTGGCTTGTCGCAGTTCACCACGAGCGACAACCATGCCTTTTTGGAATCTGGCAGTGTCAACGACGAGATCGTAGCGAAGCGAACCGACACTAACCATGCTGACTGTTTAACCTTTCAAGTGCTTCCTCAGGCGTCATCATTTCTGATTCGTTCGACTTTTCTTTGGCTCGCACTGCTTCTAGTGCAATCCAAAGATCAAGCACTTTTGGTGGTGTATTGTTGATCCAACTAACTGGATCGCTTATTCCAAGGCGTTCGCAAACTTCACAGGCGAATCGAAATCGCGGCACTTTGTTCAACTGCCGCTCGTATCTTCCGATTCGCCCTTCGCGTTTGGGTCTACTTCCTCATTAAAACGATTGATTGCAGCAAAAAGCTGATCCAAGTTTTCGCTGCCCATTTCGCCAATCATATCAATGTCATCTGCCGAAAACATTGGCGTGTTTTCGTCAATCATTACTTGCTCAATGATTAAATGAGCACGACGAAACTTGGCTTGTTCTGGATTTGTGTTGCCGTTTTTGTCGAGGTATCGCAAAAACTCAACCATTCGCGAAGTTTCCGGTCTTTGCCTCAAACCAACGCGACCAAACCCAGGCACATCAACTTCGCGATAAATGCGTTTCGCCTTTTCAATAAATTCATCACGAGTCAAAGTCGTCGTCATTAAACAGCGTCTCCTCATCTGTTTTGAGTAGTTCTGGCGGCACAATTGGCCGTGGCGTTACATCAACTGCGTCTTGTTTTCGCAATTGAGCAACCTGCCTGGCTATTTCGTACTGCTGCTCATCGCTGTAGGTTTGAATTAAACAAACCTTGCAATGTGCCGCATGCCCGATGTAGCCAGCGACTTCCATGTCATCCACTATGATTCGATCTTGCGGATAACAAATCTGATTGCCGCTTGGCGACATTGCGGTATGCGGCTCTAGCCTAACTTTCATTAACTTTCTGCCGTAAATGCTGGCTCTGTTTGCCCGTCAAATGCAAACGTCAAAGATGCAACTTGCAGTTCGCCGTTGGCAAGATCGGGAATCTTGTAAGTGGTTAAAAAACCAGTGCCGGCCAGTGTTGCCGCGTTGGTGTTGCTGGTGTTTGCAATTGGAAAGGTTACGGTTGCAGTTTCAACCGTTCCGCGAGCCGGTACGGCACTGCCAGAATCAAAAATGATTTCGGCTGTAAACTCGCCAGGATCTTCCAAATCGCTTGGGATGTATGTTTTGAAGTTAGTTGTACCAAGATGCGAATCCTCGATCTTTTCAAGTACAAACTCTGGCAATGTCATTTGACGAATATCGCCAACGCTGCCGGTGCTGCTAAGTGTCAGCGTTGCACCATTTCCGGTATCTGCCATGTTATTTCTCCTACGAAATGGCTACTCGATACGAAACCAAATAATCCATCGACGATATGAAACGTCGTGTGTCCTGCCCACTTGGCGGTCTGTCAATGCCGTCATGCGGACCTACTGCCATGTTGATCTCATTGATAAACACGCCAGCGTTTTCGCCTCGATTACTTTTCTCTAATGCCAACCGCACCGCATCCGACAACTGATTGGCATCGCCGCGGCTGCCGCCATAGCAGTCAATTTGCATTCGTGCCCGCGACATGTTTGCGATAGCTGTCAGCGATTCATTTGGCGTTACGTCGATCACAAAATAAACAATCGCTGGCAACTCCCAACCTTGCGGAAGGTAGTCGCTACTGATGCGTTTGGATGCCAATGTTGCAACCGTTGCATCGGCAACCAATATGCTTCGGATTGCTGCTCCGATGTCTGCCATCAAGCCGCTCGACTTAAAGTTTGGCTAACGTACTTAGCAAGTTCTTTTTGCATTTTCGTAAACAACGCTCGCTTTTGTTCTTCCTTTGTGCTATCTGCTGCTGGTCGTAAAAATGGACGCGGCGGTATTTTCTCTGGCGTTTTTCTGGTTTGAATAAAATCTTTATTAAACCTAACTTGCTTCTGCTGAAAACCATATTCAATCCAATGGCCGGGTGCTCCATCTGGCCATCGCGGTCCAACAAATGCGGATTGAAATCGCCCGTTTTTGCTTGCACGAAACACAACAGACATTGTTTTTTTGATAGGCGGAAATTGATCGAAATCTTCAAAGTTGTATTCAGTTCTGGCTAACATTTGCAAATTTGCTCGTGCTGCTTTGACGACCACACGACCGGCAGCTCTCAATGCGTTTGGCAGAGCTTTGTTGCGTGCCTCTATCGGTATTTGACCTAGCATACGATCTAGCCGATCCGCTTCTCGTTCATCTAGTTCAGCAGCAATGACTCGCCTCGGGTTTACTGCTCGTGATGCTCCGCGTGCCATGCTATTGCTCCCGCTTTAATTCAACTCGGATTTCGCGACGATCGCCGTCCATATCCAAAACAGACACAACGTGATAAAGCACACCTCCGACTAACGCTTGCATTTGTGCAGTAACGCCTTCCAAGTTGTAATAGTCGCTGTACATGACATGCGTGGTTTCTGCTGTTACCTGACGCCCTCGGATCCGCTCCCCGCCGCTTGTCGAAAGCATTTCTACCGGAACATCCTCGCGGAATGTTTCAGCCGCGTAGTTTGGATTGCCGTGGTAGTCTTGCTCTTCCGTGTAGGAAGAAAAAGTCGCACGGTGGCGGCGTGATCCGATTCGGTCGCGTCGCGTCATGGTTTAGCAATTCCTGAATTGCGAATATCAAGATCCAGAGTATCTGCCGCAGTTGCAGTACCCAAAATGCTGACATAATCGCCAGTCGTCAAATCGCCGATCGGTGCAATTGCTCCGACGTTTGTGCTGACACAGTACGTTTCGCCAACTGTCAGCGTTGCTCCCAAATCAACATCGCCCGCGGTGGCCAAAACGATGTAGTCGTTTGCAGCACCAGGCGTCAAAGCAATGCCGCGAGCTGTTGCCGATGCCTCAGCGTCCGCATCCGCACGCCAATATTTGTTATCCGACGACTTCAAATACATCGGCTGGCCTTGCGTGGTTGTTTCTCCAACTTGCACGGTACGCAAGCTAACGCCGCCGCCAGCGAGTTGTACGTTTACTGGTGTTTGCGATAGATCAGCCATTATGGGTAACTCGTTCTAAGGATTTTACGGATAGTTGCCTCATAGGCAGAACGATAATAATCGCGGTTCATCAATTCGCCGCGATCGTAAAACGAAAGCATGACTTGCAGCAAAATTGCCTGTTTGATCAGTCGCGGAACATTAACCTCGCTTGATCCATAACCAGCCACGAGCGTAATAACGATTCCGTTCCATTGTTCAGCAATTGACGGCCATTCTTGATTGTATTTTAAAAACACACGACGACGTGATTGATCCAAACCGTAAACGCTGGTCGACAATACCTGCTGATCGTTATTTGTGTCGTAATATGTAATCGAGCTAATTGATTGAACTGGCCGCACTGGCAGATAGATTGACATATCATCTTCTGCGGGGAATGCGTGCAAACTTACCGTGTACGTCTGCGACAAACATACATAGGCTGTATCACTTTCCACCTGCTCGCGTGCCGCGGCAATGTACCTAGTCAGTTTTGTGTCGTGTGCCGTTACGTTTGCGGCGATTTCGCACTGGTCGCGAGCTTCTGCCAGACTCACTGGCTCCGCTGACGGTCCGCTCGTTCGAAACAGCGTGTAAGGTGTTGTCAATTTCTGCTAGCCCCCTTGCTTGAAGGATTTTGGCCATCGGTTTTGTCATTTCGGTAAAAACCTTGCCAGGCTTAAAACCGTTCCAATGTTTAATCAACCGTACTTGCAAAATCGCTCTCCCATTGATCAGGCTTCCAACATTGAATCTGCATGTTGTCGTCAAGCACCGAAATCATTTCTTCCATGTGCCCGATTCTGCAACCAGGATCGACGTATAGCGTGTTTCCGGCCTTTTCCCATTGCCGCCAAAAATACACGTCATCGTCGATTCGCTCGTCTGTAAATTCTCCATTGGAATCAGGAACGCAAACAAACCACGGTTTTTCCACGCTTGCAAGTTTTTTCAAATCAAGCACCGTCAAACCAAAATGACCAGTTCGCAATTGAATTGGTTTTCCAGTCCATTCAACTGACGATTCTTTGCTTCGCGATCCAAGAATCCGCTCTTTACCACGCATCGGCTGAATTGCACAAAGAGCGTCAATTTCATCTTCTTGTGCCACAATCGATAACAATCGCTGAATGTGCTTGTCGGTAAAAACCGAATCAAAATCAATCGTCAACGCATAATCAACGCCTTGCTTCAACAATTGCTGAAGCATTCGTTGCATGCATTGGCCGTAAAACACACCGCCGCTAACGGTAAGTGGTATTCCAGCTTGATTTAATGCAAATTCGATTTTGTTCCGACACCAGACTGCTTCATATCTGGGAGCAGTCATGACAGCAGCAACCGTTACGTTTTTGTGTAAAACCATTGATTCGCCTCGATGGAATAAAACCTATCCGACGACAACATCGTCGCCGTAATCGCTCAGGTCAGCACTGCGAACAGCTTTGTAAAGCGTGCCCATTGCCGAAATGCCGACAGCACCATTGGTTGTGGTATCTGGCGTGACGGTGATACGCAAGTAACGCTTGCGACCTTCCAAATCGATGTGTGACGTAGCAACCGCTGCTGCGGTGTTGTCAACGGTTCGATTGAAGTTGGCATTAAACGTCGCAAAGTTAGTAGCAACCTGGTCATCAGACTCGCTGATTTGAATCGCTACATTGCTACTGTTGGTGTTTGCCTCAGCCGACAGCGAAACGCGAATAGTCGCGTAATTAGCATCTTGGCAATCGAGATTGGCCGTCAGTGCGTTGGTCGCCGCATCGGTGACACCGATCAGCACACTGTCGACCGTATTACGTCTATCTTTCATCGACATAGTTTCAGTTCCTAAATTTCAAAAGCAATTGGTTTCAAAAGTGCTGACTGATTCCCGAAGCAACCAGCCAGCACGATCCCATCGAGGCGAAACGATGGATCAGCTAGACGCGGTTTTAAGTGCAACAATCGGACGGTTGCGAATGTTGTCACCACGCTCGTGAATGTTGACCGCGATTCGCTCAGTCGCTTTGATGCCGATCATGTCGGTTTCAAAGTAACGGTCGACAGACACCTGCGTTCTCATGCTGCGGCGAGTACCGTAAGAGGCACCAAGACGAAGATCGCCGAAATAGCAAAGAATCGTGGAAGCACTCGCACCGGTTGCACTTGGCATTACCTGCGTGAAAACAACCGGATACCCAAGGAACTGAAGAACTGGACCAGCTCCCAGATCCTGAACGCGATTTCCGCCGCCAGCATCCATCAATCGAGCCATTGAAGCCCAATAAACGGCACTGTGAACGTACCATCGATAATCAGCACCAGGATATTGGCCAACTTTGCCGACCGTAGCCTCAAAGTCAGTCAAATCGAGCGTAGAGGCTCCAGTATTTCCGCTGGCAGCGTCATTGATCGCATTGGCATTGAGAGCGTTTTTCAATCCGACGAAACCACCGTAGTTGCTGGTTCCATCTCCGTTAAACGCGGCGTCATCGACTTCATCAGCCATCGCGTATGCCATTGAGGTTGTCACCATTTCGGCAATGTCAACAACGGCATCTTCGTCGAGTTCAGATGAAATCTTGGTGAGGCAGGCTAGCTTTTTAGTAGCCAGTTCCGCTTCACCAAGACTCAAATCGCTGGCGGTGATTTCTGCCCCCTCGCCTGGCCAATATGCGGTGACATCCGACAAAACACGCGGAATGGTAATGGTATCAGCACCCATCGGCACGTTGTTGGCGTATTGAGTAAATACGCCACGCTCTTCGCGAAGCCGAACTAATGCACGCTGCATTTCATCGGTGGTCACGAAACCACCAGCCGCGTTGTCATTGGTAACCATCGCGTTTTGGAAACCGTGATTGTCGCACCATTCCTGCGATCGGCGATTTCCGAAAAGATTAGCAAGCAACAACTGACCGCTGATGTAAGCGTCTTTTTCGCTATCGTATGCTTTGAGCTTGCGATGCACTTGAGCACGAGCTGGCACTTTGATAGCCGCTGACGGCTCAACGTCATTCGGCAAATCGCCAGCTTTGGCTTGACTGACTTTTTCGTCAAGCAGTGCTTTCGTTCGTGCGTCAATTTTTTCCATCCGCTCGATTTTCGCTTCAATCGACGGAATGCTGTTTTCAAGACGATCGATTTCGGCGACCTCATCGTCGCTCAGATCGCGTTCTTCTTCTTTGGCCATGTCGACAACCGCTTTCATTCGGGCGACGGACTCGGCCAGTTCTTGCCGTAGATCGGCTACTTTTGGAAAACTCATTTTCGTAACTCCTGCCCGACTATTCGGCCATAGCACGAAAAAAGCGGCATGGCTTGCAAGCCGGCATGACGTGGTAAGAAACAACGTCACACCAGACAGCGAGCCGCACCGCTAATGAGTTGTGCGACACCCGCATGGGTGTGTTTCACTAAATACTATCGTTTTTTTGGCGTGCGTCAATATAAAAATCGTCTTGACGGTTTCTGGTTTCTTCAAGCGAATAACCGTGTTTTTGCATTAACTGACGCATTTCATCTCGCATATTCGTGCCCATGCGGTATTCATCGTGTTCGATCGTCGCACACGAAAACCGATATTCGCTTTCTAAAATGCGATGCAACGCACGAATAGTTAGGTATGGCGGTTCCAAATCTAAAGATAAGTAGTCAATCTGCTTTCGTTGATCACAGAGCAATTCGCTGTAATCAATTACAGTAGCATCCGCCAATACGAATTTAGAATTTGGCCGATTGTATCGCCAACCAACCTCTACATCGGGATTGCAATCGACAGCAAATCCTGACCAATTCCTGCTCTCTTCGAAATACAGCGTGTTATTGATCCTTGACCAATCACCGCAACCGACATCTAAAAACACGCCGTTTTCTTTGCCGGCGAGTTTTTGATCTACCCATTGATCTTGCCAAGTATTTCGTTGCGAGTAGAAAGTCATGATTCGCCTATTTGCGTTGATATTTGGCACGAATTGCCGCCAATTTAGCCTGATGTTCAGCTCTAACTCTGCGTGCAAACACTGGATTTGCTGCAAGATTGGCCTTTTTCTTGTCTTTTTTGGCCATTGGTATAATTTCATCCGCAAAACCAGCCTCTAACGCTTCTTTTGCAGAAAAAACGGTTCCATCGTCAGTTCCGTCCATCCATTGTTCGATTTTTTGGCGACTTTGGCCCGTTCTGGCTGAATAAATATCAATCAGGTGATCATCGATCTTGGCTAGCCATTCGCGGACGCCATCAAGCACTTTCGCGTTGCCCATTGCCACGCCCCACGCCCGATGAATGCCAAAATCCGATGCTTCGTGCATTCGTACCTTATCCGCGGCCATTGCAACGATAGTAGCGGCAGAAAATGCTAATCCCTCGACCGTAGCCACAACTTCGGCATTGTGACTGCTCAACGCATTGAACATTTGCAAGCCGTCGTAAACTAATCCGCCTGGCGAATTGATGCGGACGTTGATCTTTCGGTTTTTGTTAGCCGAAAGAAAATCAATCACGTCTTTCGCACTAATCCCATCGCCCATCATGTCCTCGCCTATTTCCTCCATCAGAAATAGCTCTGCCGCATCGTCGCCATTATCGCGAGCGTAAATCTTAAATTCGCCATCCGATAGCGATGCTTGCATGTTTGCAGGAATGTTAATTTCATACATTGATCAGTTCCCCCAAGATTTGATCCGTTAATGATTCAGCTCGATGTGGCCATTTTTCTACGGTTTCAGCTACAGCGTCAGCCAATCCGTCAATGGTTACGGCACCAGCAATTTCTACTAATTGCTGATGTGATTCGCTGCAATGTTGCTCTGCCAATTGACGCGATCCGCCCATTGTTTCACATGCCGCCGCCATTGTTTTCGGCCATTTATCACCATAGAAACGATCAAGCCACGATAAATAGTTCCCTTGATTGCCAGCAGCACGCAAAACATGATCGGACTCGACTTTAATGCGATGTTGCAAATGAGCGACGATAGCACGCCTGCTGGCATCCTCTGGCGTTAATATTTCCTGCTCTTGCTGCTCATCTTCGCTTGACTGTCCACTGGGAGTACCTGGCGTAATCGCTGGATTGGCAAATTCGTCCAATCCTTCTACCGGATTCATTCCAAGTTTTTCGCGTGCTTCATTTGGATTTATGATGCGACCATTAACAAGCAGCGTAATCGTTTCTGCTTTTGTTTTATTATCCGTTCGCAGCAGCTCCGATTCGTCAAACTTAAAAAACAATCGACGCTGCTCGCGAGGGGTTAGCAGTTTGTAGTGCGTTTCTTGTTCCCAATTTTCAATCCACGGACCAAGGCAGTTTTGCAAGTACGCAATGTTTTTTTGTTCCAACGATGAATAACTTACCGAATCGGCATCGCCTGGTAATGTTTCCAAGCCTAGCAACGCGGCAACATCGATTCGTTGAAATTGACGTTGTTCTAGCCATTGTGCGTCCTGTGCCGACATCGTGACCGTCGACATTTTCATCCCCTCACGAAGCAATGCCGCACGGCCTTGGTTATCTAGCCCTTCGTGGTAATCGTTGAAATGATCAATAAATTCTTTGGCGTCTTTGTCGTCACGAAACATGCCAATCGGTGCTTCAATGACTACGCCCGGCTTGCTGCCATTCTTAAAACTGCGGCTGGTCGCTTTTTGTGCTGCTAGACCTAAACCGATAGCATCTTTGGCGATTTGCACCAAAGATAATCCTTGATAGCCGTTCCAGCTCAATCCAATTATGTGAAGCACATCTTCATCACGTATTCGATAAATTTTGCCGTCGCGGTATTTATCGGCTGGACCAGATACCCACGAACACCGCTCTTCGTCTGATGATGTGACGATATGCCATTTTTCACCATTCACTAGGCATGTATGCGTGTTAGCCGGCATCAATGGCAACAACTCAACCGGCACGCCATTTTCCCGGACGATAGCTGCCCTTCCGTTGCCTGTTAGCAAGGCGTGCATCATGAGCGTTTTGCGAAACGTCATTGCCGTTTGATAATCATTTGGACGATAACGCATTAATTGATGCACTGGATTGTTTTGTGCAATCTCAATCCCGCGTTCAATCCTGCGGTGCAAATTGAGCGGCAAAAGTCCAATGTGCCCAGCTATTTTGTTCACGCCGTACCAAATCGGCGAATAGCCAAGTGCTGACTCAACAGTAACATTAACGCCACTGTCTGACTCAGGCCCGCGAAACCAATCGACAAGCCATTGTGCTGGCGTAGTTACGCCGCTAACTGAATTACGAAAACGCCCAAACATGCCCACTTCCCTAATATAAAAGCATCTTGCCACGCGGCCTTGACGGTGCCACCGATGCAAATCGGTATGCCATGATCACGCTGACAATTGGATCAATTTTTTCTTTGCTTGTTTTTTTATCTGGTATCAAAACAACCGATGCACCACGCGATTGACTGTGCGTGACCATGTTCAACGCTGCCCATTCAAGTAGCGTATTGCCATTGTGCGTGATGCGTCCGTGTTTTAAATCTCGCAAAAAACAAGTTAGCGGCTCAGTCCACATTGCCGCATTTTGAAAAAACTTAATCGCCTCGATGCCTTCTGTTTCCAGTGATTGTGCAAAATCACGCGAATTAGCGGGATCGTATGCCCACTTTTTAACATGCTTTTCACGCAAATCGTGGAGCACTTGATTTCGCATTTCAGATAATTCATTGCTGCTTACGGTCAGCAGGCCTGACGCTATCCAATAGCTCCACGGTTCCACAGTAATGTCACGCTCGTTTTCTGTGTTGATAAATGCTTTTGCGTCTATTTCGTACTTGTAGATCGGTTTGTTTTCTTGATCAAATTGGCCAGTTTCAAATCGAGCACAATAGCCAAGTGCGGCTAGGTCATCCTGCCCGCCCATGTCCCATGCACCGCACACCACATCGGCTGTATTCCAATCTGCAAATTGGCCTTTTGCCTGCGACCATGTAATCGGCAAAATAGCTTTGTCTTTTGCGGTTACTTTTAGGTTGCAGTGATAACGCAAAAAAGCATGTTTTGCGGCTGGGTTATCCTCGGCGTCTTTGGCCTGTTCCGCTAAGAACTCATGTTTCGGCGTAATGGGATAGTTTGGATTTGCTTTTGGCCAACATTTTGGATTAAACGGATCATCGCCAGGTATAATCCCGCTTCCGCTACACTGCTTGCAGTTTGCGTCAGAATCGCATTTGCATTGCCGCTGCTCGTCCAGCCTTGCAATAAACGCCAATCGATTGTCGCCTGGCGGATTGTCATTTTTGAAGTTTTCAAGTGCTGAAACGCATAGATCGTCTATTTCTTGCCACAGTTCGCTTAGGTCATCTCCTGCTGTTGTAATGATCGTGATCAATGCTTGACGACGCGATCCATGAGCCGTAGTCAGCTTTTCGTAGAGTCCGCGGTGGCGATCTTGCCATTCGTGGATTTCATCCAAAATGCCAAAATGCAGGTTAAAGCCGTCGCTTGTTTTAGAATCGCTACCTAGCGGCTTAAAAAACGAATTACCCTTGAGCGTGGTGATCGATTTAGCGTTTACCTTTATCAAACGTCGCAGCAGCGGCGATCCGTTGCCCATCTGCTTTGCAACATCAAAAACGATTCTTGCTTGATCTTCTTTTGTCGCAGCACAATAAACTTCGGCTCCTGGCTCAATTGGATCGTCTAGACACAATCCTATAATTCCGAGTGCCGCGGCAAATTCGCTTTTCCCCCACTTCCGAGCACATGTGATATAGCAATGGCGAAACCTGCGAGTTCCGTCATCACGACGCCAGCCAAATAAGCACCAGACGATAAACGCCTGGTTACCGCTTAACTGAAAAGGCTTTCCCGACCATTCGCCTTTTGTGTGAACCATGACCAGCGGAAATAGCTTTACTGCCGCTTCCGCCTTTTTAACGTCAAATTGATGGCCGCGTTTTTTAGCGTGCTTCAAATCGTACAGATGGCGTTCCACCGCTAATCGCTCTAAGCGACCGGTAGTTCGTTTGCCTTTTACAACGTCATCAATGTACTTTTCAACGAGCTTCAGTTTCTTGACTCCAATAATTGATGCAATGCGTCCATCGCATCGTCGCGGTTTTCAATCGGTGCGTCCAATCGCGATCGTGCCACTGCCGTTAATCCGTAGTCTTGTGCGTATTTCCAAAAACGATCAAACACCTTGCACATTGTGTTGACCGTCGAGCTGTCGCTGGGATCTTGCTCAACCAGCGAAATCAAATCGCAATAAATGCCGTAAAGCCTTACCATGTCCCGAAGTCCCGCGGTGTCGATTTTGCCAAGGCATTGAGATGGCAGGCAGGTTGTAACGTCATCCCAGAGCTTTTCTTGCATCGGCGAAAGTCCGCCCGGCTTTTCTGGCCAACCATCCGCCGGCACATTGTCGGCTCGATTTGCATGGCGGCATTTTTGGTACGTCCCATCGGCAATATGCTGTGCCGTTGGCTTTCGCTTCCGTCCCGACCTTCCCTTTTGTCCTGGCATTTTAGGAAACCTTGATAATTTGCACGTAAAAAATGTTTTG
>Ga0208644_1001956_pt1 | contig 16787 bp, 21 predicted proteins | sample VirMetDEL_Nov_18_FD_184517 | JGI IMG/M metagenome (GOLD analysis project Ga0208644, IMG submission 184517) | Aqueous microbial communities from the Delaware River and Bay under freshwater to marine salinity gradient to study organic matter... | ecosystem: Environmental > Aquatic > Marine >... | reverse complement strand
AAGAAAATAGAGAATGGATAAATGAAAAAATTCGTGATAAAAAATATTACAAAAAATACACACAGCAACAAAAAACATACTATCAAAATAAAAAGTTTAAAAAACAAGAAGAAGAATACCAACGAAGAAGACAAAAGTTTTTTGATGATGAAAAAAGAAAAATTGAATTGAATTTCCAGCACATATACAATAGCAAATAACAAACAATCAAAGCAATCAAAACAATCAAAACTCTCAAAATGTCTTCTTACAAAAAACACGAACTCGTTTCTGCTATTGAAAATCATTTTAGAAGAATGGGAAGAAGAATGACTAATTTAACTAAATCAACTAACGATAGACTGCTTGATATTATAAAAAAATATAATATCAATCTTGATGAAGAAGTGAATGCTATAAGACAAGAAAAAATAAGAAAACAAGAAAAAGAAAAATTAGAACAAGAACACAGAGAAAAAATGTGGGAATTAAGAGAAAAAATGATAAAACGAACGATTGATATTCTTACAAAAAAAAATAAAATGAAAGAATGGCGTGAAGAAGTGTTTGAGAGAAAATATATTAAGAGAAAAATATTTACAAATGAAGAATTAGAAAAAAATAAAATAGAAAAAGAATTAAGGAATAAAAAAAGAGAGCAGAGATTTCAATTATTACAATCCACAGCAAGAACTTTTGAGAGAATAGATGAAGACACTATAAATATTAATGGAATTAATATCACAGAGTGTTTTATGAACCCCTTATATACATCACAAGAAGAATATGATGAGGAATATTACAGAGAAAAAAAAATACGCCGTGAAGACGAGAACGAAATGAGTGATTATCAATTTATATTACATAATAGAACTTATATTATTCAATTAAAAAAAAAAGAAAAATTGAATTAGAATTACAGACCATTTATCAAGAGCAATTAACAAGAACAAAATGACAAAGTCAAAAGAAGTTATAGACGAGTTCAACACACCACAAGTAGGATATGTCATAGAACAATATGATAAAAAACTTGCTGAAAATATAAGTAATCTAAATAAAAAGAAAAAAATATTTACAGACTTGATATGGACTAAATTATTTAAATCTTATCGTAATGACTTATATATTCATTACGATATACTAACAATAAAAAAAAGCATCGTTCATATTCTTAATCATTTTATAGAAGAAAATACAAAAATATATGATACATTAGAAACTTTATAAACAAGAACAAAAATTGGGTTATTACCCTTTTTTATTTATTATATCTCTATTATATAACACAATAAAAATGTCTATTAATAATTTCACAGAAGCAGTGGGATTCTCAATAAATGGGCTACAAAATTTAGCAGTAGATACTATTAATGGCGGAAGCATTATAGCAACAATTAATATAGCAGGGCAGACTGCTTATTTATCGTGGGATAATACTACATCTACTTTAACCTTATTAATACCAAATAGTAATGGTTCTACATCTGGATTGCTGACTGCTTTTGACTGGAACAGGTTTGACAGCAAAGAAAATCAGTTATTTTTTAATTCTCCTCTCACTCGTGTAGGAAATTATATATCATTAGATTTAAGCGTAGCAAATACTTGGATAGGACAGCAAACTTTTAATAATGCTATATTCAATAATTCTAATGTGTTTATGCCTTCATTATCTAATAATACAACAACGAATATTGTATATATTGATACTGGAACAGGGTTATTGACATACGGAACACCTCCTACGGGCACAAATCTATTACCTTTAAACAATTACTGGACTGGTTCAATCAATACTTTTCAAAATGCTTTATCTGTTTATAATATCGCAAACACCACAGATGTCATTAAAATATTCAAAAATGGAGGGACTGATTATTTATATTATAACAACAGCGGGACGATTGGGATATCAACAATTTCAGGATATAACTGGAATATAGACGATGCTGGAACATTCACGATTAATACAATATACACTAATAATCAAGAGATTAATGAAACTATTCAAATCAACAACAATAATAATGCTGGGAATCCGTTTAGAGTATATCGACATAAACCAACGAGCAACGAATGCTTAAATTATTCAAATACAGGAACATTAAGTATTCAAAACAACGCTGGGAATGTTCTTTCTGCTCTTTATCCAGATGGTAATATTAAAACAATCCACGCTTTTATCAACGGGTATGCGAACATAGGCCAGTATCTAAATGTTGATAGCTATGCTCAAATTAATTCATATTTAGAAGTAAAGAACAACAATAATAATCAAGATGCGATGGTAATAAGAAGAGGACCAAATGCTCCTAACGAGTTCGTGTATTTCAACAATTCAGGCAATTTTGGTTTGTGGAATGGTGTATCTTCACCTTGGCAATTTGAATCGTCAGGAAGAGGATTTTTAAATAGACTACTCATTAACCAAGATATCGTGATGAACGATAAGCCGATATTACTCCGTAATGAAAGTGATACAAATCATGTATTAGAATTTAATTCATCAATAAATGGTCCATCATTGGAAGGTTATTTAGGTGTGCGATTTTGTAGCAGAATTAATGGTTCAGTTCCACTTGTTCAAATGACAAACAACACGCCGTTTATAGTATATCCATATTACGCAACTAATTCAAGTTCTTATATGAAATATGATGGTAATGGATTGAATAATTTATATTTTGGAAACGAGACCTGGTATCTCTCAAGCGGAGGGCAAGCTTATTTTTCAGGCAACATTAGAATAACGGGAAGTATTGGGTTAAGAAATGAAATATCACACACGGCGTTTTTTAGAACCACAGCTGTGAATATTTGGATTACAGACACTCACGGAGACGATGGAAAGAGTAAAGTTGTAATTGGAAACTTGGGCGATGCTATTGGTGGCGATCAGCCGTGTGTAGGGGGACACAATTCACCGCTAAATGCTTGGACTGATATGTGGATTAATCCATACTCTTCCACTTACTTCGGGAATGTGATTGTGAATGGTGTGTTTAGTAATCCTAGTGATAGAAGAATTAAAACAGATATATCTTATCTTGATAGTGGAAAGTCTATAAATTTCATAAAAGCATTGAAGCCTTGTATATTCAGGAGATGCGATAAAATAGATGACCCATATTTGAAAGAAGACGAAGAGCAACCAGTAAGAAGATTAGAACACGGCTTCATAGCACAAGACATAGAAGAAGTTGCTACTACGGAAGCACAGAAATTAATTGTAAATACACAAACTTACAAAGGTGAAGAGAGAAAAACAATTACATTATTAAGTTTAATTCCAGAAATCGTCCAAGCCAATAAGGAACTGATAGCGAAGGTTGAAGTATTAGAAACAGAGAATAAACTTCTTAATGAGAGAATATCAAAAATAGAAAAAATAATAAATGCTAAAAAATGTATAGCATTTTTATAATCTTTTTTTTATGTATATATATTGTATAAAATGAGTGGTTTATCAAAAATTCTATTCATTTGTAGCGACCCTTCTGCGTTCTCTTTTGAATGCCGATATGCTCTCAAAGATAAATGGAAAGTGTATTCAAGCGACGAATGTTCTAAAATGACCGACGACGAAAAGAGAGTTAAATTATCATCATCTACTCTTGTTATTATTGATGTTCTAAAACATAAAAACGACCTTATGCTGTTAAACCTTGCTGAATACAGAAAAATTGCTGTTCTTCGTGAATTTGAAAGCAGAAACAGCAGTTGGTTCAATAATAATGTATTGAGAGCAGACGCTGTTTGTAAATTCCACCAACAGAAAGAACTGACAAACTTTAAAAATATAGATGATTTAATAAAAACTCTTCAAGCGATTTCAATTGATGTAGAAGGAAATTGGAGATTTACAGCAAAGCGTTTTTTAAGATATCTATTAATATGCTTAAATTAGTAAAAATGGGCGTTCGTGTTTATAGATTTATCAATTATTTTATTTAGGAAAATATTTAGGAAAAAAATAGAAAATTGAAATTATTTTTATTAGTTTATAATATAAAAAATAAAATATATTTGTAATATATAGAATAATTAAAAATGAGTCAAGTTAAGAGAAAAGTAAAATTGAATAAAATGGATATTGTAAAATCTTCTGTTTCTTCTGTTTTAGATAATGTAGAACAACCTGAACCTGAAACTGAAACTAAGGAAAATATTCAAGTTCATGAAAATGAAGAACAAAAACCAAAACCGAGAATGATAAGGGGACTTTCATTACAACAATACAACAGCGAATATATGTATCGTTATAAACTCGTAAAGCAGAAAACAACAGAAGATTTATTAAAAACAAAACAAAGTTTTCTTAAAAAAATCAATTACATTGATGAAGAACTAAAACAACGCAACGAGCAAATTAATAATTTAAAAGAAGAAAAGAAATTGAAAGCAATTGAAGTTGATATGGAAAATATGAAAAAAATGTATGAAAAAATGAAGATGGTATTTGAAAAAGAATAATTAAATATATTTATATTATTTTATAAAAATTGAATTAAAATAATATATTAAGGTTAAAATCAAAAAATAAAATATTTGTATATTATATAAAAAAATGGAAAACGAAATTGAAGCATTCAAAGATTATATGGTTAAGCAAAATCTCTCAAAGAACACTATTTATCAATATGTAAAATATTTAGGACATTATTTAAAAGAGTATAATTCTTTTCCTATTGGAAGTCAAGAAGAAGTGTATGACAATGTAGAAAATATTAAACTCAAAAAAAAGAATATTAAAACCGAAGCCTCATCTGTAAAATCACAAACTCTCAAAAGTGTTATTGCTTATAGAAAGTTTAAAGGATTATCAAACGATAAAATGGTTGAAATGTATAATGATGTGAATCGTGAAGCAAGACAAAACGCAGAAGAAAGTAAAAAAGAATTGGAAAAGAAACTTCCATCATTAAAAGAACATAGTGATTGGGTAGATAGTCTTTATGATTTAAATGACCCTGAAAAATTAAGAGCGTATGTTATTAATAAACTAATAATGACTAAAAATGTAAGAAATATGGATTTAGTCGCTCAAATCGTTTCCAAAATTGGCGACTTGAAAAAAATGACACCTGAAAAAAACTATTTATACCTGAACGGCAATCAAGTTTCATATATTCGTAATAACTATAAAACAGCAAAGACTTATGGAGAACTCAAAAGCGATTTAGACGAACCAAAGAATAAAATAAAAATGGTAAAAGCTTTGAGAATTATATTAAAAAATTCTCCTGATAAACACCTCGTTCCTCTCAATAAATTAAATGACCTTTCCAATTATATTATCAGCAAAACAAATGGTTTAGGAGAAACAAAATTAATGAAAATGGTATTAAGAGAAAAGAATTCACTCGGCGAAGCATCTAAAATATCCGCTAATAGAGGAACATCTCTACCCACTCTCCAAGCAAATTACAATATTAAGCAATAATCACCCACTCCCCACTCCCCAAATATTTAGGAATATTTTTTTATTTATTTTATAATTAAATAAAAAAATTGAATATGTTTAAAAACAAAAATTATTATATATACATATATTATAAAATGAAATTAACCGATTTTCTCAATTCTTACAAAGTTCCTTATGTAGCTCTCAATATTAAATTTATTGTTGATAAAAATGGTCATATGGTTAAGTGTAAAAAATCTATTTTAGAAGGAACACCTAATGGCTGGAAAGAATGGGATTATGAAAAATGTATGGAATATAATAAAAATAAAAATAATTGTAAGCATATTCAAGTCAATATATCTAAATCTCCTTTTATGGTGATGGATAATGACGAACCTTCTGTAAATGAAGAGTTTATGAGTGTTTATGGTAATGAATTATCTACCCGCTCAATAAACAAAGGATTATGTCACGCTTGGTTCAAGAAAGATGAAAATGATTGTTATAGCGACCTGACTGATGCTTATAAAAATAATGAAGAAGTATTAAAACACGACCCCTTCCTTGTAAAAACCGATTTGCGTTATACGACTATTTTTGAAATGATTGATGCGGAAATAATTGTTCCTCCTGAAATCCGTGTTTTTGATTTTGAAAAAGAGCATCCATCAGCAAAGAAAAAACAACAACAACAAGTTAATAATGTTAATAGAGTATATAATAATGAAAAAAATAATGAAGATATTGATTTAATGATTGAATTGGGTTTGTTAGATGATAAATTAAATTCTTATACTGATTGGTTTGATGTATTGTGTGCTTTTAAAAGAGTAGGTATTTCATATTCTCAATTTGATGAATGGAGTATGAGATGTAATGAAAAATATGACAGTGAAAAAAATAAAGAATTTTGGGATAATACTGATGTATCTAATCACGGATACAATATGGGTTCTATTATTAATTGGTGTAAAAATAAAGATGAAAAATTGTATAATGAATATTTAAATTACTTTCTTCCAGTTGAAGCATTGACAAAATATGCGTATGGTATAGCAGAACATACATACAAAAAGTTTAGAAATCTTGTATTTTGTGGAGATAAATGGTATAAATATGATGTTAAAAAATGTATTTGGTTTATTATGAAAGAACCTACTAATTATGTAATTCAAATATTATTAAAACATATTGATACAAATATCTCACAAATAAGCAATTCATTATTATTAGAAGAAGATGAAGAGAAAAAAATAGAAACAAGAAAATGTCTTATGAAATTACAAGGTTATATAAAAGAATTTAATTCACCAAAATTCACACCTCAATTTATTAAAATCTTAAAAGATAAATTATATGATAGTGATTTTGATAAAAAACTGGATAATTTAAAATATAAATTAGCGTTTCAAAATGGAATATTTGATATTAAAACAGGAACATTTAGATATGGGTTGAAATATAATGATTATATAACTGATTACATCCATAGAGATTTTCATTTTGAAGAAGATAAGGAAAAAATAGATTTTATTGAAAAAACTATATTTAACATTTGTAATAGTGATGAAGAACAAGCAGAATATTATAAATCTGTATTGGGTTATTCGTTATGTGGTGATGCTGAAAAAGAAAAAGAAATATATTTTATCATTGGACAAGGTGCGAATAATGGTAAAACAACATTATTAGAAGCGATGAAAGAAGCAATGCCTTCAGTAGTAGGTTCAATGAATAATCAGGTATTATTAGCGAATTATTCAAAATCACATAAATTCCTTCCTATGTTGGAAAAGAAAATCGTTTATGTTGAAGAATTACAAAAAGGAAAAGAACTTAATACATCATTACTCAAAGAAATTCGTGATGGTAAATCTTTATCTAATGAGGTTATGTTTGGAACAAGTAGGCAAATTAATGTATCAGCAAAAGTATTTATTCTATCTAATAATATTCCTGTATTTAAAACTGATAATGGTATTTCTACTTGCCTTCGTCAATTACAATTCAATAACAAGTTTTTGAAAGAAGAAAGCGAAGAATATTATAAAGTGGGTAATGTTAGTGGATATTTAAAAGCGGATAAAACACTCGCTGATAAATTAAAAGGTGATTATTTCATTCCGTTATTGAATGTATTACTGAAATACTCGTGTATGTATTCACAAGAAAAACAATTAAAACCTATTCCAAAGTTTTATATTGAAAAAGCAAAAGAAACTTGTAATGCTAATGATACATTGAAAGCGTTTTGGGAAGATGAAATCATAATTGGAGAAAATCATAAATTATCAAAAGAACAACTTATGAAAGAGTGTTCTAATAAAGATATTCTTGAATTTATCAAAGATAAAGGGTATGTATATGATAAAAATTTGAAAAACGGACATTGGAAGCGTGGTGGGTGGAGAGGCATTACATTGAAAGACAATATAGAAGACGATGAAAATGAAGAATAAATAAACTATTACAATTTATAAAGCATTTATGATTTAATGTTTTATAAATAAAGGTAAAAAAGCAATATTATCGAGTGGGACACCTTAGGGACACCAGGACGCCAAAGACGCCTTTTTTTAAAAGTTTTTTCCATACAGGCATATTAAGAGAATACTTTTGAAAACAGGCGCCAACGGCGCCAAAGGAGCCAAAGGAGCCAATATGAACTATTTTCATTTTATACATTTTTTATTTAGAAAAATTGAATTAAAATAATCCACTTATCATTGATACTACTTTTTTAAAATGGACGAAATGGAAGATATTAAGGAAAATCAATTAATTCGTGAAAATGTAGAAAATATAAAATTGGTTAAGTTTATAGGGGAGGTTATGGAAAGCGATGAAATATGTAAAGTTATTGCTGATAAAAAATGGAGGGAAAAAATACAATTTCATTTAATGGATGACTATGGACTTGAAGTAGATGAGTTTATAAATAATTATAAATATACTGGTGGAGATAGAGGAAGACATTTAAACTATTGGAATATGACAAGAAATAATGAAAAATTACAGCCACATAAAGAATACTGTATATGCGACCATTATATTCAAGAAAATTGTTATGTGGTAGATAGAAGAGATAAAAATAAAATTGTTGTGATTGGTAATTGCTGTATAAAACGATTTTTAAAAAAAGAAAATCAAGGAAGAACTTGTGAAAGATGTGAGAAACCACATAGAAGCAGAAAAGATAATTTTTGTAAAGAATGTAGAATACAAAATAAGGAAGATGAAAAGTTGAAAAAAATGGAAAAGGAGATAGAACAACAAAAAGAACGAGAAGAAAAAGCATTAGAAGAACAAAAAAAATGGGAGGAAAAAAGATTAATAAAAAGGATGGAATGGGAAAAAAAATGTAAAGAAAAACGAGAACAAAAAGAAAGAGAAAGAGAACAAAAAGAAATAGAAAGAGAACAAAAACGAAAAGAAAAAGAGCGTGTATGGTCGTATGAAGAAATACAAGAAATACTTTTAAAGATATATGAAAAAAGGTGTTGTTGTAAAGATGATGATAAATATGAAGATGAAGAAAAAATAAATGATGATTTTAAAATATGTTCTACTCATGAATGTGAAAAATTAATTAAAAAATGTTTTAAATATTGTTATACTTGTAATTTAAAATATAAAAATAAATAAAAGTATATATATAATATAGGAAAAAATGCTTGTTGATGATAGAGATTTTAGAAAGAGTATTTTATATTTTCATTTTGATGCTACTATATTTTGCGTATGCTCTGCGATTGAATATTTAGAAAAAAAGAATGTTAGATGGGTAAAATATGATGTAGAAGAAGAAGAGGGATGGATTACATTTAGAACCACGAATGAAAGAGAGAATTTAGCGAATGAAACAAGAATTGTGTTTGGAGATGATTTCAATATAATTATAGAATATGAGATGGTTTATGATGAAACACATAGCTTATTATGGTCAAAAGACGAAGAAATATTGGTGGAAGCTGAAATTTCATAAAATTTTAATTATAATATATTTTTTTATAAATATAATATATTATAATGGTAGTCATAGATGAACCTGATAAATACAAGTTTTTACATTTTCAAAAGAGCAATAACAAGACTAAAAAATATGATGCGATTTTACAAAACAAAGATACTGGAAGAAAAAGAACAGTCGCATTTGGAAGTAGAAAACCATTGATGGAGCAATACATTGATAAAACAGGATTGGGAATATATAGCAAGTTAGACCATAAAGACAAGAAAAGAAGGGAGAATTTTTTGAAAAGACACGATTGTTCTAATGCGAAAAAGTTTAGCAGTAATTATTTTTCTTGTAAGTATCTGTGGTGAATGTCAGGGGTTTTAATCAAACTGACTTATAGAATGGGCTTGTAATGGGTTAAAATCTATTTTTGAATAATCCGTCTTAATGGATGGAGCGACTGCTATTGATACTGGGTCAAATACACTTCTTACATTTTCTACTTTATCACTTATATCTTCTTTTTTTAATAAATACGGATTATAAGCCTTCCCTTTATAACCATACTTTTTAGATAAAGCATTAACAATTCCACCGCCTAAACTGTGACCGCTGAGAGAAATATCACTTGGTTTATATTGTTCTTTTATTTTATTAATAAAATTCTCACTCTGTTTATACCTGTCAGTATCTTCTATTTTCTTTCCTGCTAATATTTTAGCATCTGTTACAACATCTTTTAAGTCGTGCGTTCCAGCAACGCCAAATTTTATTTGACCGTCTTTTTGATAAGCGACATTATGTTCGTCTTCTGCTATTTTCTTATAGCCATCTACTTCAAGAGGTCTTGATTTATCGTAAGCAATAGAAGCGAACCTTCTTCTTTTTGGAGGATTAATTCCAACGAGCTTTTTCGCTGCTCTTGTAAAATAACCGATAACCATTTTTATTTATAATATAGCTTTATAAATAAAAAATAACTAATTTTAGAATTTTGAGTATAACTTTTCAATAAGCGACATATCTCTATATGATTTGGGTTGTTGTATTTGTTGTTGTTGTTGCTGATGTTCTATTGGTTTTCTAACCATCTTTAATTTTCTTTTTACCTTTTTAATACTTCTTGTATCGGTTGTGTCTCCTTCTGTTTCATCATCGCTTGGATAGTTATTCGGTTCTTGTTTTTTTCTTGGAGGAGGGGGTAATTGCTTTTGTTCAGGTTCAGGTTCAGGTTCAGGTGCTGGAAGTTCTTTCTTTTCTCTCTTCTTTATTTTTGGAGGAGCAATCATAACCATTTTTTCTTTGATATAGTTTTCTTTTTTTTCTGCTAATTCTTCCTTTACAGTAGGCATCGCTAATGCTTTTCTTTGTGCTACAATTTCTCTCGCCTTTTTTAATTGGTTAAGTAATCTTTCTTTTTCTTCAGGAGTAATAACCCTTTTCTTTCTTGCTGGTGCTACTACTGGTAATAACTTTCTCGTTTGTGTCTTGTTAAGACTAATAACACCGCCTTTTATCGCTTCTGTTATTTTTTCAGGGTCAATAATATGGTTTCTTCCTAATTTTTTAGGTAAATCATTTTTTATATCATCTTGTGGTAATGATTTTGGTTTATCTTCTAAAACTTGTTTTTCATGAATTAGCAGTTCTTCATCGCTATCAGGGTCGTCATTTTGATACTTTTTAGGAGGCATTTTTATATATATATTTATAAAATATTTTAATTTTTTACTTAATTATTTTCGTTTTTTCACAAAATAATTTTCTAAATGTAATATATAAATGTTTGGTCAAAAAAGCAATTTTATAAACTTGGAATTTAGGACATTAGAAGAAATTTTTGAAGACAAGTATATTAGCAAAGAAGCAAAGGAAAAAATAAAGCATCTACAAAATGAAGATAAAAATGAAAATATGAATGATAATAAAAATAAAATAGATAGTGAATATATAGAAGAGGAAAAGAAAGATGAGTAATACAAATGGTAAATCATTATTACAATCATACAATATTTTTTTAAATAGCAAAAATCGTGATGTAGATTATTATAATTATATAAGTTCAGGAACGCCTAATTATCTTGCGTATTGTGGGTGGAATTTAAAACAGATAATAAAAAAAACATCACTTTCATCATATTTCACGATAAGTGTAAAATCGTTAATTCTTCCATTTTCATTTGATAATATATCAACGCTAAATAAAACATTTGAAATACAATATTTATCATCATATTTCACGATTTCTTTGGAAGAAGGAAATCCAAACATAACTCAACTGATAACAGATATAAAAAATAAAATAATTTTAGCAGTTCCAGCATTAACAGGGGTTTTTACAATAAGTTATGATAGTGCTTCTCAAACAATATCAATATTAAATACAAGTCCAAATACATTAACAATCTATTTTCAAAATAATTTTATAGGTAAGATGTGTGGATTTACAACGAATTTGGTATTGACAACAAATAATATTTTATCAAGTAATATAAATATAAATGTAAATCCGTTGGAGTGTATATTCGTGAGAAGCGATAATTTATCATTTTCATCATCATACGAAAGCATAGTATCAAAAAATAACATTAGTGATATTATAGCGATAATTCCAATACAGGTAAGTTCAGGAAATTATATTGTATATAATGATAGTTCTTCATTTGAAAGCAAGTTAAATGATGATAGAATTGATAATATCTCTCTATATCTAACATCAGCAGTAGATGACGACCATATTTTATCATTAAATCTTAATTGGACTATACAATTACAGATAAACGAATATAAATTTGAAAATGGAGCATTAGAGAAAATAAATCTTAATCCAATAGAAGAACCATTACCATTGATTAAACAAAATAAAATAAACGATGAACAGGGAGAGGAAATAAACTTTTTAAAAAATAAAGAAAAAGAACTTGAGAAGCAGTTAAATGACTTGTTGCTAAAAAAGAAAATAAAAGATAAATAAAATAACAAAACATTTTTTTATATATTATTATATTATAATAAAATGGGTATTTTTAGCAGTATTTTTAGAGCGGTCGTTCCAAGATTGATGGGGTTAGGAAGGAGGTTCGCTTCAAGAGCTGTTGGCGACCTCGCAAGTAGAGGCGTTCAAGCATTAGCACAAAAATCAGGTGTTCAAAACATCGTAGGACAAGGAGCAGTAGATGAAGCAGGTAAAGTGTTAAGTAAAGCGGCAGAAGGACAAGCAGACACATTTTTTCAGGGTAAAAAATAAAAATAGAAATAGAAAAAATAAAAATATAATAGAATATTATAATGTATTATATTTTTACATTATCAAATTTACAAAAATTACAAATTAAAAAAAACGATTCAAATAATTATATAAGGATATAATATAAAATAACATAAAATGGCGTTTATGCTTCCAGCGTTAGGAGGACTTTTAGGTTCTATGTTATTCAAAGCAGACGGCGGTAAGATTGGCTTACCTGAAAAGAAATCAGCAAAGATGGAAAATCTGACTATGAGGTCAAAATATTCGGTTCAACCAGTTAAAGCAATGTATCCTCATACACAGATGTATAAAAAAGGTGGAAAAATCAAAAAGAAAAAGGACAAAAAATAAAATATTTATAGATATATATAAATATGAGCGATAAAGGTGTTTTACAATTGTATCAAACAAATTTCACGAGATATGAGAATTATTCTACTCGTCTTCAAGGTTCTTATAAATTAACTTTAGTCGGTGTAATGTGTACGCACCCAACGAATGCGACCCCTGATTTTCATTATTTCACAGTGAATATTCAGCAGTTAAATCATTTATTAGATAATAAAAATACATTACAATTTATATTTGCTGATGGAATACAAGCATTACAAAATCCAATTCATTTTCCTGAAACATTCATTAACGGACAGATTAATTTTAGCGGTTTAAATATGGGTAATTTAACAGGATTGTTATTAACTTTTGAATACGAAAAAGTATAAAATTATTTTATGTTGTATAAATGTATATAATGGAGAAAGAGGATTTGTCAAAATATTTAAAAGCATTAGATAATACAGTAAATTATGATGATAAGAGTGACCCTTTACAAAAGCACAATCATAATGTTCATATCATTTGTGGAGCAAAGGGAAGTGGGAAAAGCACATTAGTTTTAAATATGCTACGCTCTAAAAAGTTTTATAGACGACATTTTAATAATATATTTTTAATATCACCATCAGCACAAAAAGATGACAAATTCCAGAAGTTATGTGAAGAATTATCAGCAGACAACAAATGTTATGAAGATTGTGATTATGACACATTAAAAGAGGTATATGAGCGTGTTTTAGATTTTAACAGCAGTTTTAAGCAAAGGAAGAAAAAAGCAGTTCCACGCAATTTATTAATATTAGATGATTGTATAAGTGATTTAAATAAAGACGCAAAAATTAAAAATCTAATAAATAAAATAGTTATGAACTCTCGTCACGCTAAATTGTCGTTATGGGTTATTACACAAAAATATAAATTAGTTTCCACAGCTATTCGTGGTAATGCTGATATGCTTACATTTTTTAATACAAATAATAATGTAGAAAGACAAGCATTAGAAGAAAATGGTATTGATGTAAGGCTGTTAGACCAATTAGAAAAACCCAGTGATTTTCTACACATAGTCACAAGAGGATTAAATAGGTATTTTATAAATATGAAACCAATAATAAGCATAGAGGATACAAAAAAAAATAATCCTCCATTAGATAAATCACACGGTGGGTTTGTTAGAGGAACGCCCAAGTTTCATGATTCGGTATTATGTGTTCTTCGCGTTGGTGAAGTGGTCATTCCTAAAGAGAAGGTAGATGATAAGTTGATTGAGTATTTAGAAAAGAATTGTGAATATAATGATAAAACAGGAGAATTTAAAAAATAAATTACAAAATTGAAATAAATTATTTTATTACTTATATAACTAATAAAATGATTGGATATATTTATATCATTTATAAAGATGGGATTAAGGAGATGTATATTGGAAGCACTATTAATTTAAAAAAAAGGAAAGATAGTCATATTTATTGTTGTAATAATTCAAATGATACAAGATATAATTTGAAAGTATATCAGTTTATAAGAGAAAATGGAGGTTTTGATACTTGGACTTTTGAAATGTTAGAACAATATGAATGTATGAATAAGAGAGAATTGGAAATAAGAGAACAATATTATTTAGATATTAATAAAGAATATATATTGAATGTTCAACCATCATATAGAAGCGAAGAAGACAGAAAAAAAAATAAAGCATTAATAGATAAAGAAAGACATAAAAGAAATTGGAATGATGAAGAGAAGAGAGAAATATTAAAACAAAAAAATAGAGAATATCAAAAAACAACCGAATATAATAAGACAGATAAGAGAAAAGAATATGAAAAAAAATATAGAGAAGAGAACAGAGAGAAAATAAAAGAATATAAACGACAATACAGACAACGCAAGAAACAAGAAAAAAAATAATATATTTCTATTATATATTATAAATGTCATCTGTAGAGATTAAGATAAAAGGGGTGAAAGGTGTGAAAGGTTTAAGAGTAAAGAGCAAGAGAGGAAAAGCACAGCAAAAAAAGAAAAGATACATTGAGAAGAAGAAGATGGAAGAATACAGTTATAAAGGATTACCTCCATCAAGACCGCGAATAATTCCTACTTACATTGATAGACCACCAGCAATACAAGCACCTCCACAACAACAAGAAATAGATTATAAACCATTATTTGATAGATTATCGCAACAATTATATTTAGCACAGCAAAAAACAAAATCAGCACAACAACAAAATATAATACCTCCTGAATTTAAGGAAGCACATTCACGACCAGTTTTAGGAGATAAAATTGAAATTACAGAAATAAAAGATGATGAAGAGAGAAAAGAACCATTAAAGAAAAAGAGAAGGTTTAGACTTGTAGGAGAAGCAATTGAAAGAGCTAGATTTAAGGAAAAAGAAGGTTTAGATTAAAAAAGCAAAAAAAAAACAATAAAAAATGAACAAAAAAATTATATTCTAAATGTATATTATAATAAGAAAATGTCATTAAACGGTCGCACAGGTGTATTAATTCCTTCTTCATCAGTAAGTGATGTTCCAAATTCTCTTTTGTCTAAGCGTCAAATGAGAGCAATGGCTTCACGCAATCAAATAGTTCAGCTCAATGCTACAAATGGAGCGTCGCAGAATGACAGTGGTGTTGTTTCTTTTCAAGTCGGTTGTGGTTCAGGTCAGGGTTATATGAAAGCAGGGTCTGCTTACATTCAATTTGAATTCACGCCTACTCTTTCTGCTGGAGCGGCAGATTTTATTGGTAATTCTGCGTCTGCTTCTGCTGTTATTCGTTCTTTAAATGTCAATATTGGAGGTCTTCAGGTAGAAATGGTAAATGATTATAACCAGTATGCTCGTATTATCAATGCTCACGCAACCAATGCTAACTTCCAAGAAAGGGATTGCTCCATTACTGAAAAGGGGACTTCTATGGCTTCTGCTACTACATATACTTTTTGTATCCCAATCTGCTCTGGATTATTACAGCAAGAAAATCACCTTCCTCTATGGCTTCTCAATTCTCAACTTCAGATTCAATTGAACCTTGCTTCGGCTGCTGAAGCCCTTTATGTAACTGGCGGAACTGCTACTTCCTTTACACTTGCTAATCCTCAATTAATCTATGAAAAGATTTATGTTGATGCTGAATTTGAAAACGCTGTTCGTGCTAAATTGGCTCAAGGCGGACTGTATGAACTACCTTTCTATTCTGCTATGTCTTATCGTTCTAATTCTACTAATGGTAACACATTCTCGCAGAACATCGGTGTTAATCTTACATCGCTCTCTGCTTGCCTGTGGTCGCACATAGAAGCAACTGAAGTCGCTGATAGCACTAAAAAGAAAGCGTTTATCACTAACAACAGCAATCTTAGGGCAGCAAGTGATAGAATTGTTCGTGTTGATGGTTCGCAGTTAGTTCAGCATCAAGTCTATGATAAGACAACTTCTTTTATGGAATTACAGAGAGCGGTTGGTTCTATCAATGATGTAGGACAGACAACGGTTGCTACTGCTTCTAACTGGACTACTGAATATTTCACCAACGGGCAGTCTGCTGAGCGTTTTAGTGATGCTGATTTAACAATGAGAGGAAGAGCTTGTAATAACCTTGTAGTTGAAGAAAAGGGTATTAATGGTAATAGTGTTGTGTTTATGTATTTGATATATTGTGGTGTATTAATCATCTCGGGTGATGGTTCTGCTGTTGTTTCCAAGTAAATAATTTCTATTTAAATAAAAAAAAATATTATAAAAGATATAAATTGTAATATTTTTTGTAAGTGTGAGAGTGAAAGAATGTAAAAAGAATGAAGGTTAATATGGATGTAAATGAAGGGTATTCAAGAATGT
>Ga0208644_1001954_pt1 | contig 16799 bp, 15 predicted proteins | sample VirMetDEL_Nov_18_FD_184517 | JGI IMG/M metagenome (GOLD analysis project Ga0208644, IMG submission 184517) | Aqueous microbial communities from the Delaware River and Bay under freshwater to marine salinity gradient to study organic matter... | ecosystem: Environmental > Aquatic > Marine >... | reverse complement strand
ACCAACTTACTTTAAAACCATTAAAGAAAGTAGTTCCTTTGTTTATTTTAGATTTATACATAGTGCAAGTATAATAAAAAAGGGGGAAAGGGCAAATTGCCCAATCCTTTCCTTTTTAGTTAATTTATGATAAAGTCAATGTTCCTGCTGCTGTATCATAAGTAAGAGTGTTAGCAGATACTCTTGGAAGTTCACCTGACATACAAGTGATAGTAACTGTTACACCATTCTCATCACCCAAAGCAGCACCTGTTCCACCTTCGATAGATGAAAGAGTAGCAAACATTTGAACATTACCTAAAGTTGAATCTTCTAAGCCGTAAGCCTCTGAAAGACCAATAGTATAAGCTACTCCGTTGTAATCTTGAGCTACAACAACAATATGCTCGTTTCTCATTGATTCTAAAGCTCTAAGGTGAGCAGAAGAACAATTAGGAACATAGAAAGAAACAGAATGTTCGAACATAATTGTTCCACCTTCTTTTGAACCACTTGTAGATAAAGCACCTGTACCTTGTTTAAGGTCAAACAATTCTAAAGCAGAAGCAGCAGTATAAGAAACAGTATGTACGCCTGTATTGTCAAATACAACAGCAGAAGCTCCTGATAAAAGACCAATACCAACGTATTGTAAACCACCTCTGATTTCTAAATCACTATGAGCTATGGTTAAATTTTCTATTGCCATTTTTTAATATATTAAAAGTTAAAAATAATAAAGGGGGAGTGTTTCATCCCCCCTTAAATTAATTATAGAGATGCCATTGCATCAGGCACATAAAATACAGCTAAACTACTGTCTTTTAATGCAGTACCTACCATATAAGATACTCTAAATCTGTAAGCCTTGTTATCCATAGAATACCATTGCTCAACAGAGTTCTCATCGAAATCAGTTCCTACAACGAAAGCTCCGTTAGTAGTCAACATAGCACGATAAGTTTCATTAACAGAAGAAGCACCATTGAAAGTACCTGCTGATTCACCTGCGATAGCAACATCCCAATCTCTACGAGCAATAATAGGAATACCTCTATAAGTCAAGTTAGGAACACCATTTACTAATGCACCGTAACCTGCTGCTGCATAACCTGAAGCCTCAAGAGTAGAAGCCATATAGTCATCAGCGATATCACCTGATACGAAGAATACGTGATTTCCTGCTTCTAATAATTCAGGAGAAGCAGCATCGTATAAACCTTGAAGGATTTTAACACCGTTACCTGCTGCTAAGATAGCATCTTCAGTTTGTGTCATTCCTGAGATAGTGTTTAATTCAGTAGCACCTGCATCGTGAGCAGCTTCAAATATACCATCATAAAGACCATAGTTTACATCAGAAGAACCTGAATCTGACAACCATAATTGACGGTTGAAGTCAGCTTTAACACCTTGTCCGATTAAGTTAAGAAGAATGTCTTTTACAACAGTTCCTTCAACATTATCAAACTCATAGTTTCCTCTCATTAATTGACCTTTCATTTTATTGAAAAGTTCGTTAGCTCTGAACTCAATCTCTGCTTCTAAACGAACAGGAGTAATAGTTACAGTAGCACCTTGAGCAGCATTTTCAGAAGAAAAAGCACCGTTAGTAAATGCTTTAGTGATTTTGCTCAAAGAGTTAAATTTGTCAATTACAGTAGTACCTTTAATATTAGGTAATACTTCCATATATTGCATATAATCTTGACCCATGAATAAAGGTTGGATTATTGCTCTGTTTACATCATACTGTTCAACAGTTGGTAAACTTGCTAAAGTTAATGCCATTTTTTATAAATTTTAAATTAATTATTTTAATATTGATTTAGCAAAAGCATCCCATTGATTAACCACAACATCATTTTCATTGATAGAAGGGTCAGATTCAGCTTCCACATTAGTTTCAGTAGCTTCTAATTTTGCTAATTTAGATTCCATATCAGCAACCTTGTTTTGTAAGTCAGCAATAATGCTTTCTTTTTCACCAACAAGACCTGCTAATTCTTCTTTTTCTTCAAGAAGTGAGTTAGCGTTTTCTTCAAGTTCCTCGAACTTGTTAACAATAACATCATTATCAGAAATAGAAATAGAAACTTCATCAGAAGGAGTAGAAACTTTCTCTCCTTTAACAGCGTTTAAGATTTCTTCTTTAACACCGTTAAACCAAGTTTTTAATTCTTCGGTCATTTTTTTCTTATTATTAGTTAAACTTAATTTTTCATTTACCTCTTTCTCATTTACATTCGTAAATTTAGATAGGTCAAATGATGCAGCAACTTTCATTGGCTCTGTTATAGTATCTATAAAACCAAAATCCATTGCTTCTTGACTTGATAACCAAGTTTCTTTATCCATCATATCAGAAAGAGTTTCAAACGAAAGGTTTGATTTCTTAGTATATATCTCGATAATTTCATTCTTAATTTTGTCAAGTAAATCAGCAGTCTTACGCATATCACCTGCTTCACCTGCTGATTGCCCAAAAGGATTATGTATCATAAAGAATCCATTTTCTGACATTTCTACATTATCTCCTGCCATCGCAATAACAGTAGATATAGAAGCAGCCAATCCTTCAATCTTTACATTAACATATCCATTGTGAGAACGTAATGTGTTGTAAATAGCAAGACCATCAAAAACACTACCACCAACAGAGTTGATTCGTAATGTTATGTCAGCATTTCCAACAGCTTTTACTTCCTCTATAAAGTTCTTAGCAGAAGTTCCGTAATCACCTATTTCATCGTAAATAGATATTTCTACGCTATTATCTGCTTTATTTTCTATTGAGTACCATTTGTTCATTTTGCAAAATTAATTAATTAAATATTATTTCTTTCGCAGAAGTGGTCAAAACTATCTTATGTTATAATCTTTCTTAAATTTCTTCTTGTGTTTATACATAATATTTTGAATAGTTCTTTCAGATACATCATACTTTATTGATATATCCATATATGTTAAAATGTATTTTCCTTCATTACCTTTCAACATCTTATCAAAATCTCTTATTATCATATAATCACGAAGTTTTCGTGGCTCGATAAGACCTTTCTCGGAAAGATGATTTAGGACATTAATTATCCCTGCATCTTCCGAGTATTTTGCCTTTACTTCATTGTAAATAAGGTCAATAAACTCTTTTACAATTTCAGCATCATTCTGTCTTATCATACGCAAATATATTAAAAAGTAGCTTGACTTTCAATAGCAGATATTCTATTTTGAACATCTGTCATATCACTTTCTACGATTACAACCTTAGAAGTTCCAAATCCTCCTCCTAATAATTGTTGTGCTGACCTTAGCTCTCCACCCATAGCAAACTTCTCTCCACTATTGAGTAAACCACCATCAGCGAACTTAACACCATTGCCATTATAGCTGTTTATAGCTGATAGCATAGGTCTAAACATTGATGTTGAACGTTTGTTGATAATTGCTTCTCCACCTTCTGCTTCGTGTATTCTTCCACCAACTCTAAATTTAACACCACCATTAGCGTGTGAGTTACCAACAAACATACCACCTCTTGTTAATCCACCTTGCTCAAATTGACTTCCTTGCTCACCAAATCTTTCACCACCTGCATTTGAAGAACCACCACCTCCACTTAATAGGTTGTTGATTAATGGAGTAACTAAAGATTTCATACCAACAGCTAACCCAACCTTTGCCAAGAAAGGTATTGTTTTATCAGCCCAAAGAGATGACATAGCTTCTAACAATATTTCATTAATTTTAGCAGAAAGTAATTGTGATATTGCAGCTTGAGCAGTTTCAGCTTGAAGTATAGTATTTTGTATATCCTTAATTTGAGCTTCTTCTTTATTTTTTAACGCTAATTGTTCTTTATCGTAACCATCTTGTGCTGCCTCAAAACCTTTTTGTTCTTCTGACCTTTCTTTTACTTTTAGTTTTAAATATTCTTCACTTAATTTCTTTTTAATATCAAAGTTTAAAAACAATAACTCGTTTTCCTGTGTATATGCACTTAACCTAAGCTCAAATATTTTTTCTTGTAACTGTTCCTCTGTTACTATTATTCCATCAATATACTGCTGTTGCAATTTGATAACACTTTCATTTATTTTTTCCTCAATGTTAGCTATATATTCATCTACAATTTTATCAGTAGTATCTTCTAAATAAGCAGGTGTACCTTCTGTTTGTATAGTTGGTTTGACATAGGGTTTTATTTCTTCAAATTCACCAACAACACCATGAGCAATACCCAAATCAAACATTAGTTTTCCTTTTTCATCAAGTAATTTATTTTCTTTTTCACTATGCCAATTTAATGATTCTTGTAAAGTTTGCAATTCAGCCACTTGATGAGATAATTCAGCCATTGGGTCTATCAACCTACCATATTTAGCAGGTCTTTGTTGTAGCAAGTTTATGGCTTGTGCTTCTGCATCTAATCCATCAAGAAGAATTAGGTTATATTTGTCAGTAACCTTTGCTATTTGCTCCTCTACAACTTTTTTTTGTTTTATAAATTTAACATTATCTTCTGTTATTAGAGCTTGTCTTTTTTGTAACTTTTCTTCGTGTTCTTGTAGTATAATTCTATTAGCTAACTCATCATTAACTTTTTCTAATGATGTAAATAACTCATCGTTTGCTATTTTTTCAGCGTTAATAGTTCCTAAATAATCAGGATAAGATAATTTTAGTTGTTCAATCAACTTTACTCTTTTGTCGTGTTCTAAATTAGCGTCCATCAAAGCGACTTTAGTTTCTATAAGTTTAAGTCTATCTTTTTCAAGTGTTTCTGATAATTTAGTTTCAGTAGCTTCAGCTATTGCATTGAAAAACTTAGAAAAACCATCTATTGTAGATAATAGAGCAGGTGCTATTTTTTCAACTAAAACAATTCGTAAACCATCAAGAGCTGATTCAAATTTTAAAACCATACCCTGTAATGAATTTTGTATAATGTCAGCCATTTCTTTTGCTGCACCACTTGAATTTCTATATGCTTTAGTTTGTTGCTCAATCTTGTCTATATGTTTAACCATATTAGCGATAGCTTGTACCTGTCTAACATCTACAATCTTTAGCATTTTTTCGACATTAACACCCTCATCTCTCATTCTTCTAAACTCACGAACCATATCTTCAGATGAGTTAACTGTAAAACCAATAGATTTAGCTAAATCAGATGAAGGGTCACCAAGTTTAAGGAATATATTACGAAGTGATGTACCTGCAATAGATGCTTCAATACCTGCATCGGTCAAAACACCCATAATAGCAGTAGTTTCCTCTAAATCAAAACCCAATAAGGATGCAACAGAAGAAACCTTTGTCATTGATGTTTGGAATTTTTCAAGAGTTAAAGCTGATTGAGTGAATGAAGCAGCCATAACATCTGCAACCCTTGAACCTTCACCTGCATCTAAACCAAAACCTCTAATTGTAGAACCAATTACTGTTGCTGTTCTTGCCAAATCTTCTCCTGTGGCTGTTGCTGTTAGTAAAGCTGATTCTTGCACCTTTAAAACTTCTGCTGAAGTAAATCCTAATTTAGAGAAATTAAGTTGTAATGAAGCCACTTGTTGTGCTGTAAAAAAAGTAGAACGACCAAGCTCTTGTGCTGTTTTATTAAGTTTTCTAAACTCTGAATCACTTGCACCTGTAATAGCTTTTACTTTAGCCATTTCAAACTCATAACCCTTATATACCTCTACACCCTTCTTGACTTGTTCTGTTACAGTTTTAGCTATTTTGCTAAAAGCAACTAAAGCAGTAGTAGCAGCAATAGCACCTTTTGTTAAACCACCTATACCAACACCAAAACTTTTAGTAGCGTTTGTAGCATCGTTACCACCTTTTTTTATGCCATCAAAGTTGTTATTTAATTTATCTATCTCAACATTTAACGTCTTAATATCATTAAGACCTAATACTTTAATTTTATATACTGATTCTTGTTTTCTTGCCATTATATTTGTTTTGGTAATTTTTTAAATATATTATTTATGTCTTGTCCTATTGCTTGATGTATTGAATTATCATTTCTTCTTCTATACGCTTCTGCAACTATTTCAATAAACTTTGTTTTGCGACCATTATTCGATTCCTCTATACCACCTCTTGATGGTAAGCCATCCATTGATATTCTTTTAGCTATATTAAAAGCTATTGCTTCTTTTTCATTTTCATCACTATAACTTATGCCTTTAGCATCCATCCATTTTTTTATAGCTGTTAAACTTGGAAAAGTTCCACTTTTCATACCGTTATTTACAATATCAACATAATCAGCATCAGTTGTTATTGTCATATTAGCTTCATCAATATCGTATGTAACATTTTCTTTTAAACTAAAAAATAACTTACCTGTGGCGATAGAATTTTGTTCTTCCAATTCATTTCTAAAACCATCAACAAGTCTTTTGCCAATGTCATTCATTGCCTTATCTAATGTTTTTAGTATATCTTTCATTATTCTGATGCTAATTGTGCGTTATTTATTATTGCGTTTTCAATCTTACTTAGATTTCTGTCTAAATATCCATCATACAATGAAAAGTGATATAATGTTCCGTTAAAAGATGGAGATGTTGAGCTACCTATTATTCCAAATTGGTCAAATGTAAAATCTGAAGTTGGAACTGTTGTGGTATAAACCTGAACTCCATTTTCTCTTATATACAATGTGCTATCCTTTCTTTGTACTGTTATCAATAGCTTTTTGCTACTTGGTTGCCAATATCCTGATACAGGTGCAGTAACCGAACTTATTGAAGAAAAACTTAGTTTATATGATTCATTAATAGCTTCACCTATTGTTAAATACATATCGGCATTAGCACTATTTCCTAATAAACGATAATTCTTATGCAATGGATTTGCTATTGGTTGTATGTAGAAAAACATTGTAAAGTCGTTTCTAACCAATATGCTTGAGTTTAAACTAAGATATTTTGATTCATAGGAGTTAAAGTATAATGGTGCATATCCGTTGATTCCTGTGCCTTTAAATCCTAACTGTGGCTTGTTTGCAGATGTTGATTGTGATAAGTTTAAATTATCAACTGAACTTCCCCAATATTCTACAAGTTTGCTTCTTTCGATAATTAGTTTAGAATAATCAAAAATACAAGTTGGATATATTGTTGTAGCTGCTTCAAGTTGCGATATATTGAATGATGGTTGAGAAGATGCTGATTGTTGCAGTCTAAGTCTTGTTTGTTTGGTCAATCTCACATTCTCGTAATATTGTACTTGATTCTCGTTGACCTTAGAATAAACTACTTCTTGTAGAACACCATCAACAGTACAATAAACTTTTTCGCCTTCTTTCTTTTGAAGTATTGCCTTTTGATTAGAAAAATCTGCTATTATTTTCATTATAAGTTTATATCGTTAACTAAATCCATAACATCTCCAACGCTTTGAGCATCATAACCCAAGTTGTAATACTCAACTAACTCAATCTTTGTAGATTGCTTTTTGTGTGGTTGAAAATCTACTATCTTATTTATTCTATGATAAACACCATCTATTACAACTAACTTACTAAAATCTATATTAGTTACATCAGCATAAGTCAAATTAACGTAAACAACCTTTATTCTTGGTTTTTGTTTTAGCTGTTTAATCATTTTGCTGTAAAAATTACTAAATAATCCTTTTTGTATTATTGTAGGATTAGTAGCTCCACCTGCATCTTTCAAGTATAATTTTTGACTTACATCTGAAAAAGATAGATTGTTATCTACAAATACTTCTGTTCCATTGTAAGTTCCAATACTTAAATATTTTCTTGTTCTATATGTAGTAGATTCATCATAATCAGATGCACTTAAATTTATAAATGCAGCTTTTGTAAACAAAAACTTATTTGTACTATCAGCAGCCAAATCATTATTAGTTGCTTGATGGTATCTTTGCCAAGAACCATTTTGTCCTACATTCTTTGTCTTATTAGCTATTGACATATATTGATTAGGTGGATTTAACAATAAAACTCTTGAGCCAATATCAAACGATTTCTCTGCTCTTTCTGCTGTTGGTGCATTATTATTTATATTGCTAAACTCTTTATGGTAAATTGGTATTAGAGGAGTATTTGAAACACTAAAAGAAGGAGCTGTATCATCTATATAGTCAGGCTCATACCAATTAAATGTTGGTGAAAAATATTTGTTTTCAACTACATATTCCCCTTCTAAAAACTCTCCTGTTTCATTAAGCTCTTTGTAAGCACCCCATTCAACATCGTTTTTCTTATTATATCTTTCAAGAAAAGCATCATTACTCGCATCTTTATATTTGAATATTATTTTAGACTTTATATCGTATATAAATTCTTCATTAATATTTTTTGAGTAATCTATCTTGTTAGTCCAATCATAAGCATCATTAAATGAATAGAAGTAGTCGTAAGGCTCTATGTGAACTATTTTAGATGCTGCATCAGTTCTAAATTGTAAATTGAACATTTGTGCTACACCTGAAACAAAATCAGACTGTTTTCCTTTTGGTAGCATATATTGTATTTCAGGTATATCTTCTCCTATGGAAAATTGAGATGCTCCTGTTACCTCAAAAGTACCACCAAGATATTTAGTAATCATACTACCTGCTGTACCTGCTGCGTAGTCAACTAATCTTGGAACTACTACAAATAAATATGATTCAGAAGTATTAGTTGGTATTGTGATAAAATCACCTGAAAAGTTTTCTTCAAAAGTTTTTTGCTCATCGTTTTCGTGAATATCGTGTATTCTTGTTGTACTTTTCCAAATAAGTCTTGAACCTGTTTCTCTTGTTAACGCTTCATCTATATCATCATAATAAAGGTCAGATGGGTCATCTGTAAGATTAGTTTTCCAAACTTCAGCGTGTATTTGTATTGTAACAGTTGGGTCAAGAACACCTGCATTAAAATCAGCAGAACCTATCTCAACATCTATATTCCAATTCAAATTATGAAAACCACTATTATTAACTACAACCATAGTGTTATCAAATCCACTATCGCCACCCCTTACATTTCCTTCATATTTATCATCTATATTTGGATTTGTGTCAGCGGGGTCAACATAATCATTTCCGTAAAACGCATATCTCGCATATTGGGCAGTTGATATAGTAACATTTGGAACATCAATACTTGAACCACCAACAACATTACCGTTTCTTTTATTTATTGTTGGATTACCAACTGCTCTTGGTTCAACTTCTGAAGTTGATTGGCTACCAAAGTAATTTGTTATTTGCTCATCAATATCATCATTCTTCTCAATCTTACCACTTCTAAGATTTATTTGCTCACCATTCTTTTCAAACTCTAAAGGAATGATTAATGATTTGAAAAATTGACTATCGCAAAATTCACTACTAACCTCATAACCCTGACCTTGAAATATCTTATCCCACACATTTTTTAAATAAACACAAGGAACAAACTCCAAGTCCGTAACGTGGTCTTTTGGACTGATACCTTCACCAACTGAAAGCAATGGATATATAAGTTTATCTTGATTTTTTACATAATCAGTAGAGAAACTTGGGTTTTGAGTAACATCTTGAACATCTACAAATGTTTGATATGTTGGAGTTATAGTTCCATTCAATAAACTAAGGTAGCTTGAATATTGAGTGCTACTGAATTTCATATCTTTCAGTTCCAAACTCTTAATTCCATTTGCCCAATCCATATTATCACCTAAGAATATGCAATCGTATTCCAACACATCTTTATCCTTAGTGATTGCACTCATTCTAAGTGTTCCGTACAATATTGGAATATTATCAGAGTATATACAGGCAGGTATATCTTTTCTAACCGTTTTTACATCAATGTTTCCATCTTTGTATATGTGATTGAAAAGTCTATTATTTTTCTTTGTTGCAGGAATCTTAAAAGTTTTACTAAAACTACCATTTCTTGAGCTAATATCTCTAACATCAAAGTTTTGATAAGTTAAAGACAATGGAAAATTCTCACTTGTAGTAATATCTACATCACCTAATATGCTATCAGTAAAATCTCTTAATTCAATTCTTATTTCTGCCATTATTCTATGGTTCTTTTAGCTTTACTTTCTATATAATTTAAAGTACATCTCTGTAATCCTTCATTATCAAATGTTGTTACTGTCGCATCTTTAATAACAACAGGAACATAATAGTTTCTGTTAAGAGTAGAATACCAACCTTTTGAATTAGGTATATTTGATATGTATTCTCTAACAACAATGTAATCTATTTGTGAAATATCATTAACATCATTATAGTTTACTAAAAACATTGGAGAAATATACTCAATACCTGTATATGCTGTAACAGCAGTATTTATATTATTTGATTGTGTAGCAGCAGTTGTAGAATGACCTGTAACATAACCTCTGTAAGTTTCCCATTTATCATTAGATGTTTGGTTATACCCAAGCAATGTTACATAATGTTGATTTGCTGTGTCATCAGCACCAAGAGTATTTATTTTGGTGGTTTTGTCTGAAGCATATCCAACAAATCCTGCATATTGCAAAGCATTACCACTTCCACTACTTTTAATTCTTATTTCTATTTCATATATGCTTTTTGGATTGTATTTAATGAAATTTTTAGAATATCCGTAAACCTCATCATTTCCAACATTATTACCAATAACTATTGTCTTAGTACCTGCTAAATGCCCATCTATTGAACTAAAAGTTATATCTCCTGTTCCGCCACCTAAACTATTCCAAGTTACATCAAATGCAGTTTTGTCTGCATAACTAAAATCTTCTCTAAATACCTCTTTGCCAATCCAACCTTTTTCTATCCATACATTTGGCGAAGCAAGTAAATCTTCAAACATATCTTGCTCTCCAAATCCATAAGGTCTTGATATTGCTGTTCCTTCTTTTACAGCTTTTACTTTTGACTTTCTAACTGAATGATATTTGTCATCAGTAAGACCTGCTACTCTTGGAACTAATGCACCATAATCTGTTGCGTATAATGGATTATCACCAATAAATAAATTTGTATCGCTTGTGATTTGACCTAACTGACTTCTAAATTCAGGATATATGCTTTGTTCGTAAGACATAGAAGATATATTGATTCCCTCGCTATAAGCACCATCAAAAGTATAACTATCTATACCACCTAATCTGTTCTGCCAATGAAATCTAACACCATTGATTCTTTCTCTTGTATGGTCTATGTAATATCTAACAGTTTCGCCTATTTGGTCGCTTCCACTATATTCTGTATATACATCATAGTATTTAATGTTTGAGAAGTCAGTAACAGCACAATCATCATTAAATCTTATTGCTGTCGCTTCTTTTATATTTCTTGTTCCAACACCAACTTGACAAACAGATGTTGTTTCATTTGTACTTCCACTATTTGCCCAAGAATTTAAGTTACTTCCAACATTACCATTACCATCAGTTGTTTTATCAATGATTAATGTGTATGAATTACCTAAACTCGTGTTTATAAGGCTTCCGTTAAAATCTCTAAATCTTACTAAAACTCTAACATCGTTAACTCCATCATCTTTGTGTAAGAATGATAAATATTCACTTTCATCAGTTCCTATAATTCTATATTGAGTTGGTTTTGTTGTAAGATACTTTTGTCTGCCTTTTGTGTAGCCACTTTCTGCTGTATGCAAATATTGAACAGTTAAATCACCACCTTGTTCTTGTGTAGCAGAACCATCAAATAAATTATCAGATATATTAAGATAATGTTCTTCTTCGTGCAATAATGCTGTGTTTGTTGCTACAAATGAACCACTATCAGTTCCACCACTTGCAACATCAATCAACTCACCATCGCTATCTATTTCCTCTAATTGAAAATCCACATCAAACTTCTTGTAAACATTGTTAGATATTTCTGCAAGTGTAATATCTCTTTTAACAAGATTTCCTATATCTTGAGTACAAGGTCTTAAATCATAAGATAAGAAATCTCTACATATTGAAGATACATCTATTGTGTAATATAAATATGTACTTGCTGCCGAAAGATTAGGAACATCAATACTTGGCTGAACTCTTATTGTTACAGCACTTGAAGTCAAAGCACTATCGCTAATATTGTCGTAAGGAGTTATTGTTATCTTACAGCTAACATATTTATCTCTATTTGTACTATTAAATATTGCAGAAAACTTTATAGGCTTATATACGCTTTGAAAACTATCTACTAATGGTTGGTCAACTATTTCTAATGCCATTATATTTTGTATTTATGTTGTAAGTATTTTTGTATTTGTTGTATTCTTTCGTGCGAGAAGTCATTATTAATTATTATTAACTCTTGAATTTGCCCATCAAAACCGTTTGTTATTGATGTTGCAGAATTACTACCCAATGCTAATGGCTTTTCAGTTCCGTAGTTGCTTACAACATCCCAAGCACTTTCATTATCATTACCATCTTCTATTTGATTAATAAAAATATGAATACCTTTGTTGTGTAAATCATATCCTAATGCTGCTGTTGTTGTAGAATCTCCATCTACCGCTATTAAAGAATCATTTTGTGCATCATAGTGAGTTACAGTCCAAACATAATCCGAGCCTGACAATGAACTTTGTATAGAAAATCTTTTTGTGTTTGTTGCATCAAACTTCTTTGAAAGTAATGCTCCTCTTGCTTCATCGGACTTAGCTACCCAAATAATTGCGTGTTCTGAATTTAATCCAACTCCATTATTAACACCATTGTTGATGCAGGTCATAAAGTTGTTAGTGCCATCAAACTCAATATAAGGATAATCATTAACTGTGTTTTCGTATTTATATAATGGTTTGTTGATGTTTGTGTTCTGAATAAAATGATTTCCATTACCACTTTGGTCAATCCACTTCTTAACCACCTCGTTACCACCGTAAAACTCGGTATTAACACCCATATCGCTTCTTAACCATACGACAGGATTTAAACTTGATACAACAGCATCATCAATAGCAGTAAAATTGTGTGAGAAAGCATTTAAAGTAAAAGTAAGCCTGACTTGTATCAACTTGTCGTTATACATTTCTTTTTCTCGTTCAACAGATATACTGTCAGGACTTAAAATCACTTCTTTATTTGCATAGCTATCTAATACTCTTTGTAGCCAAGTTAATGCTTCCTGCTCTAATAAGCTAAAAACCACATCAAGAGAGCCTAATTGGTTCTGATAGTATGGCTTAACTATTAAACACTCAAAAGTGTACTCCTCTTGACTACTGCCTTCTGTTGCAGGTAGTTCTGATGTTGGTGGCAAAACCAATAACAATGGGTAGTCGCTATTATGATTTTCGTTTATCTCGTTTTCATAACCAAAAATAAAACTACCGTTTATCCATTTTTGCTCAAACCTATCTCTTAATTCTCTAAGTTTAGTAAAACTCATTATTTTATTTGTTTTCGCTGTTCTTCATTAACAGCCAATTCATAATCACCTTTAGCAGTTTTCCAAGACAGGTATGTCAGAACCTTATACAATTTTTCATCTTTTACACTTTGCATAGCATCTTTACCATCTTTTGTAAATACTCCATCAAGTGCTATGTCGTATAAGGTATTCAGCCAACCAAATGGCTTCATTATCTTACTCGCCTTTGCTACTGCGATACTTTTTGTTCCACCATTTCTGAAAAGGTTTTTATAACGTTTATTGATGCCAAAGTTCGTTTGTTCAAAAAAAAACTGAACTCCCAAACGATGTCCATAGTCAATCTACGAAACTTTTTCGCCTTTTCATCTATGTTGTCTAAATCAACTTCCTCATCCACTTGTTTACACAATATTGCCATTTGTTCAGGTAAAATATCAAATCTACCATTTTTTAGGTATTGTGTATTCAATTCCAACTGCTGACTTTCAATATAATCACCAAAAGTTCCTGTTCTTAGGAAATCCATAGGAAAATAGTAAATATCTCCTTCAAATTCAAAATAATCCATTCCTTTTGGTTTGTACTCCTCCATAATCTCGTTAAGACACTCAATTACTGCCGTAACATCCTTCATAGGTACTTTTTCCATTGTTTCACCATCAATGCCTGTCATATAGATGAATAATTCCTTATACATCTTATTTTCTTGCATTATATGATATTTTGTGAGGTCATTCTCACTATTGGCTTCTTCTTCGGTAATCTGATACTTTTTTATTATCTCATATATACCACAATAGTAATCAACGGTCATCTCACACCATTTATTAGGGATGTTGTACTCTTTTTTATTTATTTCTATATTTAACATTGTTTCTCTAAATTATTAGCTTCTTCAATATCTTTTATCATATCAGACAACTGCCCAACAACTTCCATAGTTGCAGAGTGTATATTTGTTGCGTGAAAATCCAAAGAATCTTCATTATTATCATTTTTTAATCCTGCAAAGAACCCTAATGTAGTAAACATAGCTAAATTTGGTATTGTAAACAACCATTCACTAAAACTATCTACTTTTAAGCCGAAATCAGAGAAATCATTGTGATACATCAATATATCGCTTAATATTTCTTGAAAATCTGTAAATTTTCCATTATTACAGCTTTCAGTAGCTTCATACACTTGTTTTTTAACATAAGTCAAGTAATTCTCTACTATTTTCTCGTGCAATTCGTTTATGTATATGATTTCACTCATTTTTGCAAAATTATCTATTATTATCATTTTTCTGTCGCAGTTTTTGTGCAAATTTCAATTTTATAAGTCATTTATCCGAAAAATACTATTTTTTTACCTCTAAAGTGTTGATTTAGTGCCATAACAAGGCAATCGACCATATCATCGTGTCTTGCAGCAGGAAATTGCTGACATTGCATTAAAAATTCTTCATTCCAAGCACCTTTAAGCAAAGTAACTCTACCTACCTCAAGAGTTGGACTAACATCCTGCACTCTTGCTACCTTATCTTTAGTAGGTGGCTTATCTTCTTTTACATTCAGACCTGTTTCTCTAACCAATGTTTGTACTATCGACTTACCGCTTGCTTTAGGTTCAACATATATTTTTGATTGACTTGTATATCCATTCTTCTCTACAAACTTAATTATATGCTTAATTAAATCAGGAAATTCTAATCTAACATTTTGTACTGATATTATTTGCCAAGTATTGTCTGCAAATATGTATGCCATTAGTGCTGAAGGGTCATTTTTCTCACTTGCTGTATATGCAGGGTCGATTATAAAATTGACTACCCCTTCTTTTTTGTCATCTTCTATCTTAAACCAAGATTTCTTAATCATCCCACTATTTGCAGGAGTTGGTCGCTGTTGTAGTTGTCCTGCGTAGCCATAAGAGCCAAGAGCAGACTTATAATCATCCAAAACATCTTGTGAGAATCTTTCTTTCCAAAATAAACCATCTTGATATTCACTTGCAAGATTTGATGGCTTTAAATCATCAGAAAGTTCAGCAGGTATGCAAATGTGTCTATGTTTGTCAGGTGAGTTAAACAAAAGATAGCCACTAAGGTCATCTTCGTGTACTCTTTGCATAATAATGATACGCACACCTGTTGTTGGGTTGTTAAGTCGTGAATATAGGGTTGACTTATACCATTCGTTTGCATTTTCTCTTTCTATCTGCGAAGCTGCGTTTTTTGGTGATGTAGGGTCATCGACAAGAATTATATCTCCACCCTGTCCTGTTACCGAACCACCAACTGATGTTGCTCTCCTAACACCTAAATAAGTATTCTCATATCTTGCTTTTAGGTTTTGGTCTTTTTTAATTTGGAAAACTTCACCCCAATGTTTCTGATACCATTCGCTATTTATAATATCTCTTGACTTGGTTGCGTGTTCTATACTAATATCTGCCGAATATGATGCTGTGATAAATCTCATTTTTGGATATACTGCCCAACACCAAGCAGGAAATAGAACTGTAACAAGAAGTGATTTACTGCTACGGAATGGAATGTTTATGATTATGTCTTTATCCTTTGGTTTGTTATCTCTAATTCTTTCGGCTTCGGCTTGTAGAATATCGCAAAGGTATTTATGATGAAAGTTTACTGATATAGGAACAGATGGTTCTGCAATTTCAAATGCTCTGATAAAAAACTCATAGAATGACTTTTCGCAAATTGCTTTCTCCATTGCTTGGAGTAGTTGCTTTTTCTGTGCCTTATCCATCTATCTCAATGTAATCTGATAAATCATCATCATCATCATCCTCATTATCTCTTTCGAGATTCTCCATCTTTGCTTTTAGGTCATCAAGACTAATATTGTCATCTAACTTAATCTCAATTTTTCTGCTGTTCTCTGCTTTGATTTCCGTTGATTGAAGTTTTGGCATTGCGTAGTTAAGCAACTTGGCAATAGCATTTATGTATGCTTCAGGGTTCTTAGCAGATAGCTTTTCAAGGGCATCCATAATATTTATTTCTTGCCCACTAAGAGCATTGGCAAGTATTTCTCTTGTTATCTTTGTTGTCTTAGTAATACTACCCTTTCTTCTTCCTGTTCCGTTATGATGCCCGAAGGTTCTCTTAGGAATATAACTTTCCTTATTTGGATTTTTATCTTCTTCCTTTTTATCACTCATAATGCAAATATATAAAAAAAAGTAAAACTAAAAAATATATATATCTTATACCTTAGCTTTAGCTTTATTATGTAGGGTATATTATACCCTTCACGTACCCTTCATTTATAAAATAGGCTTTTAAAATTTTTTTATAATTTTTTGGGGTCTAAAAACACATTTTTAATAATATTTTAGCAATTCGTAATGCTTTTGCGAAACATTGTCAGCTATTTTAACTAACTTGCGAAGGTTTCAAGCAACGCTGATTAAACGTATTCCCAAATAACATATTTTATTGCATA
>Ga0208644_1001951_pt1 | contig 16800 bp, 11 predicted proteins | sample VirMetDEL_Nov_18_FD_184517 | JGI IMG/M metagenome (GOLD analysis project Ga0208644, IMG submission 184517) | Aqueous microbial communities from the Delaware River and Bay under freshwater to marine salinity gradient to study organic matter... | ecosystem: Environmental > Aquatic > Marine >... | reverse complement strand
TGTCTCCCCACATTAGGTAGGATAAGATGCCTCTTCTAAATGGACTATCAGCCGCCTTCACAACATAAGACATAAAAGGTGCGAATAGGGCAGCAGCGGCTAAACCACCACCAAGTCCTTTACCAGCAACAGCCGCGCCCCACCAAGAAGGCAATTCACTAACATCAGGGAACTTTATGTCTATTGCTTGTTTTACAGCACTACCCAAAATCTTCTTTACATTATTATTCTCCAATAAACCTTCTGTGAGAATGCTGCCGGTTCTGGGATTGATGAACTGCCAACCGCGAGGTGTCTTTACGACATTTACAAAAATGTCCGGTCCTACTCGCATTACCTTCGCGTCGCCAATAATCATTCCTTCTAATTCGGTAATAAGGTTTTTAGATTGTAGTAGTCCTTCATCTATTTTGAAAATCTTATCACCAAATTCATAAATAATTCTAATGCCTTTGGTAAGTTGTTTTAGAAAAGGAACATTACCTCGTTCTGCTAATGAAAGTTGCGAACCACCTTCTATTGTTGCGATTGTTTCTTTGGGAACTGCTCGTAGTGTAAGTTCGTCTGCTAATGAAAGATTACCTTTACCAACATTTTTTACTCTATCAAGCCACTCCAAAGTGTTTCTTACTGCTTTTGTTGTGTAGGTAATAGGTTCGCCTCTACCAAATAAAGAACCAACAAGAGCATTACCAGCATAGTTTCCTCCGATTACTGCTGGGTTGTAGGTCGTAATAAGTCGCTTCATAGAGGGGATTACATTACCCAACATAGAAGCGAAACCACCAGCCTTTTCTGGCTCAAAGTATTGAGTTGCCTTTGTGGCTTCGGCAACAGAAGGAGCCTTACCACCTTCCAAGTTTTCTAAATTTATTTTTAGTTTTTGTAGGTCGGCAACATAGTCGGGAATAGTAGAACCGATTGCTGGACTTATGAGTTCATTATTTACCAATTCTAAAATTTTGGCTGGATTATCAATTGCCGCTATGTCTGTTGGTAATTTACCTTCTCTCCAAGCATCATAAAGTTCTCGTTGGGTTTTTATTCTTTCTAATCTTGTAGAAGGAGCGACTACACCATCGCGTTCGTAAGGTTGTTCTAAACCTTGTCTTGCTCTTGCCTTTTTTGCTCTTTCCAATTCAGTTTGTAGAAAGTTTTGTTGGAATAAAGCTTCTCTATTTATCTTCGATGTTCCTTTTCTTTCTACACCGATAATAACATCATCTAAAAGAACTCTACCTTGTGGTCCCTCTATTGTTATGTCTGTTGGAGTAATTCTACCGCGTCTGTCTTGTTCGGCGGATTTCTTTGCTTCTTCCAGCAGCAGGGCATCAAGTTCAGGGCTTACCTTTCCAACTTTCTCTTCTACTGCTTTTACTACTCTTTTTCTAAAAGCATCATCTAATAAACTAATAATGGGTAGTTCTTTTGCTAATAATAAACCAGTAGCCAAACGACGAGTTGCTGTTGTGTCTTTACTGAATTCAGTTCCTTGTAATCTTTCATCGACTAATCGGTAAAACTCTGGGACGCTTGATGGTTCAATTGCTATTTCTCTGCCGCCGACTGGGGCGTCTTGGATTGTTGTTGCGCCTTCGCGGGTTTGAATTAGTTTTGGCTTTGTTTCTATTGTAAAAGCCTTGACGCCCTGACCCATTCCTTCCTCAACTTTCGCTGCGGTTTCGGCTGCTTTTTCTGGAATGTCTTGTAGTTGTCTCTCAATAACTCTTGTTTCACCGGCTTCTCTTCTTACTGCTTCGCCTGCTGCTTCTGCTGCTGGTGTTTCATAAGTTCTTGGTTCTACAACTGCTCTTGCTACTTTTGAGCCTTCTTTTGCTGCTTTTGCTGCTGCTCTTTCTGAAAATCTTTGGAGTAATAGCGAACCGCCTTTTGTGATAAGCGGCGCACCCATAACTGCTGCTCCTGCGAGGGGACCACCAATAGAGGTTGCTGCTGCGGCTAATGGGGCTTTTTCTAATGTTTTTCCTGCGACCTCTACTGCTTTACCCAATTTAGAAGATTGAGCGGCTTTGAGACCTTCTGCTGCTGCTTCTGCTCCCGCTGCTCCTACTGCTGCTGGAACTTGTGTTGGGTCAGTTTTTTCTATGAAATCTTGTAGTTCTGCGAGAGAGCCAAATGGTCTTCCTGTTTTTGGATTAGTAATGCTTCCAAGTTTTTGTTTTAGGACTGCTTGTTGAGCGGCACTAATTCTGCCTGCTTTTACTGCTCTACCTAATCCTTTTAGAGCAGGAAGCATCGCCAGAGCATAAGAAACTGGGGCTTCACGATAAAGTTTTTTACCTTCTTCACCAGCAAAAATGTCTCTTGTTCCAACAACTCCAATAACAGGAGTAGCCAATAAACCACCTACTAAACTTTGCCCTGATTTCGCCCCTGCTGAAAATGCTGCTTCTGCTTCTGTGTAGGTTTTGCCTTGTTTTGCGGCTTCTTCCTTTTCTCTTTCTATTGCTTCTTGGTTTATGCCTGTAAGAGAAGAAGCAACATCTACAAGTCCTTCTCCTATGTTGAGTAGGTCTCTTTTAGAAGCATCGTAAAGTGGTGTGTCTTTTAGTTTTCCTTCTCTGTCTAAATAACCTTGTGGTCCTTGTGGTCCAACTAATCCAGCAAAAACCTCTTCTTTGCCGCCTGCTTTTGGTGCTTTGGTAATGTCGGTTTGTCCGCTTCTTACTTGTTCTAATTCTTTGAAAAAGGCTGGAAAGGATTTGATAGGGTTGTAATCTTCTAATGGAGTGGAGACAACATCACCAATAAATCTACCCACCTCACTACCAGCACCAACTAAACCACCAGTAAGACCCGCTCCAAGTTTGACTAAACTTGGCGTTTTTTGTGGTTTATTGCTTTCTATTGAGGCTTCTTTATCGTAAGCAGCCTTTCCCATCTCAAACCATTGTGGTTCAGCCATTATTTATCACCCCTCGCTCTATTCACCTCGGCTCTTGCCCTTGTTATTATGTTATTTATTCTATCAATAGCGTTTCCGCGTTCAACGCCCGATGGTGGTTTATCGAATTCAGCATCAAATTCTTGTTTAGGCAACCAAAGGCTATTTTGGATTTCTTGTAATTCAGTTTCGTATTTAGCCATTTCACTAATAAGTTGTGGTTTATTTGCTGGAATGGCTTTTGTAAGACCGGCTAATTGAGAAAACCCAACAGAAATTTTGGAAGCAAGTTGTTGTCTTCTTTTATGAGTTGAGGGTCCATCAATTTCGTTGCTTTTGAACTTTTTGTCGAAAGCCTCAAATTCTCCTAATAGATTATCCAACTGGTCTTTACCTCTTTGGGGACCACCAAGTTCGGCTATTCTTCTATTGTAAGCCTCTCTGTCCTTTTGCGAGGTTTCTTTCGTTGGGGTTGATGGGAAATCTCTTTTGAAAGCGGCTTTGTTGCGGCTGCCGTCTGGGTTGTAATACTTGGCGAACAAAGCACCTGTTTTTCCCCACTCTTTTTCGTCTGCTCTTCTTGCTGCTTCTACTGCTGCTGCTTGTTCTCCAAGTGTTTTAGCACCGCCGTCGATTGCTCCTCTTGTGTTTCCTCGTTCAGCAGCGGCTATTGTAGCAGCATTTCTACCACGATAATAAACTATCATAGCCCGTGAAACTTGTTGTTTTAGGGATTGGTTTGCTTCCCAGTTCTTTATGTCCCATTCATCTTTCTTTGCTTGGGCTTCTAATGAAAGGAGACCTTGCTGAATAAATTTAGCGGTCTTTTGTGGGTCGCTCAAAATCTCTTCTGTTAGAAGCGCCTTTCCTTTTGCTGTTGTTGCTTCTGCTTTTAGTTTTTCTAATTTGGGTTCTCTTTGTTCTTTGGCTATTTCTATGTCTTGTTCTGTTTTACGAGCGCCAGTTGCTCTTTGTTGTAATAAACCTAAATCAAATAGGTTCTTCATCATAGCCTTATTGTAAGCAAGGGCAAGTTCTTGTGGTGATTTACCGCCTGTCTTACTAAAAAGAATTTTGAAAACCTCGGTGTTGTAGTTTGATTTATGCTTACCAGAAAACCATTCGCTAAATGAGTTTGGCTGAATGCCTGAAACCTTACCTGTTGATAAGTGAGCCAAAACCTTTCCTGCTAATTTTTGGTCGCCTGATAAAGCAGCATAAGCAGCCAAAACTTTTAGTTGGTCGGCATCAATAAATTCTTCACCAATTTTCGCTGCTTCTTCGTCTGCTGCTGCTTTTATTTCAGCGGCAGTTGCTTCATCAAACACTCTCAAACTATCTTGGAAGCGAGCCTCTATTTGTTGGCTACTTTCTGGTGGGGGCAATTTGCCTTCGTTGATTGCTGTTTGGAATTCGCTTATTGTTTTACCAAACTCGGCATCTTGTTTTAGACCTGACGCTTGCTTCGTTATTTGCTGCGTTTGACGAACATAGTTCTCCAACTGGATAAATCTGTTCGCCTCGTCCTCTGTAAGCCCCTGTGTGGCTCTCTTTTCGTTTAGACCTTGTAGTTCTGCTACGGCAGACAAAACGCCCGTTAGAGCGGCTTTTACGACGGATTGTCTTGTGTCCTCATTTGCTAATTGTTCTTGTGCTGTTTTGTCTATTTTGGTTAGTTGTTCTGTAAGAGCCGCTTTTTGTTTTTCTAATTCCTCTAATGATGTAGCGGGGTCTTGTGTTTTTAGAACTAATGAACTTGCTACTTGGGCTACTCTACCAAGTGGTCCTGATGCTCTAACTTGTTCTTCCTGTGAAGCAATAACTTGCTTTGTTTGCTCGATTTGTTTATCTATTGTGGCTATTTTTGCCTGAACCTCTGTCTTAGAGGTGTCTTGTCCTCTGGTTATTTCTTCTTTTCTTTTTTGTAGATTTTGTAGGTAAGCCCTTTGGTTTCTCTCAAAAACGGATAAACCATAAGCCTCACCTTCTCTACCAGCCGCTTCTACGCTGGGGAACTTTTTGAGAATTGCTTGTAGTAAGGCTTCTTCTTGTCTTGTTCTTTCTATTTGTGGTTTAGCAATAATGCGAGCATAAAGGTCTTCTGCCTTTGCTTGGTCTATTGTTTTTACAACTTGTTCGACACCAGCGACCTCTATTGGTGCTGCTTGTGCCTGTAATTCTTGTCCTCTTGCTACTGCTGCTTTATCTGCTGCGGCTTGTTCTTCTTGTGAAACAATAGCACCTCTGCTAATAAATCTTTGGGCTGCTTTTATTTGTTTTTCTTTTTCAGCAATAGAAGCATCTAAATCAGCAACATCTTGTCCTAACTCAATAGCATTTTGTCTTATTGCTTTTAGGTCTGCTAAATCTTGTTCTGCTTCTTTACCAACTTGGGCTGGGTCTTTACCAGCAGGGATGCCTTCTCTTTCGGCTATTGCTCTGCTTTCGCCTTGTTGGTAAGCCTTCATTTCAGCAGCGAGTTTTGCTGAACCAGCCTTTCTCATTTCTGCTTGGATTTCTCTTGCTTTTTCTAATAATCTTTGTGAAACATCACCAGTAATAACACCAGCATTTTCCGCTTCATTTACAGCAAGGTCATAATCTTCTATCTTTATGTCGCCCTTGTAAAGTTGTCTTGTCTTTTGTTCCAAGTTTTTGAGAATTGCTGTTCTACCAGTAATTTCTCCTACTTGTTCTGGGCGTGAAGCACCAGACATAAGCATTTCTCTTTTCTTTCTTTCTTCTTCTTGCTGACTAACAACAGCCCCTCTTTCTGCTGCTCTTTTTCCTTCTATTTCGGCTGCTCTTTTCTTTGCTGCTTCTTGGATTAGTTCTTCTTTTGTTGGTTCTCTACCAGCAGTTTTAGTAATAAAATCAGCAGCATCACTTACCGCTCCTGCTGTTTCAGTAGCAAGAGCAACACCTTGACGGATAGTCGCAATTTGTTCCAAAGGAGTTGGACCTCTGGTAGTAGTTTGACTTTGATAAGGTAATTTTCTACCAAAACCAGAGACATCTTCTTGGGTAAATTTTATTCTTGCCATTTTTGTTTATTTCCTATTAGTAATCTAATTCAGTAGCAGCATTCCAATCGGCTTTTGAGAAACCCTGTGAGGTCAAAAAGTCCTTTGTGGCTGTGTCTATGTCTTCCCAATCTTCATCAATAGCATCTTTGTAAATGCCTGCGATTTTGTTGAGAAGAGCCTTCTTACTTTCTGGGTTTGCCTCAAATGCGGCTTGTTGTGTGTTGTAGAGGGTAATAAGTTTGGAAACTGCTAATTGTTCGTCGTCGTCCCAATCTTTTGTTGATGCTATTTCATCATCCATCATCTTATTCAAATCAACACCGGCACCCATTTCTTCTTCTGCTACTGCTTTCTCTAACTTGGCTTCACCTGTGAGTTGTTCGTAGGCTTGTGCGGCTGCTTCTGTTCTTGCTTCTGCTGCTGATTTCTCTGCTGCTCCAACATCTTTGGCTTGACCTAATTTTAGATTAGACATAGCCAAACCTGTTGATGTTCCTATGTCTGCTGCTGCCTGACGAGCAGCGGCTTTATTAGCACCTGAACCTAAACCACCTTGTAGGGCAAGTTGGCGAGCCATAGCGGACTGAATGCCTAATTTAGTGTCGCCTTCTGCTCCTTGATAAGCCTGTTGTAATGCTCCAACAGAGGCTCCCGCTGCTTTGGCTTCTTCTTGTTTAGCCTTTGTAATGCCCGACATAGCCTCTTTTGTAGCGGCTACTCTCGCTGCGTTTTTAGCCTTTGCTGTTTGTGTTGTCTCTTTTGTGCCGACTGCCATAATAAAAAACTCCTAATCTGTTCTTACTTTACATTTATTCTTGTAAGTTGTTTCGGTTTGTAGTAAGTGATTTCTTACCAATTAGATAAACAAAGTTGCCGCCATAACCAACGATTACTGCTGGTGTTGCGCTTTCTGGGGGATGAATGTGGTCGTAATAACCTCGACCTGCGCTTTCAAATTGCCATCTTATTTCTAAAAATTGGTCCATTCCTGCTGTGTCTGGGGTTCCTGTCCTTGTTTGGAGTTGTTTAGTTCCACCACCACAATAAACAGGTTGGTTCTGTGGGTAAAATCCAACACCAGCAGCGGGAGTAGCATAAGTAATAGGAACTTGTAGAAGATGCCCCATTCCTCCTGCGAATTCTGTGTAGGTAGAGTTGCGAATTTTTACTCTATCTATTTCAGTAGCATAGGTGTTGTCGTAAGACAAATAAGCAATTTCTTCATAAGCATAGCGGTCGCTTTGCCAACCTGTTCCTAAACCTACACCAACTTTTCCAGTCATAACACCAGTAATGCTGCCGAAACCAAAGTCGTTGTAATCAACATCTACGCCGTGGGTTGGGTCTGGGACAGGTCTTATTTGGTTATTTTGATAGGCTAAAATGTGGTGAATAGTAAATGGGTAAAACAGAGGAATAGTTCTTATGTCTTGGACTGGTCCTGTGTAGGTTTGTAATCCTGCTGGATAAGTGTAGTTTGATGGTGAAATAGGACCATTAGTAATGTCTGGTGTTGCACTACCACCACCATCTTCTCCATAAGTAGTCATAGCACCTGTGTTTCCAAAGGTTCCTTGCCAAAATGGAACTACCATAACATCGTAGCAGTTGAAAGTAGAAACTGCTTGTTTATTTAGGGTGTTTGCTTCATCGTAAGATTGTAGATTACCAAACTTATCTGCTCCGGTTGTTATTTTTTCTTGGACTGCTTCATCAACTCTATTTAGATTTGTTTGTAGTCCAGAAGGGTCATCAGCGGAAATAGTGGTTCCTGCTAATGGATTAGACATTCCAAGGTCATAAAAACCTATGGAAACATCATCGTTTAGTGATGACTGATTACCTGTGTTGAAACGGGTTTGGTCTCTTGTGTCTAAAAGTGAATAAAACTTGAATTGGAAAACAAGGTTAGACAAGAAGAAAGAGGCTGATTTTTGATTTGGGAAATGGAAAGCAAGGTAATAAATTTTGTAAGGGTTTAGTTGTTTATTTATTCCCTTGATGTAGTAAGGGTTTTCTACCTTTGTTCTATCACCAGCAAAAGCAATAGAGGCTGGAATAGTAGTTGAGAAAATAGCATTTGTAGGAACTTGATTATTAGCGGCTAAAATAGAATAGTTTTTTTCTAATAGTGAAACCTGAATGTCTTGTTCTGCTGCTAATTCATAATCTATTTTGAATGCTTTGCTTCTTGGATTTGGAACAGGAACGCCACCAATAGGAGCAGGAACGGCACAACCTTCACCACGAAGGTCAAGCGAAACAGAAAGGCTGTCTAATAAATAAGTTGGTGTTTCTGTGTCTAATTGTCCGTCTGCTGAAAAGTGGTCTTGTGTTGGAATAAGAGGAATAGGAAAAACAAGGTTTCCATCAACACCGCTTTCTATTTCATTAGTAGTCAAACCCATAGAAAACCGACTAAAAGCAGCGAAAGTGTAATTCACATAAAAAGGAACTTTTGGTGCTGTTAGATTTTCTCTGTCTAATTTGTCTTCTAATAGTTGTTGGATAGGGTTATTACTTTGTTCTATGTGTTGAGAAGAAAGTTTAGTTCCTCTACCAAATTTAGGCTTTGTTATTTTCGCCATTTATTATTCCTCAATAGTTTCCATTATTCCAACTGCTATGTTGAACCTGTAACCGCGATGGTAGTTTTCACTATTACAAAAAACCAACAAATTTCCTGTTCCAGCAAATTCAATAGCACAACCCATTCCTAAATGAAATCTACTTTCTTGTGGAATTGGAATGTTTAGGTTTTTATCCCACCAACCTTGATAAAGTGGGTGAATAGATTGAGCCGCTGTGGCTGGGGAACAGATTTGGGATTGATAATCATTTGGTCTAAAATCGTTCAAAGGTGTTTGGACTGACCTATCCCACTGAAAGTCAAGTAATCCTGCTCCTGCTCCTAAATGTGGAGGCAACATTCTTGCTTTTTTGTCGCTTCTTGGAAAACCAAGAAGGGTTCCAAAGTCGCTTTTTTCAGTTCTTCTCCAAACAGGACTGCCTTTTCTTTTGTCTTCTGGGAAATTCACACTATCTACAAATGCTTGTCCCCACCAGTATTTAGTTTCTCTGTTTCGTTCTATGTTAGTTGGCGCTCCGTCAGGGGGACCAAAAGCATTAGGTTCTTCATAAAGTCCTGTGAAATTATCAACCTCCCAAATAATAGAAATGTCGGTAATAACACAAGGTTTCTCAAAGTAAAAAGACCAAGTGCGACCTACTACATCACTTTGGGTCCAGTTTGGAATAAGAGTAGAACCTGCTGGTTGAGCGACAAAGTTTCTGTTGTAAATCTGTGTTCCTTTCCATCTCCACTCGTTATTTACCTTTGTTCTTGCTCCTGTTGCTCCCTGAATGTCTCTTGTGAAAGAGTTGTAGAGAGGGTAAAACAAAGACATAGGCGCAACCTCGTCTGCTATTCGTTGTGTCTCATCAAAGTGTCCGGTTTGCCAACCAGAATAAATAGTTCGTGGAACCCAAATCTGTTTTAGGTCTGCCTTGGAAATGTTATTTAGTTTTCTGTAAGTGTCGTCATAAGCCTTATCTATTCTGGTTCCATCAATAGTAGAACCATCGGTAAATTGTTCTTCTGTTATTCGCTTATTAGCAGGCATTATGATTGTTCCCCAAATCCAGTTGTGTTTAGGTGTCCTACACCTGTGGTGTTGAAACCACCATTTATGGAAACCGCAGCAGCAGGACCAGCATTATTGATTGCTGAACCAAATGATTGTTGTCCTAAAAACCAACAACCTACAAAACTTACATTACTCGTTGCTCCAACATCGACATAAGAAGAAATGCCTGCTGATGGGTGAGTGTTTGTTGGTTTTCTAAAAACACAATTTTTCATAAGAACTTTTGAGTTGGACTGAATAGAAATAATAGCGTCTTTTGCTGTCGAATAAAACTCAACATTCTCAAAAATAAGTGGTGTTGTAGAATTTGCTACAATAATAGTAGAATTTTTTGGTCTTATTACAGGATAATTAGAACCCTGAACTACTTGTAGAACACAACTTTCGCTGAAACTTTCTACAACAAACTCATTATCAGTAAATAGTAAGTATTTATTGGTTTGGCTTCCTCGTAGTTTTAGGTCGCTTGTAGTTGATGAAATGTTTTGACTTATTGAGAATAACTGATTTATTTTACTATCAAGTTGTAATTCATTATCTAACGAAACTGCTGCGTTAGGTTTCTTTGTTGGTGTTATTTTTTGCTGTGTTGTTTTCTTACTTACAGGCATTATTCGGCTCCTTGCTGATGTTTCCATCTTCTTCTCTTATCACTTGTGGCTCTGTAAGCACCAGTTAGTTTTTTGATTATTAGTGAGTTTGCTATGTCCGCACAATAACCATAAAGAGTAATAAAGATGCTTGTTCCTTTTGTAGAGGTTGAAAAAGATGTTGGGTAGTTGTCTTCACCATCTATTAGGATTGTTCCACCCATAGTTGCTGGTGGAACATAATTTAGATTTGCGTAAGTTGCGGCGGTGTTATTGAAAACCTTTGGTTGTAGTTGTCCTGCTGATGAAACAAATTCACCAGCCGAAATGTCCCTAACATCGACTAAACCTGTTTCATTATTTATTAGTCCGTCTTGGATTGCTGGTGGTTCTTGTGTGAAATCTACAACTTGACCTTGGTAGTTGTTGTAGTCGCTCGAAACCATAACATTTATTAGTCCTCTATCATCAACCCTATCTCCCCGTGTTGGGTAGGGTCCGTGAGAGAACACATTTACAAAACCGCCTCTTGCTTTTATTTGTTCGCCCTTGTCGCCTTGTAGTGGTTGTGATTGAATAATCCACTCAACAGGTTGAGCGAGTGGTGTTCCTATTCCAAAAGTTCCTGTGTCTCTTTCTTTTGACCCAGCCTCGGTTGCTAAAACAACACAATCAGCAGCATTTATTTGGGCTGAAACAATAGACCAACCTTGTCCTAATGTTGAGTTGCTTTGGAATTGTTTTAGGGTCATAGGCAACCAGAATAAAACCTGAAATTGGTTGCTTACATTTAGAAAGTTTCCAAAGGTAGATGGACCTACCGCTCCGTTGTATTCTATTGTTATTTCATTTGGAGCAGTTAGTAGTAAGCGAGAACCAACAGCAGGAGCAGCAGGAGAATAACCAAATCCGTTAGTTGTAATAAGCCTATTTGGATGCCAAATAACATCTAATCTATTGTTTGCTGTGAAATCGTTGTAAGTTGCTACTTGCCAATAATCGTCATCAAAGTTTAGAACAACAGAAATAGAACTTATGCTATTTAGACCATCAGTAGCAACGCCAAACGGAACTAAAAACCAAGGTTGTTCTGGTAAAATCGAATTATGATTTCCATAAATGTTGCCGAAATCTGTTCTTATTCCATCATAAGAAACAACAGGCTTACCTATTGCGAAATAATTTAGTTTGTCTTCAGGGTTTTGTAGAACTCGTAGTGAATTAGCATAGGCTTTTTTGTCTTCGTGGTAAGTTGTGTCGAAATCTAATGCTCCACCTGTTTTCCAACGATAAACATTTACCACTCTTTCTGCTCGATAAACTTGTTGTCCTCCACTAATAGGCATCGCTCCAACACGAATTTCTTGTCGCTGTAAATCAACAATAAATAAGTCATCGCCATTATCAACAAGGGTAAAGTCGTCTGAAAGCAAAGAACCTTCTGTTATGTAGTGGGTTTCTTCACCACCTCTGTCTCCTTCTGCGGTTCCTCTAAAAGACCAACTCCAAGTAGAGAACATCCTTTTACCATCAATAACAAAAGCAAACTTTTGCTCGGGTAAAACAATAAAGACAAGTTGTTCTAATGGGTTTTTAGCAAAGTGAAGATTACCAAGTTGTTTCCAATCTAACTTTATTTTTGACTGAAATTGTAATGCTCCGCTGCTTGTGTAGCCATTAGGAGTTTGTCTGGGGTAATCTGTAAGTGGTGTTTCCAAAAAGCGTCTAAAAATAGGACGGATAGGGTCTGCTATGTCTTCTATTTTTGTTCCATCACTAACATAAATGCCTGTTTCATCACACCAATAAAGTAGGTCTTCTGCTTTTATTTTTGTTCTTGCGTTGAGACAACCCCAGTTGGAGTTCATCTTTATTAGTCGTCCTGCTGTTTGGATTTGTGTTCCAACTGAGGGTTGGTAAAGGTAAGTTTCGGTTTGTGTGAAAACCAAAAGAACACCATTTATTTCGCTTATTCCTGTTATGGTTCCGTCTGTTGGAATTTCTAAAAGGTTGTCGGCAATAATAGCACCGCCGTTGAATTCGTCTGTAAAATAAATTGTTCTTTCATAAGCAAGACATAATCTATTATTTATTGCTGTAATGTCTGTTGGAACTGGAAACTCTGTTTGATTTAGATAAATAAGACCTTCTAAAATGCCTTCACCAGCAGTAGTTTTCTCAATAAAAGAGGCTTCACTCCAACCACATCTACCCATCATTCCACCCATAGTGTAGTTGTAGGCACCTAAAAGGGTAGTTTCTACTTGTGTGTCTGGGGGAGCATCAAAAACTATTGGTCTGTAAGCATAAAGTCCAAGCAGATTTGTTCCAAAATAAATAGTGTCGCCTGATGTTGGTGAATTTAGTTCAGCCCAATAAAAGTGTTCGTCTGCGTCAGGGTTTATTGGAAAAACTTTTGTGTTGCTTTGTTGTAGTAAATCCCTATCGTAGAACCCTGTTTGTTGTTCCATAGGGATTATGTCTTCTACCTCGCTTGTTTTACCACTAATAACTTGTTCGTAATGTCTGTTTGTATCTAAGTCATAAATAGAAACGACATACTGGTAAGAGGCTTCGGCAACAACATCTCTTACCTCGCTGTTTATTACATTTTCGGTGTTTGTTGCTCCGTCTGCTCCGTCTCTGTTTAGAGAAGAGATTGCGGCTATGTGTAATGAAAGAATTTGTTTATTACCATAAGCAGAGGTAAAAGAACAAGAACCTAAATGCTTCACATAGCCGTAATCTTGGGGGGTGATGTTGCCGTTGTAAGAAACCTCGTTGTAGGAGGTGTTGTAGGAATAAATCCTACCGAAACCCTCTCTTATTTTCCAATCATTAGGAATAAGAGAATAAGCATTTTGGATAAAAGCACCTCGTTCTGGGCTGTCGTAAGTAATGCCTACTGGTTGGATTTCTATTGTTTCTGTGTTCGCCATTTAGTTATTTCCTAATAGTAATAAACATCGTGGTCTTCTACAAGAACTCTATTGCTTCCTCGCATTTCTCTACCAAACTGGATGTATTCCATAAATTCATTAGTTCTTTTAGCGAGTTGTGCTTCTGCCGCTTCGGCAAGTGCTCCATCTCTTACAGCATAATTTCTGTAAGCCAAAAGAGCAATAAGGTCGTGATAAGTCACTAAATCATCTGGGTAAGTGTTAGACGAAAGATTGGTCCATAAGGCTGGGTCTTGTTGTTTTATGCCTAGAATTGTTATGTTTCCTTGAATGCTGTCGCTAAATAAGAGTGTTCTATTTGTTAGATAATAGGTAGTAGCAGACAAAAGGTCTGGGACATAAAGGTCGTTTAGAGAACCAGCCCCTCTAAAAATAGAGGTAATGTCTGCTCCACCCAAAGTTCCTGTTTGGATTATTTCAGTTAGGCGAAGCATTCCTGTTCCTCCCTGAAAAGCAGCAGTTCCAAGAATAGGAGCGGGACCGCCTGAAACAATAGGATTTGAGGAAAGGTCTAAGACAGATTGTCCGGTCATAGCAATGTTGGCTAAACTTTCACTAAAAGTTTTAGGGTCTGCTTGGGTTGCTATTTCTCTAAACTGGTCGTAAGCAACAGCCAAATAAACTCTAACATCATCATCAGTCAAAAATGTTTTATTTGGTTCATCTACGAATTGTCTAAAAAGACGAGCGATTTGCTGAATAGTCATTTATTATCCCCCTATGCCCCCACTTACCTTTGGATTGATGCCTTTTCTACCATAGGCAGAAATGCCCTCTGCGTCCGCTCTGGGCGCTTCTGTTGCTCTAACAAGGTCTTGTAAGGCTGGGTCTATTTCCTGCTCTTGGCGGCGCTCACCGACGCCTTGGAGTAGTTGTAATTGCCCGCTTTGTGAGTTCATCCCGCCAAGCAGAGTAGCAGCAGCATCTTCATTTGGAATTTCTGGTGGGAACACCTTGTTTCTCTTTGCTTGTTGTAGTGCTTCTGGTGGCTTTCCATAAGAAGAAATAGAGTTGAAAACATCGCTAATGTAATCTTGTTTTTCAGGTGGTAGTTTTTGGAAATCATTTGACTTGATAAAATCACTAAACACCTTTGAGAAAGCATCAAGGTCGTCTGTTGAGTAAATCTCAATTTCAGCACCAATAGCGATTGCCTCAATAAGTTTCTTTGCTTCGTTTGTAGCAGCCATTTTGTCTAAGACACTCGTCATTCCACCTGTCTTGAAACTAATTTCTTTTAGTGCTTCTTCTGGTGAGATTAGACCAAGTTGTAGTAATTCTACTACCTTCGCATCTCTGTCTGGTAGTTCATCACGGAATAGTGAGTTTGCCTCAATAAACACCTCTGGAAAATCAACAATGTCGGTGTCTTTTATTTCGCTGAAAACTGCTCCACCTCTTTGGTCTAACATTCTCATAAATGTTGGTTCGTTGTAGTAATTCTTCATTAGAACCAAAATTGTTTCAGCCATTTTCTTTACGGCAGTTTCTACTGATTGTTGGGTTAGTTGTAGTTGTGAAGCGTCCCCTGCCTGTAAGGCTTCTATGCCTTTACCAGAAACAATGCCTACTGCTCTCTTACCAACAGAGACAGAGTGAATGCCTGAAACATCCATCATTTCAGCCTGAACTCTTTGGATGTTGTCAATAACATAAGCAGGAATAGGTTCGCCTGCTACTTGTTTTGGTTCACCACCAGCAGGGTTGTAATAAACCTTTTCACCTGCGGCATTTGTAATGGCTTGTGGTGAGACACCAGAGGTCTTTGGAATAAGCCACTTGGGGTTAGACATTAGTTCGACATTATCAAGGATTTGATTACGGAACTTATTGTAGGAGTTTTGTAGGTCAATAAGGGGCTGAATAAGACCCATTCCCCATAGACGATTTGGAATTTCTGTGTAGCGAATGTGCTGAATAGGGAAACAACCTTCGGCATAAGTGCCTTTGAATAGGTAATAGTTTCCAGCCATAATAGCATAACGACCATCTTTCCAATAAATCTCAAACATCTCTACTCTGTTTGCTGGAACAGAATAAGAAGAGGTTTCACCATCTTTGGTTGTGGTGTAATCTTGTGTTGAGGTTGTAATGCCTTCTATTTCTTTTTTCTTGTCTGGGTAAGCCTTGATTAGTTCTGACCTTTTGACGAAAGAACGAACAACAACCCAATCACTTTCTTCTAACGAGGTAGAACCTCTCTCAAAGAAAAGGTCATAAGGGCTGATTGCTTTGGAACAAACCTTTTTCTTATCAGCATCATAATAAGAATAAAGACCAACATTACCACAACAAACTAACCACTCAATTGCTTTTTGTAGAACCTCTCTAACATTCTCTTGGTTCCAATAATAGCGAAGGGCAACCTCGCTTGCTTGGGCTTTTGCTATGTCATCGTAAGATGGTGAAGCAGGTAAAACTGCTATGTTTGGGTAAGATGTTGCTAAACGAGAAACAACTGAACGAAATAGGTTTAGAACAAGGTTTATTACAACTCTGTTTCTACCTCTTTGCGACTTTGCTGCTGTAAAGCGAGTAAGGTTGCGGTCATAAACAAGGTATTGTCTGCCTTCTAAATAATAAAGGCATAGGTCAAACATTCTTGTTGTTGCTGTTTTATCTACCTTACTTTCTTGGATTTTATTTTGGAAATCCTTTGGGTAATCTTCGTCCCCGCCAACAACATCAAGCGAGTTGTCTAAAACTTTTCCTTCCATAAGTTATTCCTCTAAAATTTCTTTGCTTTATCTTCTGGCTTTGGTTCTGATTGTGGTTCTGGGTTTGCTTTGTCGTAAGCCATTTTGGTTGAACCAACTGCTTTTGCTGTGTTTGCTACGCCTTTGACGGCTCCTGCTGCGTCTTTGCGAATAACAGCACCACCGGCTTGACCTACTGCTCCACCAATCGCAGAGCCAGCGGCAAATCCAGCAGGAGCGCCCATTCCACCAGAAGCAACACCAGCAGCAATAGCACCAATAATTCCACCAAGAAGAGGAGCAAGACCTTCTGTTGCGGTCGCAGCCTTTTCAGTTTCAGCCGCTTGTCTCTTCATTTTCATTTGTCTTGCTGCTTCTTGTCTTGCTTTTCTTTCAGCAGACATAGCCTCTATTGTTTCATCTGGGTCTTGATTGTAAATCATTACATTTCTCCATCGTAAGTTCCACCCCTTCTTTCGTATTCAGTTTCCAACCATTTTAGAGATTGTGGTGAAGGGTGAGATGGAAACTTTTTCTTTGCCTTGTATTCTAACCTTGAATAAAGCCGTTTGTCTTTGGGTTGTTTTTCCATAACACCCATCGCTGCTCTTTGTCTTGCTGTTAGATAATCTTGTAGGCTCATTTCTTCTTTTGTTTAGAAATCTCAATAGCGGCAAGTTGTTTTACAGCATCTTCTCTTGTGAGATGTTCGCCTAAAACCTTTTTGCCTTCACTATCGAGGACTTGGAATTTATTACCCTTTTTTCTTATCATCTTTTTGTTCCGCGTTCTTTGCTGCTCCGTAATTACCAGCAATGATGTTTAGAACTGCTGTAATGAGGTTTTTTCCTTTTGCTAATGGTGGAATTAGAGCAATAAGATGTGGTAATAGAAATAGCGCAATTGTCGCTATGTCTGTTTTGTGTTCGATAATCCAACTCATTTTCCATCCTCCTTACAAGCGGGAACATAAGTG
>Ga0208644_1001950_pt1 | contig 16815 bp, 12 predicted proteins | sample VirMetDEL_Nov_18_FD_184517 | JGI IMG/M metagenome (GOLD analysis project Ga0208644, IMG submission 184517) | Aqueous microbial communities from the Delaware River and Bay under freshwater to marine salinity gradient to study organic matter... | ecosystem: Environmental > Aquatic > Marine >... | reverse complement strand
GAACGGACAGTAAGCGAACATGTGTTCGGTGGGTTACTGAACGGTCAGTAAGCGAACTGGGGGTCTGCCGAGCCACCCGCCCGTATGTATATGTATAAGGGTTGGTCTGTGTGTTCATTTTTGTGGGGTGGGGGCTGGGGCCGGGTTTGTGGGTGGAGCTGTCAGGGTTCTTGTCAGCCCCCTTCTTTGCTCTATGGGGGGTGGTTGGTGGTTCGGGTGGTTGGTTATTTTTTCTCCTCCTTCACAATGGTTCAAGAGGGTCCACTGGTTGACTGGTGGCAAATCTTTTTAGCCCCCCCAAGTTCTGTTTTACGTCTGAACCCGTCTGTTCTATATACCAAAAGAAGACGACAATCATCGGTCCCCTTTTCAGGCCACTATCCCATGCGATCTGACGATGCTGCCCAGGCGGTTGTTCGCGTGGAGGAATCTAATCGTTTAGGGTCCGGTATTCGATTCGCGTTGTGGCGTTCACTGTACATGATGGTTGGTGGTGTTGTCAACGGTTGTGATATGTTTTTTTTGTGGCACGACGTAAACCGCAGAACCCAATCAAAGACATCATTGACGCGGCTGGGGCGTGGCTTGGCGGTAATCGTGGAACGATTCAGTCTACTGGTGCCGGGACCGCACAAAGACCGAATACTCAGGCCGCCAATCAAACGACATTTGGCGGATTGTTCGGCAGGACTCCACAGTATCCGCAGCCGCAGTCGATTCGTAAGATGCCGTTGCAAAACGCTGGTTATGATGACCAGTTCAATAAACGGGGTCAAGTGGCATCGACACGAAACCTTCCAGAGTATTCTGAGCCAGGATACGAAAAAACGTCGGAGGTGTTCATAAGGGACATCAACACGGTGTATGTGAATCCTGCGTACATGTCTCAATACATTGACCCGCCCGCAACTGCGGATAGGAAGGAAGCGAAAGCGAAGAAGTTTGAGAATTTGACCAATCAACTTCCGAGTTTTGCTGACGCGAACTCTAAATATTTTGACAAAAATTTTGAGGTTCTTCCGTATCCCAAGAAGGGAAACCCGAAAGTTTATGGTGGCAAAACCGTTGACCCCAAAACGACCATGCAGGTCAATATTCGAACTGGCAAACACCCCGACCCCACAGCATGGGCGTGGGCGTGGGTTGATCCACTCACCAAAAACGTTCCAGGCAAGAGCATAAAATTTCAAGAGGAAACGCCGCGCCAAAAGGATATTGTGTTCAGTCAGGAATCCGATTTTCAAAAACACTCAAAATACGTGCAGAGTGTTTTGCAACACGAATTTCAACATGTTCTTGGCAAGGAACATTCCACCCGCCACGATACAAAACGAAAACAAGACAAAAACACTGTTACTTCTTACGCCAAAGAAACAAGATTGCCCAACTCGTCTCAACTGCCTCCTGCTGACATCAACTTTTGGAAACAGGTTCAGAATACGGTTGATGTGAAACGTCAGAATACGGTTGATGTGAAACGCAGGGCGAAAAGCGCCTACAAGGGTGTAGCGAAAAAACGTAAATAATGCCTGCTGGTCGTTCGGGGAGACGTCAAATCCCGCCACAAGACGTCGCCCGCTACTGGCAATCCCGTGCCGCGGGCATGTCGATCAAGGATGCTGCGGCTATTGCCGGGGTGCACATCAACACTGCCTCCAAGTGGGAGGCTAAAAAGCGGAAAGCTGCAGCTGAGATCAAGTTGGCTGAGGTTGAGGTTGGGACGGTCCGCAAGAAGCAGGGTGGGGTTCAGGCGGAGCAGTGGAAAGCGGCGATGGATGTCGCAGATTTGCCACCTGTTATCCCGTATGACAGGTTGAGTCCTGAGGCGCAGCGTGGTTGGGACGACTTCGACTACTTCCGACGCCGCTATCTGGGCCGTGTGCCGTCGCCGTGGCAGGTGGATGCTGCGTACAAGATTGCCCAGATGTTGCAGTCCCCGGAGAAAGAGTTCATTCTCATCAACTGTCCCCCAGGATCCGGTAAGTCCACCTTGTTCCATGACTTTGCGGTGTGGATGATCGTGCGGAACCGCAAGATTCGTGTTCTGATCGGGTCGGCTACGCAGACTTTGGCGAAAATGTACAGCCGTCGTATCCGCGAAACCCTTGAACGACCCTTTCCGCTGCACCCTGACCCGGTGTTGGTGGAGAAAGGGCTGGCACTCAACGCGGAAGGGTGTCTGTCTATCGACTACGGCAGGTTCAAGCCGTCGTCGTCGGGTGCTTTGTGGCGTGCCGAGGAGTTCATCGTTGAGCAAGAGGATTTGTCTGGGTTGGACAACAAGGAACCGACCGTCTCCTCCTATGGCATCGACTCAGAGTTCATCGGTCACCGCGCCGACCTGTGCCTTTTCGACGACGTGGCCACCCCAGAGAACGCAAAAGAGTCAGTGGCCCGCGACAAGCTGCTGGAACGGTGGGACACGGTGGCTGAAGCCCGCGTTGATCCAGGTGGAACGCTGGTGGTGATCGGTCAGAGGCTTGGACCTGGCGACCTTTACGCCCATTGCCTGTCCAAAGTCACCTATGAGGAAGACCCCGACGCGTATGACGGGGAGGATGTTACAGATATTTCAGATGCGGTGGAACCGGAAAAGAAGTCCAAGTACACCCACTTCGTCTACAAAGCGTATTACGAAGAACTGGACACGGGGCGGGATTCCCGCAAAGTGGCGGCACCAGCATGGCCCAACGGACCCCTGCTAGACCCGCAACGTCTCTCGTGGAAAGACCTGTCCTACCTGAAACACTCGACCCCCGCCAAGTTCGAAGTCATCTACCAACAGCAGGACTTGGCACAGGGCAGCTATTTGATTGAACGCGTGTGGGCGACAGGTGGCATGGGACCAGACGGCGTGCTGTACCCCGGCTGTATTGACAACGACCGACGCCCCGGCTACATCCCAGCAGGTCTAGAACCCCCAGTCATCTCCATCGCCTCCGTGGACCCCAGCCCCACAAACTTTTGGGCAATCCAATGGTGGCTCTACCAGCCCGCCACCAACCTCCGCTATCTCATTGACTGCGAACGTGTACGGCTAACCGCGGAAGAACTTCTCGGATACAACACGAGCAGCCGCGAGTACGGCGGAATAATGGAGGTTTGGCAAAACAGGTCGTTCGAGATGGGCTACCCCATCTCCCATTGGATCGTTGAAGTGAACGCGGCGCAGCGTTTCTTGCTCGCCCACGACTTCGTTCGCAAATGGCAAGCCCTCCAGGGTGTCCTCGTTGTCCCTCACACAACCTCCCGTAACAAGCTAGACGAAAACCTGGGTGTCGAAGCGCTACTTCCCCCACTGTGGCGGACAGGACAGGTCAGGTTGCCGACGATGCGCGAGAACTGGAAGACGCTTGCTTTCATCGAGGAAATGTCCAGTTGGACCCGCAACAAAAAGAACGGCACCGACCTTGTGATGGCCCACTGGTTTGCCGAACTGCACATGCCGCAACTTGGCCCGGTGAAACGTCCACCGAAACTATGGCGGCCCTCCTGGATTTGATGTGCTATCGTAACGGGCACTAGGACTGGAGATGCGAAATGGCAAAAAACAAAAAGTCAAACAAGAAATCTGGACTTGGTGATTTGACAAATGAACCAACCAGCATGTCTCAGTATCAAGCTCTCAACAAAAACGAAGAACGCGACTGGCGCCAGGCATACGCAAAAATGGAATCTGCCGCCAAGAAGTCTGGCGCACAGTTGATCGGAAAACCTTCTACGTCCTATTCGCTCTTGAAGAATAAAAAGGGTTCGTATTGGGGGATGACCGTAACTCACAGCCAGCCCGCTTTGATTCCTGTTCCGGGAAAGAAAAACACCTTGACATATGGCATGGTTTCTGGTCAGAAGTTGAACCAAATCTTTGCTCGGGACATCACAACTGGAAAAGTCACGCCTGCAAAAAGTCAAGGTGGCGGGCAGCGGATGAATCCCAAGAAGAACAAGAAGAAATAATCCGCGGGGGTTGACCTTGCGGTCACTTGACGAAATCGTAGACCTTTACCACCAGCGCAGGCTGGCGGCTGGCCCTGTACACGAACAGATGCGTCGCGTCCGCGACCTCGCCAACGGTGACGTTGTAGTCCCGCTCAACGAACTGGACCGCAACGCCAAAACCAATGTTGCCAACCTGCTTGTGCAGGGCTTGGATCAGATGTCGATGCGTGTGTCCTCAACGATGCCACAACCGTTCTTCCCGCCGATCAAAGAAGGTTCGGAGCAGGCGAAGAAGTATGCGCGGATGCGCAAGAAGGCGCTGTTGTCGTTCTGGGATGACAACCGGATGCAGATGAAGTTGCGTCGCCGCGCACGCCACCTTCTCGCATACTCGTCAGCACCCGTGTTCCTGAAGCCAGACTTCGCCACCCTCACTCCGAAGTGGCAGGTTCGCAATCCGTTGGACACGTTTGCTGCTCCGATGGACGAAGATGAGGTAGTTCCTGAGAACTGCATCTTCACTTCGCGTGTCACCGCATCGTGGCTGCTGAAGAATTACGGGGAGCTGGTCGGCGGACAGCTGCGCATGGGCCGCGTGGATTCAGATTCGCGTTACACGTTGCTTGAATACGTTTGCGCCGACAGCATCCAGTTGGCTGTACTCGGCGCGGAAGACAACCCTGAGTTGAACCCAGCCGAACGCGCAGGGTTGGAAGCTATTTTGTTGGAAGCAATCCCGAACCGCACAGGTATGCCGCTCGCAGTCGTCCCCAAGCGGATCACTCTCGACAAACCCCGCGGACAGTTCGACGGAGTACTCGGCATGTACTACACCCGTGCCCGTTTGCAAGCGTTGACCGAGATTGCGATTGAGCGCGGCATCTTCCCCGAGGAATACCTTGTCGCCCGTCCCGGTGAAAACCCTGAGATTCTCCAGTTGGCTGACGGCAAGTCGGGAATCCTCGGCGTCGTCAAAGGTGGCGACATCCAACAGTTGCAATTGAACCCTGGGTACAAAACCGACACCGCGCTGGATCGCCTGGAGCGCCAGGAACGGTTGGAGGGTGCGATCCCCGCCGAGTTCGGTGGCGAGTCAGCAACGAACATTCGTACTGGTCGCCGCGGCGAAACCGTCCTCGCAGCCACCGTCGATTACCGCGTCCAAGAGGCACAGGAAGTTTTCGCCAACAGCCTGCTCCACGAGGACAAGATCGCTATCGCGTTGGAGAAAGCGTATTGGGGTGACACCACCAAGACGTTCTTCATGCCTGGACGCAACACGGCAGGGCAAGAGTCGTATGTGCCGAACAAGGTGTGGCAAACCGACTTCCACTATGTCGCATATTCGGCGGCAGGTTCGGATGTCAACAATCTGATTATCGGTCTCGGTCAACGTCTCGGCACCGGGTTGATGTCAAAGGAATCTGCCCGCGAAGCAGACCCGCTGATCTCGGACCCCGACTTTGAGCATGACCGCATTATCGCGGAAGGTGTAGAGGATGCTCTGTTGGCGTCGATTCAGCAGCAGGCTGCGAACCCTGATGGTCCGTACCAGCCTGAAGATTTGGCGTATCTGACCAAACTTGTTGTGGAACAGGATGTTCCGTTGTTTGAGGCGGTGCGTCGCACGGATCAGCGTGCCCGCGACAGGCAAGCTCAGGAGATGCCGCAGGGTTCACCTGAGACGATGCCAGGGTTGGCGATGCCCGGTATGGGTGCCGAGGCTCCTGTTGCTGGACCTGGTGCTGGTGGTTCGCCGCCGTTGGATCAACTACTCGCACAGCTCGGGGGATAAATGGTTCAGCCACAGTTTCAAGGTCAAACGTATGGTGAGGCGACGAAGCAGCGTCGCGCTGTTCAGGCAGTGCCGACTGGTCGCGCACCCGGAGAGCAGCAGGCACAGCAGGCTGCACGTCGCGCTGTTCCCGCAGCCCCAGGATCGCTGGTAGCACCATCAGCGCGACCCGATGAGCCGATCACCGCAGGCGCACCATTCGGTGCCGGTCCTGGTCCTGTTGGCGCTGGTATTCCGATGATGCAACCAGCAGGGAACAACGTGATTGAGGAATTGAAGGCGATCTATCAACGTTTCCCCAACGACGATTTGGCTGACCTTCTGGACTCGTTCATCCGTGAAGGGTTCTAATGTCCTACGGCGGTTTCCCCGAAAAGGCTGACGAAGATCGCATCCTGACCGAACTGGATCAGGCCAACACCAATCGTCAACAGTTCGCCAACGGTGCGACACCTGACGTTGCTCGACGTATCGGTGAGATTTATCGGGCTAACCCGTGGATGAAGCCAGGTGAAATCCTTGCTTTGGCTAAAGCCGGTGCATCTGACCAGTTGGTGAACGCCGCCTCCACTCAGGCAGGGAAGGCGTTGGTGACCCGTCTTGACGATAAACCGCAAACAAAGAACTGGTGGGAACGCAATGTTTATTCTCCCGTAAAAGCCGCGGCACGCTACACGTTTGCCACTTTGAACCTTGCACCAGAGTTGGCGCAAAATCTTGGTTCGCAAATGTTGAACAAGAACAACCCAGAAGGTTTTGACGGATGGTTCAAGTCAACCTCTCTCGGCACGATGCTTGCCGCAGCGAAAGGCGAAGTAGACCCGGTGACAGGTCAGCCGATTACCGCAGGTGAAGGTTTCTTTCTTGGCGGTACCGCGGCAGAGAAACAAGCTGAGCGTGCCCGTCAGTTTCGTGGCACGATCAACGACAAAGCCTGGACGTTGGGACGTGGTGCAGCAGCCGTAGCGTTCGCACCTGGCTCCAAGCCGTACAACATTCTGTCAGGCATCGTCGATGGTGCAGTCAACATCTTTGCGGACCCCACCCTCTACGGAGGGAAAGCGCTAAAGGCTGTCCGTTCGGCCCGTGCTGCTGTCCCTGCGTTGCAGACCGCCGAAGAAATTGAAGCGTTCGCCAAAGTTGCACGGGCAGGCGAACTTGCCGCGGCAGGTTTGGACCAGGGCGAAATGATTGCATGGAACGGCTCCAAGTTTCGTCAATGGGCAGAAACCAACGGCAAAGCCCAACGCCTCATTGACACACTGGTTGAACGCGACGACGCATACGACATCTTCAGCAACGTGTTCAAAGGCAAGATTGACGTAGCGGAAGCGAACCGTTTTGCTGGCGCTAAAAGCCGTGAAGAAGTTCTGGCAATCCTCGGTGAACAAGCGAACCGCATGGACGCAGAACTGTCCGGCATTTTCCCGCAGGACATCCGCGAGATCGTCAAGTTCCGTGACCGGCTCCCAGCCCAGCTGTTTCGCAACAGCAAACTGTTGACAAAAATCCCTGACGCCGTAATCAAAGTCGGCACACCCGAGGACAGCATCAAAGCCGTCAACTCGTACGGCAACTTCCTAAAGAGCATCGGTGTTGACCTGACCCAGGGCGAAGGCAAAGAACTTATGGCCCGCGTCATGCAGGTGTATGCAGACCCCAACGGTGCCGGTGCTGAAGCAGTCAACGAAGTGTTCCAAACCGTTGTCAAGCGCACCATCACCGACAACCTCAGCACAGGCGCACTCGGACTTGCCGCAGATGAAGCAGCAGCTGTAGCCGACGACCTGTTCAAAAAAGTTGGCGAAGTTCGTGACGGTATGCGCACCTACCTCATCAACGAGTCAGGCGAACTGGACGACTTCGGACTTCTCGGTGCCCTCAACGACTCAGGCAAACTCGTCCTCGGAGACGACGTGAACCCAGCCAACGTCGGCAACCTGCGACTCGCAGGCCCAGGCTCACTGGTTGAACTTGCAGACAAAGTACAAGTCCTCCCAGACGTACGCGCCGTTCGACGCATCACAGGCAACCCGTTCATGCGCCGCGCACTCTCCAAACGAAGCGGCGACCCCGGCGCACTAACCGCCATGACCGACTATCTACAAAACGAAATCTGGAAGCCAATCACCTTGATGACTGGCGGCTACATCATGCGCAACATGTTTGATGCCCAAATCCGCATCGCAGCCGTCGGCATGAACGGCTTCTTCAACCACCCCATCCGCTACATGATGACGGTGTTCAACAAGATTCTGCCCGAGTCCTACATCGGTGCCGCCAACTTTGATGATTTGGTTGCTGACACGGCACAGAACTTTGACAGCGCCAGCAGCAAGTTCCAGGAGGCGATGGAGTTTGGGCTTCGCCGCCACGTTGACGATCCCCGTGACATTTACCGTCGCGCCATCCGCAACGAAGACGTGATCGTCGCCAATAAAGTCAAAGACCGCACACAGTACTTGGACGGGCTGTACGAAGAACTTCGTCGTCTTTCACAAGACCAGATTGACAACTTCGTCGCCAAAGGCGCAAGCCAGGAAGAAATCATCAACTGGCTGCGCAACTCCCAAGACCCGAAAGCTGTCGCCGCAATCAACAAACTTCGCCGCTATCTGGAAGGCGGCATTGACACCATTGACATAACCACCGGCAAACACCACATCGTTCGCATCGCACAGGGCGGAGTTGACGACGAAGTGTTGGCTGCCTGGATTGGCAAACTCGGAAACCCGCGCATCAACTCTCTAACCGGCGGCGACGAAACCTTGCGTTGGACTATGGGCTACCGCCGTATGCCGATGGCGGAATCCGAAACCATCAACCCAGCAAACCTGCGTGATATTGACTTTGTTGACGGCAGCCTGAAACGCGGCGTCGGATCAGTCATCCGTTTGGGTGACGACGCCGACGGCCCGATTGAAGCCGTCGTTACCGCAGTGAACGGGCAGAACTCGTGGACTGTTCGACGCCTTTCCAACTTTGACGTGTGGGACACCGATGAAGGTCGCAACATGTTGAAGGAGTACATCACCCAGGTGTACAACACGCCCAACAACAGCCTGCCCCAGTGGGTCAAGTACACACAACAGATTACTGTTCCTCGTCCCCGTGAGATTAGCCAGAAAGAACTGCAAGCAATCAACCTCCGCAACCGTGCAGTTGACTTCTTTTTCAACGGCGTGTACGGCAAAGCGAGTCGCAAGTTTGAACGCTCACCGATCTTTCGCCAGTTCTACTACCAGCAAATCACCGACAACGCAGACCTACTCACCCGAGATCAGGCTCAGGCGCTACTGGAATCCATCCCTGGCCGCGCAAGAGCGTTGGATTTGACACCCCAACAGTTGTTTGGTGGAGCAAAACAGTACGACGCTTTTGTTTCCAAGTTGCAAGCCGCCAACGGAACTGGCACAGTCAAGCAGTTGCAAGACTACGCCCAGTTGCGGGCATTGCAATCCACCAAAGAAACCCTGTTCAACGCCACTGAACGCAACAACCTAGAAGATGTTTTGCGTATCATCATTCCGTTCGGATCAGCGTGGCGTGAAATCGTGAGTTCGTACGGGAAGTTCATGTTGGAAGACCCGCGGCTAATCCGCAAAGCACAACTGGTCGTCAACGGCGCCCAGAACTTTGACCCCGACAACGACGGACAAGGCTTCTTCTACAAAGACCCGATTACCGGACAGAACACGTTCAACCTGCCGTTCTCTGGCGAGTTCTCCAAACTGTTGACTGGGGTGAACGCACCGTTGCAAGCACCAGTCAAAGGCTTGTCAATGGGTCTCCAAGTGTTGCCCGCAGTCGGACCCGTAGTTCAGATTGCGGCATCAGAACTGCTGCCCGACACCCCGGAACTTGATGGCATTGTGTCCATTCTGCTCCCGTATGGACGCAAGCAACCAGGCGCCCTTGTTCCCGGCTGGCTCTCTAAGGGCTATTCGGCGTTACGCGACAACGAAAACAAGCTCGGCTCCATCTACGCCAACACCTACGGTGAAACTGTTCGCGCCCTGTCTGCGTCAGGCGAGTACGAACTGAACGATCCCGCCGAGAAGGAGCGCCTGTTGCAGGACGCTAAGTGGCGTGGTCGTGCTTTGACGATTCTGCGTGCTGCATCACAGTTCATGGGACCAACCGCAGGAACCCCCGAAGCCCTCGTCGCCACCGACCAGGGTGACATATACGGGTCGTATCTGGTCAAAGAGTTCCAGACACTCCAGCAACAGAACTACGACACCGCAGTCCAAGAGTTCCTCCGCATCTACGGCGACGACGCCCTCCTGTACATCTCATCCAAGACACAAGCCGTCCAATCTGGGGTCGAGGCGAACGATGTGTTCGGTGACTGGGAACGCAAAAACCAGGACGTGCTGGCGGCATACAAGGACGTTGCCGCCTACTTTGCCCCCGGCGGAGACGACTTCTCGTACTCTGTGTACGAACGCCAAATCCGCACTGGTCAACGCAAGCGTCTAAACGCCTCAGAAATGATTGAACTTGCCCAATACCGTGTCGGCAACGCCATTTATCGTGACCTGAAACGGCAGGCTGGCAAGTATCCGAGCGCCGAAGTGTCGGCTTGGTTGTCTCGTCAGCGCCAGAAAATCCACGAAAAGTACCCTGGTTTCCCTGCCAAGCCAGTGTTCACTATCGGTGAGTTTGAGGGCAAGATTGAGCAGATGAAGCAAGCTGTTGATGATTCACGTTTGCAAAACAATCCGATTGCCAAAGCCGTAGCCGAATACCTGCGCTACCGTGACCAAGCAATCGCCAAGTATGTTGCGGCTGGTGGCAAGCCAAGCGGGTTCGCTACCGCTAAAGCAGCGGCACCGTTGCGACAATGGCTGTTCAACATCGGTGACGCTCTCGGTGAGGCTGAACCAGATTTCCAGCGTGTGTGGGACCGTGAACTAGCATCGGAAGTTGACGAACTATGAGCGACACAGGAACCAGCGGATTCGGCATCGAAATCGAGCCAATGCCCGGACCCTCCATTACGGGGCAGTCCAAGTATTCGCTCGGAGCAGATTTTCAATTTACTGAACGACCAGTAACCGAAGGATCGCGGGCGCTGATCGGAACCCAAGATTATTACGGCGACCAGTATTTCATTCAGCGTGGCGGACGCACTTATTACAAAGGCCCAGGGTTGGTGAACGGCAATGGCGTCATTGACCGTGCGCCGTATGACCCATCAAACATTTTGAATGAGGCATACCGCTATCTGGCAAGCAAAGACCGCGGCGAACGCATTTCGTTCCTGAACACCATCGCTGACAGAGGGCTTTACGACGGAGGCAAACCGTCCACTCGCACGTTTGACACTAAGGACATCAACGCCACCGCTCAATACCTGTTGGAGTTGAACCGTTGGGGTGTCACCGAAGATGTCGGTCTTGCGTATCTTGCACAGGAATACCCTGGCGGTCAGGCATCGGCTGGTCGCACTGTGCGCGTCACGGCAAAAGAGGACATCACGAAAGTATTGACTGACGAATCGTTCCGGCTGTTGGGTCGAACGATGACCCCGAAAGAAGTTCGTGAGGCTGTCCAGTTTGTGCAGTCCCGTGAACGTCAGGCTGCCGGGAGCGCTGAACAGGCTGCGTCGCTGGGCACTTTGGCTGAGCAGGCTGTGGTCCGCGGTCGGCAGGAGGATGTGGAGTTGGAAGGTTTCCGTACTTTGGCTGATCTTGTTGAGCGTGCGTTCGGGGGTGCGTGATGGCTGCTACTGATGATCTTGCATTAGCCCAGGATGCGCTGAGCAACAACAGGTCGTTCAGTTACCAGGGCAAGGTTTATACCCCTAAGCAAATCCGCGACCAGTTGCTTGGGGAAAACGGAATCCTGACGAAAGCCGTCCAAGAACAGATCAAGCAAGAGCAGGTAACACGCAGGCTTACGAAACAGGAACAGAACCTTGCTAAGCGTGCAGAACGCCAGACACGGACTGCTATTGACCGCGCAGAGTCGGAACTCAATTCGTTGCGGAATAACACCAACCTAATTCGACAGGACTTCAGAAACAAACTCATCTCTGAGCAAGAGTATGAGGCTCATTTCAACAGGATCACGAAAGTATCAACCGATATTTCTTTGATGAGGTCTGGTGCTGCTACTGGTCAGACTGTTGGTACAAGTGGTTATCAAGTCACGCCTTTTGCGACGGGAATGATTGACCCGGCAACTGGCACGCCGACTCGCATGGCTTCTGCCACAGCCGCACCCCCTTCTGGGCCGCAGCAAGGACCGCAGCTTTCGGAGTCAATAACATTCCAAGCACGCAATAACGGCACGACTCCCCCTGTCACAACGCCACCTGTTACCGCGCCCACGACCCCGCGTGAGCGCCGCACAGCAACCAACTGGGAAGCACGCGTACAGGCTGAGGCTGGCGAGTACGCATATCTGCTTGACCCCAAGTTTGAAGGCGTCGCTGACCTGCTCCGCAAAGCTGTTTCGCAGAACTGGTTCAAGTCAGACGAGGGCAAAGCCCAGTTCGTTCAGGAACTACAAGCAACCCCGTACGGGCAGAACACGTCAAAGAAACAGCAAGCGTTTGACACGAAGTCACCCGGCGAAAAGAACGCTCTGGTCCAAGCCGAGGTGGACAAGATTCGTGCAGAGTACGGCGAAATCCAGTTAGACCAGGCTGCGTTGGAAGAAGTGGCTACAGCCGCGGCACGCAACGGTGCCAGCGACATTGAGCGAGGACGCCTCGTCTACCGTGCAGCGTTCAAGCGCGGCGCAGCAGCACCCGACTACACCGCACCCATCGCAGCCCGCACTGCTTTGGGTGGCGAGGACGCTGACCGCATCCGCACCATCTACCGTGCCTACGGCGTCAAGGCAGATGACCAGCAGATCGCCCGCATCCTTGCCCAAGAAGTTGACCCCGTGACTGGCACGGTGATGACTGAGGACATGCTGCGCAACAACCTGCGTGACCTCGCCAAAGTCTCCTACCAGCCGTTTGCTGACCTGCTGGACCGTGGCCTTTCGGTTGAAACTATTTTCTCCCCCTACCAGCAGATCGCTGCCCGCGTGTTGGAGAAGACACCTGATGAGGTGTCGTTGACCAATGCCAACGGTTTGCCAACCGAGTTCGCTACAGCTTTGATGGGTGAGAAGCCGATGTCTTTGACTGACTGGATTACCAGGTTGAAGTCTGATGACCGCTATGGTTGGCAGTTCACGTCAGAGGCGAAGCAGAAGGCAACGAACCTGGTTATGGATTTGGAGAAAGCGTTCGGGTTTAGGGCATGAGTGACGTCACAGATTTCTTTGGTGGGATGACCCAAGTGGAAACGCCCCCAGCTCCTCCGCCCCAGCAGACACCTGCTGGCATCCCAGACTTTTTCGGTGGCATCACCCAGCCGGAAATCGCCCCAACTGAAACCGTGGTCACGCCGACTTCGCCCGATGAGACCGAGGCAGAACGCATCGCTCGACTGGACCGAGAGCAGCGCCAACGCGAGTTTGAGGCAGCCCAAGCCGCGGAACGCGCTGCTATTTCTCAGCGCCGCGAGAACGCTTTCGGCGTGGTCAACGCTTTCTTTCAGCGTGCAGGTCTAACTGGACTGGAAACACAAGTACGGGGTCTGCTTGCCCAGGGCATTGAGGACACCGACGCCATCCTGTTTGAGTTGCGCGGCACCCAACAGTTCCAGACCCGCTTCAAGGCGAACACAGCCCGCGCCCGCCTCGGCCTCCCCGAGCTGGACCCCGCCACCTACATCGGGCTAGAGCAGCAGTACCGGTCAATCATGGTTGCCAACCGTCTGCCTACTGGCTTCTATGACGAGGCGGACGACTTCGCCAAGTTGATCGAGGGCGATGTGTCCCCGCAGGAGTTCCAGTCCCGCATCAACGAAGGCTTCACAAAAGTACGAGAAGCAGACCCGCAAGTTCTCAACACTTTGCGCGAGTTCTACCCCGAAGTCGGTAACGACGAAAACGCTCTTGCCGCCTACTTCATTGACCCCACACGAGCCGCCCAAGTCCTGCAACGCCAGGTCGAAGCAGCCCGCATCGGTGCCCGAGGACGCGAACAAGCGGGCTTCCAGATCGGGGCAGCCACCGCTGAAGACCTCGTGCGCCGCGGCTACACCGCAGAACAGGCACAGAACGCGTTTGAACGCGCCGGTCAACTCGCTGGCCTGTATCAGGAGATGGGTGGCGAGACTGCGCTCACCACGGAACAGAAGGTTGGTGCTGCGCTCGGCTTTGATGTTGCAGCACAGCGCGAGCTGGAGCGCCGTCAACGCCAACGTCTTGCAGAGTTCGCTGGCGGCGGACAGTTCTCCCGCACCAGCGGAGCCACCTCTGGCGTCGTCGAAACAGGTGCAGGCACCGCTCAGTAGCATCCTTGACAAACACCGTCAGGTGTGCCTAACATGGTGACATCCCATCAGGGATAACCGTTGGAGAGTCCCCGACTTCAACGTGTAACAAGGGTGTAATTACAGCCACCAGAACCCTCCATTCTGGTGTGGGTAGAAGGAGTGAGCCAATGTCAAACGTCCACGATTTTGATGACGATACGACTGACGAGGCACCGAAAGACCCAGTGCGGGCACGGATGCGTCAACTCGAAAAAGAGTTGAAGGCCAACCAGCAGGCACTTGCGGAAGCTGAAGCCATCAAGCGCGAGTTCGCGTTTGTGAAGGCAGGAGTCCCACTGGATTCCCCGATGGCAAAGTATTTCGTAAAAGGGTACGACGGAGAGTTCACTCCCGAAGCGATTCGGGCAGCCGCCGAGGAAGCAAATCTCATTCAGGCGCAAGTCCAGGACACCCGTTCCATTCAGGAGCAGGAAGCCTGGAGCCGTGTTAGCAAGGCGCAGCGTGCTGGTGAGACAAGCGAACCTGTAGCGGACTGGAACACCAAACTCAATCAGGCCCGTAATCAAGATGAGGTGATGCAGATTTTGGCTCAGGCAAGACAAGAAGCAGAAAACCTCTAGCCCACGGCCCCCGGCCTGTGGGGGAAAGAAATAACAGGTAATGACTAAGACTCAGACAAGCGACCTGCTTACAGACCAGGTTGCATTTGATCGGATTGCGTATTTCGCACTCCGCAGCGAACTTTTGTTCGACGCGGCGGCGGACGTTATGCCGGTCGCACAGGCAATGCCCGGTTCGTCGGTGAAGTTCACGATCTTCAACGATCTTGCCGAGAAGACCAGCACCCTCACCGAAGACACCGATGTCACCCCCGTGGTGATGGGTGACAGCCAGGTTGAGGTTGTCCTTGAAGAGTACGGCAACGCCGTCAACACCACCGCCAAGCTTCGTGGAACCTCGTTCCTCGACGTGGATGCCGCCGCCGCCAACATCGTTGGCTACAACGCCGGTATCTCGGTTGACGGTGTGATCCGTGACGTTCTCGCCGGTGGCACGAACGTCGTTTACGGTTCGGGTGGCGCAGACCTTCCGACCAGCCGTGCAACGGTCGGCTCGGATGACATCATCAAGGCCAACGATGTCCGCAAGATCGTCGCAGCGCTCCGCAAGGCCAACGCTGTGTCGTTCAACGGAATGTACATGGGTTACATCCACCCCGACGTGTCGTACGATCTCCGCAAGGAAACCGGCGTCGCTTCGTGGCGTGACCCGCACGTGTACGTTGACACCGCGAACATCTACAACGGTGAAGTCGGAGCTTTCGAGGGCGTGCGTTTCATTGAGACGCCGCGTGCAAAGGTCTTCACGGACGCCTCGGATGGTTCGGGTTCCTCGACGGGTTCGTCGGCAACGGTGGACGTGTACTGCACGCACATCATGGGCCGTCAGGCTCTCGCTAAGGCACACAGCATCACCGACGGAAACAGCGCCTTCCCGCGTGTCGTCCGCGGCCCGGTCGTTGACGTGCTGCAGCGCTTCCAGCCCGTCGGCTGGTACTGGCTCGGTGGCTACGCACGATTCCGTGAGGCTTCGCTGCGTCGCATTGAGAGCGCGTCGAGCATCGGCGCAAACTGAACTGATTAGTTCAGCCAAATGAGAGTGGGGGACTGGGCGCACTCCCCTCGCCCAGTCCCCTTTCTCATGCTACGATCTTCCGCGAGGTAACTGATGTCAATTTCTAACTACGCAGAAAACAAGTTCCTTGACGCTCTCCGCGCCCAGTCGTTCTCTGTCAGCAACGTGTACGTCAAACTGCACACCGGTGACCCCGGTGAGGACGGCACCTCCAACGCGGCAACCGAAACGACTCGTAAGGAAGTGACGTGGAACGCGGCAGCCTCAGGTTCGTTGGGAGCGTCTGCAACTGTTGAGTGGACGAACGTGTCCACCACGGAAACGTACACGCATTTTTCTTTGTGGGACAACGCGAGCGCAGGCAACTGTCTGTGGGCTGGTTCGCTGTCTTCTTCGGCTGCTGTTACTGCTGGCGACACTTTCCAGATCACCGCTCTCACCCTCAGCCTCGATTGAGGTGACGTAGCCTGATGGCTACTGGCGTCACCGACTTCACGTTCGGGTTCACCGACACCCCTGGTTTCAGGGAGTTTGAGGAAGTACCGAACTACGCCCCACGCAAGGTTATTTACTTTGCGTCCCCTTACAAAACTACGCAGGGGTTTTACCGTGGGCTGGTTCCTGTTGAACGTACCGCCACAGCGAGTGGTGTTGGTTCGTCGTCTACGTCTGAGCTGCACATTGTTCCGCGCACAGCAACCGCTTCTGGTGCTGGCACAGAGTCGGCGACCCGGCTTGTCATCTCGTTGCGCACTGCCACTGCAACAGGGACAGGCACACAGACCGCTGACGGTGAGCGTGTCGTCGGCAGAACCGCCACAGCATCAGGTCAAGGCACGACAGGTGAAGGTGCAACAGGGCTGCATATTGCGCCACGCACCGCAAGCGCATCGGGTGTTGGAACATCGGTTGCGCTTGACACGACGATTCGTGCGTTCACTGCGACGGGCACCGGCACCGGAACCAGCACGGCTACATGGGAGCGGATCATCCCACGAACCGCCACCGCTTCCGGCACCGGCACCTCAGTCACCACCCAGGAATCTACGCGTGCCCGCACTGCCACCGCAACAGGGGCAGGCACGTCTGCGGTCACCC
>Ga0208644_1001949_pt1 | contig 16818 bp, 13 predicted proteins | sample VirMetDEL_Nov_18_FD_184517 | JGI IMG/M metagenome (GOLD analysis project Ga0208644, IMG submission 184517) | Aqueous microbial communities from the Delaware River and Bay under freshwater to marine salinity gradient to study organic matter... | ecosystem: Environmental > Aquatic > Marine >... | reverse complement strand
TGCTGAAGTAAATGTTCCACCACCTACAACGATTCCTGCAAAAGAACCTGTTCCGGCAACTTCTAATTCGTATGATGGCGATGATGTGCCGATTCCGACATTACCAGTAGTTGCTTTAATTCTTAATCTTTCAGTACCACTTGTATAAAATATTTGGTCTACTACATTAGAACTTACTCCATATAAAATACTACCACCTGCATAAGAATCTATTGGTCCTATGTAGGTGTTATTACCTGAGTTCATACCAAACATTCTTGGTGATGCACTAACTGAATCTTTCATATAAATATATTCAGCATTGCTATTAAATTTTAAACTTGCACCATCTATTCTAACATCTCCTGCTGGATTTAAATCAATGTTATAACCACCATAAGTAATTAATTCTAATTGTCCACTATTTCTATAAATAATAGCATTAGTATCTTCTATATTTAATTGCCCACCAGTTGTTACTGTACCACTAAAAGTTGTATTGCTATTAATATATAATTGTGCAGCAGTAGAGCCATCTAATGCTGTTACTTTAATACTATCTCTACCTAAGTACATTTCTCTTGCATTGTCTTCAAGTTTTAATGTAGTAAGACCACCACTACCAGTATTTTTAATGTGTAGCAAAGTATCTGGCGATGTTTCTCCTATACCGACATTTCCTTGTTGGTCAATCCTAACCCTTTCAGTAGGACTTGCAGAATCTGCATTTGTTAAGAATGCTAATCCGTGGCCTGAACCAAAGGATGATTCTGTCATAGCTTTTATAGATGCACCAACAGCAGGATAATTACCTGAAGTATCTTCTGAATAAAATTCTATTGTACCTATTGCTGTATCAGCAGTTCCTGATGAATCATCAGTTATTCTTAATACTGGTCTTGTGTCTTTAATTTCTAATTTAGTTGATGGTGATGTAGCTCCTATCCCGACTCTATGATTATCTCCAGTTATATTTAAAACATAAGCTTTAGTACCACTACTATCTTCAGTAGCAAATTGCATTTTACTTCCGTGAGATAAACTGTCAAAGAAGAAATGACCAGTTATATTTTGTATAAAAGTATTAGAACCATCGTGTCGTAGAGATAAATCATTACCAGCACCGATAGATAATAGTTGATTGTCGTTAGGTACTCTTACTCTTGCATTATCACTTGCATCTATTCTTAATGCAGTAATTGAAGAGCCACCATCATTTACTCCAAAATATATGTCACTATCTGAAACAGTATTATTCATAAATAAAGCTCCAGTATAGTTTTCTATAAATGAGTTTGTTCCATTGTGTTGGATTCTTAAATCATCTCCAGCTCCAAAACTTAAGTATTGTTGGTCATTAGGTAATTTTACTTTTGCATTATCACTTGCATCAATTCTTAATGCAGTAATTGTACTACCACCATCATTTACTTGTATATATAAATCTTGGTCTGATGTTGTACTATCTATATAGTTGTGAGAGCCGTCGTGATAAATCTGGAAATCATTATCAGCTCCTAGCATTAACTTTTTACTATCTTGTGAGATTACGATATCACTGGATGCAGTGACTGCGTTAAGATGAGCATTTGAACCGCTCGATATGAGTTTTTTCCAACTTGGCATTTAGTTCATTCTCCTTATGGTTGGTTACCTGTTTGGCCCACTTCCTTGATTGCCAGTCAAGGCCAATAAAGTTATTTTTGTTCTTTGTAATTCTGTTGTAGTTTTTCCACTACTTGTACTGCTTCTATTAATCTTTTACCAGGAATATTTCCTTCTTGTATCATATATAAAAGAAATTCTATTTCCTGTTTACTAAATTTTATAGAAGGTGTTGCTTTAACAACACCTTCTTGTGTTTTAGTTGATAATCTTAGTTTATCTACTTTTTTATCTTTTACTAATCCCATATAAACCTTAATTTAATTTAATTTTACTCTACATAAATGTATATTTCACCACCTTGAACTCTAATATTACCATTTTTCTGATAATTAGAGTCGTCAGATGTCACTACTGATGCTGCGTATGCATCTGGTGTTGATGTTGAAGCATCTTGTGCTAATTTAGTTCCGATTTGGAAACCCCAACGAGCTTCTGAATCGTCCCAAACAAATGCACTACCACTATATCCAGCTTCTGTCTGAACAATTAAACCACCATCTCCTGATGCTGAACCACTATTGAATAGTGCGAATCTATCTTCAACTAATAAATTTGTTGAATTGATTGTTGTGGTTGTTCCTTGAACATCTAAATTACCCGCAATTGTTGCATTACCAGTTGTAGTTATGGTTGCAAATGTTACATTTGCATTCGTTGCTACATCTTGTCCGATTGCTACATCGTTAGCATTAACGGTAACACCTGTTCCTGCTCCAATGTTTAATGTTCTGTCTGCTGCAATAGTACCACCACCGGTTAAACCATCACCAGCAATAACACTTACTGAGGTGTGGTCGATGTGTTCGTTTGCAACGAAGTTTGTAGTTGAATCGTGGTCGATTTGTGCTGAACCACTAAATACACCAAGTTCATCAACAATAGCTGCTGCTGTGATAGAACCACCTAATGATACTGAATCACCTGCAATTGTAATTGCTGAATTTGCTAATTTTGCATTAGCGATTGAACCTGCTAACATATCGTTTTCAACTGAACCATTAGCGATAGTTAATGCACCACCTGCTGCGATTGTCGCATCACCTGATACATTTCCAAAAATTGTGTCTTCAAAATTACTAAATGTAATTTTAGATTCTGTTCCAGCGTCTGAAAATATTAAATTATCAGTCTGGTCGATTGTTGATGCTGATAAACTATCAATATCAACTGCTGCTGTTACTCCGGTCAAACCTGTACCATCACCGACAAATGAACCTGTGAAAGAACCAGTAATGTGTGAGTCTGCTACTGCTGAATTATTTGTAAAATTATCTACGGTTGCATTACCTGTGTTTAAGGTAGATGTTCCGTTGTCAATGTTACCAAATCCACTTGAAATAGCACCACTATTAAGTGTTCCTACGGTTGCTAATGAACTAGCTGCGGTTAGATTTGCAAGAGTATCGATAGCTGCTTCAATTGTTGCTTCGGTTGTTGCGTCGATAGCATCAATATTGTTTAAAGATGTTGTGTCTCCACCTGAAAAAATACTTGTTGAACCTAAAGTAATGTCTCCACCTGCTACGGTCAAGTCACCACTTAGAGTCAATCCATTTAACTCAGCGGTAGAACCACTAACAATGACTTTTTTCCAATCTGCCATTAGTTTTCTCCTATAAGATTATCTCTTTTGTGTTAATTTTATGAGTATTTTAACATACTCCTACTAAATATAAATATCAAGATTTAGAATTTTAAGAATTAAAACCCAAGTAAAAATTACTTCCACTATACATTAATCCACCTTCAACGGCGGTTGGTGTTGTGGATTGTTCTTTCAATACGATTGAACCTGTAAATCTACTGATATCTGTTACGAAAAGATTGGTGATTTGAACTTGACCACCAGTTGAAACATCTAAATTTGTGAATGAACCACTTAAATAAGGAACGGTAGAACTACCAACACTATACAAACTTGCAGCATCTGGTATTAAAGAACCACTCACCACATCAATACTTGCAGTAGTGAATGTTAATAAACTTGCTAATTGTTTTGATTTTAAGTTTGCCATAATATTCTCACTTATAAATATCTAATTGTTAAATTTACCGAACCCAATTACCTCATCTTGAACTGATAAAGTGTATCCTAATGAATTAGTATCTAATGATAAATCTAAATTAGATGAATTTTGTTGTATTGTTAATGCATCATTTTCTATCAACATACCATTGATAAAAAACATAAAATCATTTTCAGTTGTTCCGGTCATACTGGTTGGTGCAGATGCTGTTACTGCGGTAAATCTTGCAGTAGAACTATTGACAAAACTACCCGTATGAACAAATGATTTTCTTAAATAATCTCTTTCGGGTGTAGTTCCTGATAGATATTGATATGCTGCATATTCTGTAACTAATGATGTTCGACTTCGGTCAGTTACACTTGTATCATTGGATATTTCTCTAATGGTATTAGAATTATTTAATTTAATAGAACCCGTTGTATCTAAACTACCGGTAAAATATTGTTTTTGTGATAAGTCTTCACCCCATTTTGTACTACCGGTTTGAACTGATTGAGTTGCATTTGATAAATCTGTTTGAAAGTTAGATGCCGTTACAACTCCTTTATATATTAAATTACCGATTGTTGTAAAATTTTCCGTAGTTAAAACTCTATTGGTGAATTGTAAATCACCGACAATTTTACCATCACTAAACACCAATACATTTGAACCTGTTCCTACGGTTAAACTATCACTACTCAAAGTTACATTATTGAATTGAACATTTGAACTTGTTGATACTGATTGACCAATGGAAACCCTAATAATTGATGAATCTGTTCCATCTATTTTGTGGTCTCCAACAATTCCGTCTTTTGTTAAAGTTACACCTGTTCCTTGCTTAACTAATAGTGGATTTCTTGTTTTAAATAAAATATCTGCCATTATGAATTAAACTTACCGATTCCTAAAATTTCGTCATCAGATTCTAATTCATATCCTATGGAATTGGTGTCTACCTTTAATAAAAATTCTGTGCTGTTTTTTTGTTGGATTGAAATTGCATCGTGTTCCATATATTGTCCATTGATAAAGAACACAAAATCATTTTCACTTGTTGATGTTAGTCCACTTGGTGCAGATGCCGTTACTGCGGTGAAACTTGCTGTATTACTACCACTAATTCCTGTGGAAGTTTTATAAAAATTCTTTCTCAAATAAGTTAAATCATCATTAGAAACCCCAGCTGAAACCGTAGTGTTTGCCAACACATATTCAGTTATTAATGCAGTTTGACTTTGATTAGTTAAATTAACATCATTTGAGATTTCATTTACACTATATCCATTTAATTTAAATGAACCAGTAATATCTACTGAACCTGTAAATTGGTGAGTATCGGATAAAGATTCTCCAAATGCATTTGAACCTGTTGAGTAATCTATTGAACGAGTTGTGACCTGTGTAATAACTGAATCTGCAGTTAAACTTCCGGTTATACGAACATCACCCAACACAGTTAAACTACCGGTAACAACTGCAGAACCTGTAATTTCTATTGTTCCGTCTGAACTACTGATACTTCCATCTGCAATTACGGTAGTTCCTGTTCCGATTTGAACTGAGTTTGCAGTCAAAGTATTGAATTGAACATTGTCTGTGGTTCCGACTGATTGTCCGATTGAAAATTCTTGTGTTAGTCCAGATGAACCATCAAAACTCACTCCATTATTGGAAATTGTAACACCAGTTCCTTGTTCAAATATCAATCCATTTGAAATATTGATTGAAAAAATATCTTTTGTATTATCACCAAATTCAGTTGCATTAGATGCTAAACTTACTTTTCTTCCTTTTTCATCAATAAGATTTCTATCTGCATTTTCTCTTATGATTAATTTTTTAGGTGTTAAATATTTTTGTGTAGTGTTGTAGTTATTAAAATGTTCTGGTAAAATATATCCATTTAGTGTTAAACTAAATGTATTTTTAATTAATCTTTCACCTTCAATTGAACTTGCATCTGAAAAACTATCTATACGAGTTCTAAATCTCATTTTATTAGGTTCACCCCAATAAGAACCATCAGAATAATTAATCTTTTCAACGATACGATTCATTTGGTCTATGTAGGAAGTCCATATGGTAAATTCATATGTTAAAGTTACATAGTCTGGAATTGCTACATTGTAATATTCACGATTAGGTTCTATGTTTTGTAATACTGAAAATTTATCAAAACGATTTGTTTGTGAATATTTCTTTTGAAAAGTATAGAATAAATTTGGTTTGTTTGAGTCTAATTTATCCATTGGTATATCGTCATTACGAGACATACCGGTTCTTTTAAACACAATTAAAGGAACTATTATTTGTCTTTTTTTATCTCGTAAGTATCCTTGTTTAGAAACTTGTGTCCATCTTTCTGGTGATGCGTAAATACAAGGAACTTTTACTTTTTCATTATTAACACTTACTTCTGGTTTAATGACTTCATTGAAATAGTACATAATTGCACTATCCATATCCATTATACCAACGGATATATTTTTTACATCATCATTATTACGACTAATCTTCTCCCCACGATTAAAAGTAAGTCGTTGATTTCTTGGTATTGGTTTATTTCGTGCCATTAGAACCCTCTATATTCTTCTAAGTTTGTAGTTGGCATTCTTGTTAAATGTCCTGTTACTACGATTGAATGTGATTTTGTTGGGTCTCCACCGATTAGTTGATTTTCATTATAATCTTTAACTTCAAAGTATCCGTCGTTCCATTTCAATATATCACCAATGTCTGGTTTTAAATTTACTTGAACTAAATATGCTCTTTGAAATGCAAACTTTACATTTTGTTTATTGTCTGCTCCAAAGTCATCATATTCAAAATTGAAATCTTCGGCATCAACAATACACGGAAGTTTTACACCTTGTTTGTAAGTCTTACCTTGTGATGCTTCACCATACATATTTGTTTCTGTATCATATACTGAAGTTCTGTAAAGAATTACATATTGGTCTATAATCCCACAATCATCAATGTTTGGTTCACCTAAAAGTTCTCTATTGAACTTTTCTATGGTTGCCAAATCTTTATTTCCATAAAATCTTTGTGGCATTGGATTATCCTATAAATATTGGTAGTGGCGATTTGTTTAAAGTACTTTGATTTGCTTCATTTTCATCTCTTTGTGCTTCTAACAATGCCTTACGACTGGTTTGTTCTAAATTTTCTCTCAATTGTTCAATTAATAGTTCTTTTTCTGCGGTTGCTTCTGCTCTTAAAGTGTCTCCGTCTAATGAAATTTCTGCATTTGGAATTGGAATATTTCCATATTTACTACGAACGATACCTAATAACTCTTTTGATAATGCTAAACAATACTTTCTTATCCATTGTTTACCCACATCATTGATATGTGAATAAACCATAAAATCATAATTAGCATTTGAATAATCAGATACTACACCCAATGAACCACTATAACGAGTCTTTAATGGATTGTCTCTATCTGATGTTAAAATATAATCAACCCAAACTGAACCTGGTGATGTTGGAACTGGAAATATTCTCATTTGATTGTTTTTAATATCAAATGAATATGCTGATTTTCTAATCTGGTCATTAAATTCAATTGCTTGTATTCTTAACAAATCTGCGTAGATTGGTTGTAATACGAAAGTAATTGCTGGTGAATAACTACCGAAACCAAATCCGTCCAACATATTGTATGTTCCAAATCCTGTTGAAGCGTATGGGTCAAAGTATCTTGTGACTGCTGGTCTTGCTTCATAATGAACTCGTTTGACTTCAATGGCTGCTCCACTATGACTTGCTTCACCAATCAAAGTATTTAAATTATAAACTTGACTACCAGAACTAACTGGAACTGATATTCGTCTATACTCAACATTACCACCAACTCCTGCTTCTGAACCATATTCTTCTGATATAAAAATATTTTCAGAAAGTCCTGCTTTTATTCGTTTGTGAGTAAAATTAGAACTGGTTGGTTGTCCTTTTAAGTGTAATAAGTTATCACGAATGTTAAATTGATTGACTTGTGCACTATACTCTGAAATTGCTTCTTCAAAACAAGCATAAAATTGTTTATCTTGAAGTTCAATATCCATAATTGGATATCCGAGTCTTTTTGCACACCAGTCTGCAACTTTAGGTGCTTCTATTTGAAATTCGTAATCATCTTCATATAAACCGAATGGTGTATTACCGAAGACATTCGAACCACTACCTGGCCATATTGGTTCTTGAGCCATTAAAATTCTCCTATTAATAGTCTATTTGTATACATTAATAAATATAACAAGGTTAAGATTTATTCCTTAACTCGTCAATTTGTTTTTGCTGTTCTTTGATTGCCTCAATTAACAACGCTACGATTTTCTCGTATTTTACTGCTTTATATCCAGTATCTCTTGTTGTAACTAATTCTGGTAAAACTTCTTCAATTTCTTGTGCTATGACACCAATGTCGTGTCCTTCGTATGTTGATTGATTCTCATTCCAATCAAATTCATATCCCCCAATAGATTTAATTTTTTCTATTGGATTAGAAATTTGTATAATATTGTCTTTTAATCTTTTATCTGATGAATAATATGCAATAACATCACCCGTTGCTCTTGCATTTCCTGTAATATCTAAATTACTTCCGTCGTAAGTTAAACCAGATTCTGCGTTGAATGCGTCTGTTCCGGTTGCAGTCAATACTCTATTGTCAACACCATTAGACATAAAGTCCGATACATCAACACTAAATTGTCCACTTGATAAATCTAAACCTGTTCCTGCTGTGAAACTACCTGATATGTCGGATGCTATTTGTGCCGAACTACTGATTAAAGTATTGGATAATTCGGTTTCAGCGATTGTGATACGAGTTGAAAAACTACCACTAGCGGTTTGTAAATTACTAATGTTTGTTTCATTACTACTTACTCTCGTGCTAAATGAACCACTAGCGGTTTGTAGATTTGATATATTAGTTTCATTTGTAGTAACTCTCGTGCTAAATGAACCACTATCTGTTTGTAGATTGTCTACATTTATTTCTTCTGTTGTAATTCTGGTTGAAAAACTTGCACTCGCTTCTACGAACGAACCACTAATATCAGATGCTATTTGTGCTGAACTTGATAAAACTCCATTAGTTGATAGTAAAGAACCTGTAAATGATGATGCTTCTACTCGTCCGTCAAAAATTGCATATCCTAATGTTGTGTCTTGAAGTGCTCCACTAATGTGGATTTGTTGTGCTTGATTTGAGCCACTTCCGTAAAAAATTGTATTGTCTAATAGATTTGGAACATCATTGGAACGACCACTACCATAAATAAATCCTGAACCATTGGCATCAATTTTGGTTACGATACCTAAATTTTGAATTAAGTTGGTTCCGGCTGGTTTTGTTTGTGTGTATCCACCATTTTCCCCAACATAAACAACTTGACCTGCAGTAAATCCTACGGTATTTACTCCATTGATAAATCCACTTCCGATTGCTCTACCTTCCGCATTATCAACTAATTGTTCGTCCAACACAAAAGTTGCTGGCATAGTTGATGCATTTGATGCTGAAGCTGCAATAACCGTTGGTGTATTTCCAACTGAACCTACTGCGTGAACTGGTGTTCCTTTTTCAAGTGTTGTTCCACTAATGTTTTTAACCACTTGAACAACTTTAACATCATCAAATGTCAATACTCCACTTCCGTCGGTGGTTAAGGTTTGTCCGTCTGTTCCGTCGGTTGTTGGGAAAGTAAATCCATTGATAGTTGCGGAAGAACCACCAATCAAATGTCCAAATGAACCGGTTGATGTTGATGAACCACTTACATCTCCGGTGATTGTCATATCACCCGTTACATTTAATACACTTCCATTGAAAGTTAAATTGTCTTCACCTTGAACACTTACGGAATCAACTGATGTAATGATTTTGTTATCACCAGAATTAGTATAAGAAGTAATTGCTGCTGATGGTAAATTAGTTAGTCCACCGGCATCACCAATTACATACCCAAATGAACCTGTTGATGTTGATGAACCACTAATCGTTCCTGTAAATTCAAATCCACTTGTAAATGAACCTGATATATCGGAAGCGATTTGTGCAGATGATGAAACTACTCCACTATTGGTTCTCAATACCGTAGCATCAACTGCGAAACTTCTATTCGTCGTAATGTTTCCACCACCAGTTAGTCCGTCTCCGGCGGTAAGTGTTATGGTTGAGTGGTCAATGTGTTCATCAGAAACAAAGTTTGTCGTTAAATCGTGGTCAACTTGTACTGAACCACTAAACAAGGTGTTATCAAGTTCAGTTTCGGCAGTGGTAATTCTTGTTGATAAACTTGAGCTGGCAGCTGTGAAAGAACCACTTATGTCTGATGCTATTTGAACTGAACTTGATAATGCTCCTTGAAAAATTCCATAAAAATTTGGTGCTCTAAAATCTACACTTGATGTGATTGATGTTGTTGAGTGTTGATATCTTAGATTTGCAATGGTTCCACCTAAACCAATATCTATACCACCTCCGTCTAATTGAACGGAAGTTGTACTACCACTACCGATTGTAATGTTTTTATCTCCAATGTTTAAAGTTGCGGAATCAATAGATGTGGTTGTTCCTTGAACATCTAAATTACCACCAACACTTACATTACCGGTTGTCGTTACACTTCCAAAGTCTACATTTGCAGTTGTATTGACATCCTGTCCAATTGAAATCTCACCAGATGATATTGTTACACCAGTTCCTGCAGTAAACGAACCACTAATGTCGGATGCTATTTGTGTGGAACTTGATATAAATGGTATTCCCTCTAAAGTTGTTACACGAGTTGAAAAACTTGAACTCGGTTGAACAAAACTACCTGATATATCAGATGCGATTTGTACTGAACTTGATATCAATGTGTTGTTAAGTTCTGTTTCTGCATTAGTGATACGAGTTGAAAAACTACCACTATCAGTTTGTAAATTACTGATATTGGTTTCATTTGTAGTAATTCTTGTTGAAAAACTACCACTATCTGTTTGTAAATTATCAATATTAGTTTGTTCAGTAGACAAGTCAGTTTCTAAGGTCGTTACACGAGTTGAAAAACTTGAACTTGGTTGAACAAAAGAACCACTAATGTCTGATGATATTTGTGCAGAAGAACTTATTAATGTGTTGGATAATTCAGTTTCTGCAGTTGTGATTCTTGTTGAGAAACTTGCACTTGCTTCTGTAAATGAACCTGATATATCTGATGCTATTTGAATACTACTACTAAGAATTCCTGTTCCTGATGTTGAAAACGATTCTGATATAAATCCTAATTCAGTTATTTGTGTTGAACTACTGATTAAAGTATTCCCAAGTTCAGATTCTGTAGCTGTTATTCTTGTTGAAAAACTACCACTATCGGTTTGTAAATTATCTATATTTGTCTTTTCAGTAGATAAATCTGTTTCTAATGTAGTAACTCTCGTAGAAAAAGATGAACTTGGTTGAGTAAACGAACCTGATATATCTGATGCGATTTGAACACTACCACTTAATAATGTATCGGAAAGTTTTGCAGCATTGGCTTCATTAATTTCACTTGTACCGATAAATAATGTAGTGGCATCAACATCTATTCTACTTGCAGATATGGTTGTTGCCTCTACTCTACCGAAAGAACCGGTAGTTGAAGTTAAATCTCCTGTTCCTAAATCTACATCTTGGTTCAATAATGATGAAACAACTTGTGCTGAACCACTTATCAATGTATTGTTTAATTCTGTTTCTGCTATGGTAATTCTTGTTGAGAAACTTCCACTATCGGTTTGTAAATTTGTGATGTTGGTTTCGTCTGTGGTTAAACGAGTTGATAAAGAACTACTTAAATTTGTAAATGAACCACTAATGTCTGATGCGATTTGTGCGGAACCACTAATCAATGTTGTTGTTTCTGAAACTATTGAACCTGATATACTAACTGAACCTGTAAATTGGTGAGTATCATCTATGGAATCACCAAAAATAGTAGAACCACTTGAAAAACTTTGTGTCATATAAGTTATTGAAGAACTTACGATATAATTTTGTCCAATAACATTACCTTGTGAAACAATATCACCCGTGGTTGTTAATCCTGAAAAAGTTGGTGAGTCTGATGTTCCTACGGATTGACCAATTGAAATCTGGCCAGATGATATTGTTACACCAGTTCCTGCAGTAAACGAACCACTAATGTCTGATGCGATTTGTGCTGAACTACTGATTAAAGTATTATTGAGTTCTGATTCTGCTGTGGTTAATCTTATCGATATAGAAGAACTTTCTGCACTACCACTAAATGCACTTATACCTTGTGGCCCTTGTGGGCCTGTTGGGCCAGTATCACCTTTTTGACCTTGTGGGCCTTGTGCAGTAACTCTTATTACTTTTGTTTGTTCGTTAGTAACATTTACAGTGTTGGTGGTCTTATTGATATTTACTTCATTAGCCATCTAAATCCCTAATAACTACCTGTTGTGACTTCTTTTGATAAGGTGACTTTTCCTTCTATTAATCTTGTTACTACGGCACAATTTCCACTTCCAGATACAATTTCTAAGTCATATGATGCTTCTGTAAATGTAAGTGCTGATGAAGAAGCTGCACTAATGTAAACTCCAATACTCCCTGATGTTAAAGGTTTAGATGCGGATAACCCACCGGAGCCACTCATATTCAATCCTGTTCCACACGGGCCAAGACTTGATGATAAAGTTAAATATGATGTTGATGCTCCTGGTGTTGCTCGTAAATCCATTCTCGCAGTATAACCTGTTAAATCTATTGGATTACCACTTGAATCTTTGTATACGATTTCAAAATTTGTAGTTGCTCCTTGTTCGATAATAAAATTATATTTTCCTGCTGCCATTATTACTCCTGTTTACACGATTGATAGATATAATATCACAATAATAAATATCAGTTTACGAAGTTTTTAAAAAAAACTCTTGACTTTTATGATTTTTCTTTTTATATTATAATGTCTTCTTTGGTTATTGAAAACACTTAATATACGAAAAAACCCCGACGAATCGGGGTTTTCTCTTATTAGTCAATTAATATTATGAAATATCAATTAGTCAATATGTCAATTACTATTAGACATAGTTTACGTCTGCTACAATGACCTTACCATAGAATTCTGGACGAACCATCTTCTTAGCGTATCTGGTCATAACGCCTTTACGCGGTGTAAAGTTCTTAGGGTCGTAAACAAGTGGTGTCATAATTAACGGAACATATGGTGCATAAACCGCTCCTGTTTCAAGGAAGTTCTGTCCTCTAAATCCGACAAGGATTTGATTCTCTAACATATAAGGGTTTTTGTACACTGTGTATCTGTTATTTAGGGCACCTACTTTTTGAACACCCATAGCAAATTGATTTGATGTAGCTTCACCAGTAGTGTCTGCTGCATATCCAGGAATTGACTCTATGATTGTTGCTGTTTCTGGTGAAACAACTAAGAAGTTTGCACCTCCTCTTAGAGTTTTTTGATGAATTGCATTAGATACTGCTTGTATCTTGTTACCAAGAGTTTGGAACCAAGTTCCTTTGGTGTAAGCATTTGATTCACCACTTGATTGTGCGAACAATGAAGTTGCTGAATTATACTCATAACCAACTCTTGCTGACCATCTTTCAGTTTTTGCTGAAGCGTTTGCGAACAACATATCAAGAATTTCTAAGTCAATTTCCATAGAAATGTACTCAGAAAGTAGAGATGTTAATTCTGCTTCTGCATCAACTGAGTGATATGCATTTAAGTCTTGTGCAAGTTCTGGTGTCCAGACTGCTTTTAACTTACGAGTTTTCGCAATGATTGGAATACTCTTTAATGCGATATCTAATTCAGGAATATCGATATCTGCTTCTGGGTTTGCGTCGATGCTGTTTGCATCTGTTTCAAAATCAGTTCTGTTGTAATCAGTTGTTGGTTGTTTGTGGAAAGTAACAACTGCGTTAACAATTTCTGATGTAGCTTGAGCAACACTTCTTCTAACAATAAATGTAGTTTCTGCGTTTGCTGCACTATATTTTGTGTATGCAGGGAAGAACTCGTCAAAACCAGAACCTGAGATAGAGAATGCTCTAACTCCGTCCTTGTCAAGACCTGAGATTGCTGCGTCTGCGATAACAACTTTGATAAGTGCATTGTCTGCACTATCTGCAATAGCTTGAGATGCTGATAAATCACCTTCATAATCAACATCTTCCCAGTCAACTGAACCAGTACTGAACTTTGTTGAAGTTGCAGTAGCTGCATATGTCAATGCTGATGAAGAATGGTCATTGATTGTGTAGCCGAATTTACCTGCGCCATATAGACCACCACTTGCATCACCAGAACCTGAAGTATTACCATATACATCAGAATTTTCTGTGTGAAGACCAGTTTGTGCTGTTCCGTATTTGAAGTCAAGATAGAAAATAAGACCTGATGGTAAGTTCATAGGTTGAACTGACACAAAGTCTTGTGCTGCTAACTCACCAAAAATTCTACGAACTAATGGTAAAGCTACACCTGACCACTCCTCAGAATTAGCAGATGTTCCTGTTACGGAAGCTTCTTGAATAAGCTGTGAAGCTTGGTTTTCAAGAAGAACTGCCATTCCGTGTCTTTTAGTTTCGTCGTTAAGACCTTCTAAAAGACCTGTTGGTTCCCATTTCTTGACTAACTGACGAGTTTGCTCAAGCAATTGTCTTTGCGGATTATATCCGTCCATCAATTTCTCGATTGCGTTTAATTTACTCATTTCTTTAGTCTCCTAATTAAAGTATGTTTGCTAATTTCTTGAATCTATTTCTCAATTCTGCTCCTTCTGACAATACTTCCTGTTTTGCAGGTTTTGTAGAAGCAACTGGTTTTGAACTTGAACCCTTAGAAACTGACTCACTTATAGGTTTAGAAGGTTTTTTAAATGATTCTGCTAATGTAGCGTAAACCAATTTAACTTCTCTTAAGTTTTTAGTTCTATCAAAAGTTTCAACAACTTTTAATTTTTGGTCATTGTTCAATCCATATGCTCTAAATAGTTTGTTTGAGAACAATAATTTAGCGTTCAAGAGATTAACTTCGTTTAAGTTTTGTCTCATAAAGTTAATTACTTTACGATACTCTTTGATTTCTTTTTGAAGTTCTTCAACTTTGTCTGCTTCTTCTTCTGCATCTTCTTCTTCAGTAAGTGCTCTTAAGACTTCATCTAAGTCAAGGTCTTCTTCTTCTTTGTCTTCAACTTCTGTTAAGTCGTCAACAACGTCGTGGTCATCAAGTTCATTACCTGCTGCCTCGTCAGAACCTTCACCTTCTGGGCCTTGTGCACCTGTTTTTGAAGAATCATTTGCTTCTGGATTGACTTTATTGTCAGCATCACCGATATCAGATGATACATCATTTTCATCTACTGTATCTTCTTCTTCTTTATCTTCTGCTTCTTCAATATCGTCTTCATCATCTAAGTCTGCTTCTAATTCACGAAGAACTGATTCTAAATCAAGTTCATCTTCTTCTTCAGCGTCTTCAGCTTCTTCAACTGAGTCTTCTTCTTCAGCTTCTTCTTCTCTCATTTCTTCAGATTCTTCTGCATCTTCTTCTTCTCTCATTTCTTCTGAGTCTTCAGATTCTTCTGCATCTTCTTCTTCAGTCATTTCGTCTTCAGATTCTTCTGCGTCCATTTCTTCAGCGTCCATTTCTTCAGCGTCCATTTCTTCAGCGTCATGCATGCCTTCTTCGTGCTCGCCTTCTTCTGCGTCCATTTCTTCTTCTGTGTCCATTTCTTCTGCTTCTGCTGCGATTTTCTTAGACAACATAGATTGCAAACGTGGTGTGAATGCTTCTTCAAGTGCTATTTTAGCATTTGCAAGTGCGGTTTCACGAACTGCTTTAGCATCTGCAATAGCTTCTCTTAGTAAATCATCCATTTTATAATCTCCGTTTGGATTCAGTATAGTTATTAGGAACTATAATATAGTTTTAATAGATTACACTATATGATGTATGAATATACGATAGTGTATTTAGTTTTGTATTATATAAATATCACAAAACTGAAAAAAATACACACTATGTGTGAATTTTTTAATCTTCTTGATTTTTTAATTTTTCGTATTTGACTCTCAGTTTTGTTTTATTTTTTTGTTCTCTTTTGATTGCCGATGGCTTTTTATAAAAAGAACGCTCTTTCAATTCAAACATAATACCTGAGTCTTTGACTTTTCGTTTGAATATTTTAAGTGCCTTTTCTACTGATTGACCCTTACGAATCTCTACTTTTAACAACCTTTACTCTCTTTCTGTTATCTGATTTGTTGTATTAACTTTATCAATTCTTTTAAATCATCAATTTCATCACTACCAAGTCTATCACTATATTTTACCATACCTTGTATGTGTTTAATCATTTTAGTTTTAAGTGATGAATTATTTTCAACGATTGGTTCTTCGTTGATTTCTTGTTCTTGTTTTAATTTATATGCTCTGGTAGTGTCTTCAAGTGTTGGTAATGACTCACCAAACTTTCTTTCGTTCCAAAGATTTTCGTTTAATAGTTTTTTGAGTTTCATTATTTTTTCTTTGCCTTCATTGCTTTTTCAGCTGCTGCCATTTTAGCATTTGCTGCATCTGCTGCTGACATCATTTTTTTCTCAATGTCTTTTGCACTACCTGGTTTTGTAGGTCTACCACTTCCTGGCCCACCTTCATATACTTTACCTTCGGCTTTTGCTGAATAGTTTTTATCAACATAATTGAAAAACTTTTTCTTTTCTTCGTCTGAACCTAATTCATCTGGTGAAGAAATACCAAACTTTTTCATTGCTGATTGGAAGAATTCTTCGTAATCACCTTCTTCAATAGTATCTTGTTCGTCATTGTTGACTGGTGTTTCATTTTCTGGAATATCATAATAACGATTCAAAATCATACCCATATCTTCATACAAACTGGCTAATCTTTGTTGAACGGATGATGCTTCTTCTGCTATTTTTGAAAATGCTTTTGAGTGATTGGTTAATTCTTTCATATTACGAGATACCGTAACTTTATCAAACCAATCTTCTGTTTCTTGTAATGTGTGAGAAGCTGCCATTTCTGCGATTGATGATAATCTTTTTGCAGTTTCTTTTAATGATTGTTGTTGATAAAGTGATTTACCAATT
>Ga0208644_1001948_pt1 | contig 16820 bp, 28 predicted proteins | sample VirMetDEL_Nov_18_FD_184517 | JGI IMG/M metagenome (GOLD analysis project Ga0208644, IMG submission 184517) | Aqueous microbial communities from the Delaware River and Bay under freshwater to marine salinity gradient to study organic matter... | ecosystem: Environmental > Aquatic > Marine >... | reverse complement strand
GTAAATTTTTTCGAAAAAAAAAAACACCACGAAGTGGTGTTAGAAGTCCAACGATTTTTTAAAACATACCTAATGAAGTGGGGGGTGATTTTTTAGGATAGACATTAATAAGTCTTTCATCTATTTCTCCATTTTTAACACTACGTCTAAATTTTATGTTAGCATTTAAAATTGTAAAAACTTCAGGAAAAAAAGATTCTATATGTTCCCTAATTGTTTGTTTAATATTAGTTTGAGCCAAAACTGAAATATTACTATCAACATCCACCATAAATTCAGGATAGTCTTTATTTGTGTGTTCGTTGTGTTCAAAATTTGTTAAAGCAATATTCTCCACCATAGAGTACTCATCTTTAACTCTATCAACCAACATCATCGTTGTGAACATCTTCAGTTTTTCCTGAAGACTTTTTAATTCTTTTTCACTTCTCATTTCTTTTAGCAATAAACCACAAAGTAGAACCGACTAATGCTAAAACCAAAAAAACTTTTAATAACATCATAACTATTATTCTTCAGAATTATTTGTTAATTTTTCTTTTTGAATTTGATTTAACATATAACCTGATATTGCAAATTCAACACCTGCCCATAATACGACATCTGATGTACTCATTGTTGATATGTTTTGTACAATAAAATATATCATACCCCATTGTCCGATAATGAAAGCAATTCCTGATTCTACTCTCTTTTTTGAAAAATAAGAATCCTTACCTGTGTAAAGATTACCTATCTCTTTAATAAACCATTTAATGTTTGTCCAACCAAAAAAATATTTTTTCATAATTTAAAATAATTGAGGTTCTTCGTAGTGTTCAACCCCAGTGTGATTTTTTACGTCATAATTTTTATTAGGGAACACGTATATCTTACCATCTGAATTTCCATATACTATAAAATCAATACTCTTATTTTTATAATCATTAGTCATTCCATACGTTTTTATTTTATAAAAATCCCCTTCTTTTTTTACACTACTTGACGGCTTTACCTGATATGATTTACCATTAATAATCATATCTATGGATTTGTATCTATCCATTTTAGAACCTGGTGGGAAAAACTGACTTTTACCACCCATTATGTTTGATAATTTATCTGACACGTACAGCTCTGTTTTATACCCGTTGGATATCGACCCCCATTGAATATCTAAAAGTTCATTAACGAAGTCCTTATCGTTCTTAAACACATCTGCCAACCAATAAAGGATATCACCATTTCCTTCTTTCTTCCACTTTTGTTCAATTTTGTCTTGAACTTCCCTTTTTGTGTCAAAGAAATTCATTATGGACCATGACTCGTCATTTCCCATTCTTTCACCCATTGTATTTATACCTCTAACACCTGGAGTATAAACATCATCTGCCGGTAACCAATTTTCTTTAAAAGCGATTTCTAAAGCTTGTCTAATAAGTTTAGATGTAATTTGTCCTGTACCTCCAAAAAGTTTATCAATCACTTTAGGATTATCTTTTTTCAATACATTTAATAATACTCTACCTTTATTGTCTTTTTGGTAGTAGTCAAAATATTTTGGGTCCACCGTATACTCTTCACCATCACCCGACAAATAAATTATACTGTTTTCGTATTTGTTGTATTTACCATCTACCAAATTTAAATCATTAAAGTATACAAACCATGTTGGTCTTTCACCTTCTCTTTTCCAGGGTTTCATGGATTTAAAGGTAAACTCAACAGAGCCGGTTTGCTCTTTGATAACACTTTTTAATGATTCTAATAATGTAAATTTCATACCACTAATAAATATTATTGTTTAACCCAATATTTTGATTCCCATTGGGCATTTGGACTTATTTCATCATATGGTACATCATAATCTGTAACTTCACCGTCAGTTGTATGTATGTTTACTATTATGTCGGCAAAATCTTTAAACAAATCAAATCCCAAATATTTTAAATACGATTCTTTAAGCCATGGAAATATAACATTTTTAATTGCATACATATAATCAACGTCAAAAACATTAAGTATAAAATCTTCTGACGAATAAATGTCAATGATTAAATCACCCGGACCTGTATACCTATAACCATTAAATTCCAAGTTTTTTCGTGGTTCAACTTTTATTTTAAAATCTGTAACATTTTCCCAAAAATTACTATGGTCCATAACTGCATTAGAATATGTCCCAACAGAATTTAAATCCACAGGTAAATTATTAAAAATATTATTTATGAATTCTGATTTCACGGTTTGTAAATTTTGGTTAAATCATTTTTTTCATTTTCTGTTAATGTATCCCACCAATCATCATTATCAATTTCGGCCAAATGAAAACCATCTCTCGGGTCTATATGACATGCATCAGTCATATTCATAGGATAAGTAAATCCTGATGGTATGTGTAATACCGTTCCGTTAGAATCAATTCTATAAAAGTCATCTTCATAATCACAAATATTAAATTTACCACCTAACGGGAAGTCTTCAACTTTTTCCATATTGTCAACATTAACCACAACCATATTCATTCCCAATCCCAAGTATTTTGTTAGATTTTCCAAATTCCATGTTAGATAGTTTCCTGTTGAAAATTTACCGTAGGACCACGGCGAGTCTTCAACAAATAAAGTGGCAGGTATTGGAGGATTAGTAGAAATATTAATTTTTACTACGTTATCTCTATCTTTCTCAATATCATTTATAGTAAAATCAAAAGTCATCCCATAGTAATCGTCAGTCATCTGATTACCAAGAGTGTTAAATAATTTTTCTAATGCAGGTTTAAGATTATCCATTAAAGATAAATATCACCTCTAATAAGTTTCTGTAAGTATTTCTGTGTCTTTAGGTAATATAGTCATAAACACAATTTTACCATCTTGGTAATGTGATGCCATTCTATCTGGTAATCCGCAATACATGAACTCGCCACATATTCTATGTATGTCATCATCTGTGAGTGGATACCAATTCAACACTTTATAATCTACACGAATCTCATCATAATCAGGATACTTGGTAACCTCAATGGTAAACCCACCAAGATGAGGATTTTTTTCAAGTATTAAATCTCTGATTTTAACTAAATCAATTTTCATCGTTTTAGTTAATTATATAAATTAATAACTTATAAGTAAACTTTATCTTTTGTCGTAAGGTGCAACAATTTTACCGTCATTAGTTCTACTTGCTAAACGGTCACAATAATTAATTTTAATCCAATCATTACCATATTCACTTGGCATATTAATTTCATAATATGGATTACCATTATATTTTGTGGTTTTCTTATATGCTTCTTCACCCATTCTCATTAATATCACAGGGGACATATTACAGTCAAACATTATCTTACCACTTGGTAAATTAGTTTTTGGATTTTTTGTTGGGATAGTTACAATGGCAGGATTATAATCAACACTAAAAGATTTTCCTTTATCAATATCTAATTGCAATGGTTCTCCATTGGTGTTTGTAAATACAAGATTTTCTTTTTTTAATTCTTTTACTAATTCACCATAAACTTTGCTGTTCAATCTTTCCATTGAACGTTTTGAAAGAGGTTTTGGTGGTTTTGGTGGTTCAGAAAGAGCTGATGTTTCCTCAGGAGGAGTTGTCGGTGTTTCCTCAGGTTTTGATGATTTATCAGGCTTATCTGGTTTGGGTGGTTTGGCCTCTTTTGGTTTTTCCATAGTTAAAGTAATGTTTCCAACCTCATCACCTTTTCTAAATCTTTTTTCATTTATTTCATAACCTTCTAAAGATGCGGTTAACGTATATGGTGAGTTTTCTTTGTAAACAGCCCTAATTGTATATTCACCTTTATCGTTTGTTACACCTTCTAAATTTACAGTATATTCTTCACCATTCTGGTTTCCCTTATATACATTATTACCCTGTTTATCTTTTAGTGTTATTTTAACATTAGGTAATGGATTACCATCTTTATCTTTAACAACACCTTTTATCATATTAAGGTTTGTTGTCGTTATCGGTACTTCATCTATTTTTATAACACCTTGTTCTTGACCCACAGGCTCATCCTGAGCGTTGTTAGAACCCTCAGGTCGAGATGGAGTTAAATCCTGTTCATTAATAAATGCCTTATATCCGTAACTTGAATGTAACGATAATATTGATTTTTTTTCTTCTTCAGAAATAATAAGTCTCATACTATAAGGTTAATACATATAAATATATTCTTACTTTAAAAAATATATCTCACCCTTATGTCTAATGTAGATAGTTCCAAGCTCAATCTCAGGATTTGGTTGTAATACCCAAACTTGTTTACCCTCTTCAGTAGTTAGAGTTATTCTTTTGTTTTCAAATTTTACTGTATTCATGTCGGTATTATAATTAAAAACTTATAAAAGAAAATACCTTTTTTATTACACCCAATTAATTGGTGCTTTACTAACTCTTTTACAATACCCATTATCTAAAGCATATTTGTTAAACTCATCTTTTGTTGCCTTAGGTGCTGGACCTGCAGCATACTCATTGTTTTTCTGATTTTGTAATTCATTAGATACATCACCAGATGATTTACAATAATAAAAACCTTTTTCACTTTTATTAGTGATGTAGTTATAAATACCGGCAGAACCGTATACACCAACACCACCCAATTGTTTAGATGCATCTGTTAATCTTTTAAGATAATCTGCTCCGTAACAGGCTGTAAAAAATACCTTAGTATTTGAATCGATAAGAGGTTTAGCCTCATCTAAAATTTTAGTAATGGCTTCAGGTTGTTCACCATCTTGTGACATAAATAATTCTTGACCACCACCGTGAGAACCAATTACTAATTCATCTAAAATAACACCTGGATATTTTTTCTTATATTGCTCAATTCTTTCAACAGCCTCATCAGAAGAAGTGAAGGAACCATTAATGACATTTAAACCTGACAATACTTTGGTTGCAAAAGTTTCAATACCTTCTTTTGGGAATGTAAGACGCAATCTTCTAATTGGCTCCTTTTCCTCAGAAAGCATAATTTCCAATATCCTATGTATATTTTCTTGTAAATTCATTTAAAATAAATATTAAAAATTTTATATTTATTATATATGGCAAATGCAATTAAATATAATACAAGTGCCGAGACATTAGCTCTTAAGTCAGGTAATTTTTGGATTGGCACCGGAGATGTTGGTAAAGGTCCAACATCTTCCACAGGATATTATAACGGAATAACTCCACCAAATGGAGGATATACAATTTATTTAAATAAAGCCACGGGAGGTCCATCAATATACACTTGCGCAAATGATAGTGAATTAATAAGTTTAACAAATCAAATTGCCGGTACTTCATATACAACCCGAAGTGAATGTATTACATATTTTAACGGTCAAAGTGATAAAATTGTTTTAAATGTTGATTATGGTGCTTTGAGAACTTCTAATTTATCATTATGTGTTGATGCTGGTTTTACGGCAACTATAAATGATTCATCAACTATAACAGATTTAACATCAAACCAATATGTTTTTAATTATGAAGGAACTGTTACAAATACAACATCAAATAATGGTTCATTATATTTGAACAGTGGAAGAATATACAGAGATAGTTTAAGTTGGTATGGTAATTATACTATTTCTTTTTGGGTTAAAATGTCAAGTACTCAATCAGGTTATTTTTATACTGAAAGTTTTAGAGGTTCTGGTGGTTGTGCTAGAATTTATTCATATATGAACTCAAATGGTACGTTTACATATCAAGTATGGGATAACTCTTCATACTCAGCAGGAATGGGTGGAACTAAATCTTGTAGTACAACAACAAATGTACAGGATGGAAATTGGCATCAAATAACTTGTGTATGGTCTAACGGTAGTTCAAATCAATCAAGAGGTGTATATGTTTTTGTGGATGGAGTTCAAGAAGGGTATACGGATATGATTGGTAATGATGGTTCATATTCATCAATGCACTTAGGTGGAGTAACCGGATGTTTGGGGACTTATGCATTTACATGTTATTTAGGTCCAATAGTTCAATATAACAATGTTGCACTTTCAAGTGATGATATATTAAAACTATATAACGCATATTCAAGTAGATATTAATATGGAAATAAGAGAAATTAATAATCAGTTTTTAGTTTACGAAAATAATGTATTACTATATACAGCTAAGACTTATGACGAAGCCGATTGGTTTATAAAATGGAAAAACAGACCAGATGCTGGAAATCCTCAAGATTGTGTAAATTGTTAAAATGCCAAACGCAATTAAATATAATACAAGCGCCGAGACATTATCCCTAAATAAAGGAAACTTTTGGATTGGAACAGGAGATATTGGAAAAGGACCGACATCTACCACAGGATTTTATAATGGGATAACTCCACCGTCAGGTGGTTATACAATTTATCTGAACAAAGCCACGGGAGGGCCATCCATCTATACTTGCGCAAATGATACGGAACTTATAAGTTTAACAAATCAAATTGCGGGAACATCATATACTACTAAAAACGAATCATTAAATTATTTTTATACTCAAAATGATAAAATTATAATAAATAATGATTATCCACCAATAATAACTGATGGATTAGTAAGAGGGTTTGATACATCAACAACATTAAGTTACCCACAAAACGGCTCAGCAGTATACGACTTAAAAGGTGATGGTTCGTATGTTCCACTAAGTAGTGGTGGAAATCCTTCATGGTCCAATGACATTTCAAATCTAACAATATGTTGTCTAATAACAAAAACACATACAGATACAGGATATGCAAATCACCCAATAAATAAATGGAATACCTCGTATAACGTAAATGCTTCTTTTATTTTATACCATTTTGAAAATTATCAAGGAAATGGTCAGGATGGGAAATTAGGATGGTATGCGTATGGAACGAATGTTGGATGGTTTGGACATTATGGTTTTACAACAATGTCGGTAGGTCAGACGTTTTGGGTTGCATTGCAGTTTAACTCCACAGAAGGAATGCAGCCATGGGTAAATGGTAACAAAGCAGGTGGAAGGTCAGGAAATGTTGGAACATTAGGAAGAACAACAAGTACCACCTATAATATGCAAATCTATATGCCATACGAAGGTAGTCAAATAGGTACAGGATATATCAGCCATATTCTATTTTATGATAGAGAATTAACGGATGCGGAAATGGTGCAAAACTATAATGCAGTTTCATCAAGAGTAGTAGTATAATGTATACAATAACAGAACCATATATAAACACACCTGAAGCTAAAGAAGGTAATGTACCATTCTTCTATGTAGAAGACAATCAGGGTAATATTGTATTCTATGCTGTTACAAGACAAGAATGTGAAAAGTGGATAAATAATAATTAAAATGCCAAACGCAATAAAATATAACACAAGTGCTGAGACACTCGCCCTTAAAGCTGGTGATTTTTGGATTGGTACCGGAGATGTTGGAAAAGGTCCAACAAGTACCACAGGATATTACAACGGCATTACTCCACCATCGGGTGGGTATACAATTTATTTAAATAAAGCTAGTGGTGGACCGTCAATTTACACATGTGCAAATGATAGTGAATTAATAAGTTTAACGAACTCAATTGCAGGAACGTCATATACAACCGCAGCGGATTGTATGAATTGGTTTGCAAGTCAAAGTGATAAGATATGCATGAATAACGAATATCCATCAATTGTTACGTCAGGTTTAATTTTTCTTATAGATTCTGGTTTTGTACCATCTTACCCCACAACAAGTTACTTATGGTACGATTTGAGTACAAACACAAGAAATGTCACGATGTATAACCAGGGAGGTTCAACTTATTCATCTTACTCTCCTGGCCCTCCGTCATTCAGTTCAAGTAATTCAGGTGTTTTAACATTCTCTACCAATGATTGGGGTAAATTATCTTCTAATATTAGTGCTGGTAGTCATTTTACTTTTGCGGTTTGGTTAAAAATTACAAATGCAGGTGGGTCAAATGGTGTTTTTAGTAATTGTAGTGGTGGACCAGTAAATTTAGCATATGTAATATCTTCAGGTAAAATGAGATATTGGTACTATACTTCACCATGGCAAATTTATGATGGTCCAACATCAGTAAACGATGGTAATTGGAAATATTTAGTTTGGGCAAAAAGTGGAACAAATATGGTATTATATATAAACGGAGTTCAAGATGCATCAACTACTTTGGTCGGAGATGTGACAGGTCCTCTAAATTGTGTTGGTTCTATGTGGGGTCCTTGTAATTCCGATAGTTATGGTCCAGGAACCGATGGATATGGCTCATGTTTCAACGGTACAATATCAACAATTCAAGTATATAATAAACAATTAACGTCATCTGAGGTACTAAATAATTATAACGCACAAAAATCAAGATTTGGATTATAATGGCAAACGCAATAAAATATAATACAAGTACCGAGACATTAGCTCTTAAGTCTGGTAATTTTTGGATAGGTACAGGAGATGTCGGTAAAGGACCAACATCCACCACAGGATATTACAATGGTATTACACCACCATCAGGAGGTTATACAATTTACCTTAATAAAGCCACGGGAGGACCATCCATCTATACTTGTACAAATGATACAGAACTTATAAGTTTAACAAATCAAATTGCTGGAACATCATATACTACAGCAAATGAATGTTTTAATTACTACAACGGTCAAACCGATAAAATAGTTTTAGATAATGATTTTGATTCTATAGTTACCGATGGATTAATTATGTATTTAGACCCACATAAGATTCCCTCATATAAAAGATATGGTGGTTCATTAACAGATTTAAGTGGAAACGGTAATGATGGTTCTATAAGTAGTGGTGAATTTGTGTCAGGAGACAATTATTTAAGAAACCTAAATAATAGTTCTAATTTTTTTATTATAAGTGTTGCAGATAGCACTTCATTAAATAACACATTTTCAACAACTACTGGTTCATGGACGATTGAGGAAATGATATGGACAAACTCGGTTACTTACCCAGAAGCTGACGGTGGTAGTGTCGTTAGTGGTAATGCTTACAGTGCGGGTAATACCGGATTTGATTGGAATCACGGACAAAGTAGTCTATCAACCCTACAATTTGGTATGAGTAGTAGTTCAACAGGTTCATACGAAGACAGAGTATATATTTCAACAGGTTCTGCAAACCAACTGAATACTTGGAGACATAGGACCATGATATGGGATAGGGGTAATGATGTAGTTAAACTATACATGAATGGAACCTATACGGGAAGTCAAAGTACTCCTAATACTTCAGGCACTTCAATATATGATGGAGGGGGTATTACCTTCGGTAGTTTGTATGGTTGGAAACATTATGGTAGAAGAGGATTTATTAGAGTATATAACAGGGAACTTTCCTCGTCTGAGGTTTCACAAAACTTTAATGCAACAAAAGATAGATTTGGATTATAACATTTAATAATCAAAATAAAATTATTCAATAAAGGTTGACTCAATGTCATCCCATCCAAATTCTTCCATAATTAGTTTTTTTTGTAATAATCAGCAATGGCTTCTTTTATGGCATCTTCCGCCAAAACGGAACAATGTATTTTAACAGGAGGAAGGGCAAGTTCTTCCACAATTTCCATATTATCAATATTCATAGCATCATCCAAAGATTTCCCTTTTAACCATTCTGTTGCCAAGCTACTAGATGCAATGGCTGACCCACAACCAAATGTTTTGAATTTTGCATCTTTAATAATACCATCTTCAACCATTATTTGAAGACGCATTACATCTCCACATTCAGGAGCACCTACCAATCCTGTTCCAACACGACTATCGTTCTTATCCAATGTCCCAATATTTCTTGGGTTGGTGTAGTGGTCCAAAACTTTATCTGAATATGGCATAGATTTTTCTATCCATAAGTATGTTACAAAACATAAAAAAGTAAATTTTATTTATTTTATATTTTGTCATTATAAAACTTATTACTATATTTGTGTTATAGAAATAGTAAATCAATGAAAAATCTACTTATCATCCTGTCTTTTATCCCATCTTTGGTTTTTTCTCAACCTGTATACAATACACAAAAAATCAATGAGCATTTTCTGACCATTCTAAACCAAGAAAGAAGTTCATTGAATTTGAATCCAGTTCAGATTGACACCACGATGGCTATTGTCGAAGACGTTTGGGCACAAAAGGTCGTTTCAACCTATGTTACTGAAAATGATAAATTAGAAGAATGTGCAATTAAAAAAGTACCATATATTTGGAATGTTAATCTTCACGGAGAAGGTGAAGAATATTTTTCTAACCGTTGTCTAAAACTTTTAGGAAGTAGACACGGAATGTCTGAAAACATCGCCGGATTTTTTTTCTTTAAAGATAGTGTAATCAATGAATATAAAATTGCATTGGCCTTATTTACCGAATGGAAAAATTCAAAAGGACACTACACCTTGATGACAGACCCGAATATTGATTTCATTTATCTTGGGGTTGCAACTCAAAAAAGAAAAGAAGGTAGCAGATGGGAAGAAGTATGGTTTGGTGGAGCTTTGTTAATGAAAAAACAAAAAGAATTTCAAAAAGGATTTCACTAAAAACAATAAACCCCCTAAATGGGGGTTTATTTTTATTATCTTTTAGTATTATTAACCGATTATATCTACATAAAAAAACAAGGTACATCTTTACCTGTACTAAACAATTTAAATCCTCCGAAGTCAGGTACATCAATTCTAAATTTAATTGGTGGTGGGTTAATCCTAATTTTTCTTTTACCTTCACCTGAAGCATCTAAAATAAAATCATTTTCAGTGGTAATTGTATCCGGTCCTGGTTCTGGTGCTTTATAAGAAGGTATCGGTTGGAACATTATTGTTACAACTGCTTTTTGATTATTTAAATAATCTGCGTGTTGTGAACCTTTTGATTTATCCCAAACAGGACCTGAAGTTCCAGGAATACCAGAATCAGTTTCGAACCCATCATATTTCATTGTAGGTTCAACACCTTCCGTATAATATCCATTAGTTTGAACCATAGAATTAACCATCTCAAGCATTGATTCGGCTCTTGCCTTTGATAACGCCAAGAATCCTGTTTTTGGGTCATTGTATGGTGCAGGTAAATTTGTTTGAGGTACATTCGATGATGATGCCATAACATTAATACTGACAATTCTAGCACCACCACTAAACGAAACACCATCGATATTGACACTCTCGTTAGCTACTTTAACCGCGGCGGCTACAGCCTCTTTAAATGCAGTATCAAATTTAGTTTTATAGTCTTCACTTATAGTTGGTGAACCAGATGGGAATTTAGTGTCGATGCTAGCTTGAGAGTCATTAAATTGAACCACTTCAACCGGAATTGATGGTGGTGCAGGAACAACCTTTTCAGTCTCCTTACTTTTAATGATAACGTTCTTATTCTTTTTACCTTGCAATTGGTTTAAGATTAAATCACTTTGACTCATAAGATATGCAAGGAACAATGGATTAACTTCTTTTAATTTATTCAACGCCTCCAACGATTGGGTATCGTTAGCATCAATCAAACCTTCAACAGATTTCCAAGATTTTTGTTTACCATCATAAATATTTTGGTTGTCAACTGTATACCCTAAAACAACTTTACCTGTCTTATCTTTAACCTTTCTTAAAGTATAAAATTTAGGGGTTGTTACCGCCATAGCTTTGTTTAAGTCATTAATAGGGTAGTAAATAACTTTATTAATCTCTCTAGGTTTATCAATAGAAGGAATACCAAGACTTTCAATACGAGAAGTCTCTCTTGCTAAGGCATTTTCCAATCTTTCGAAAACCGGACTCATTGTACTTAATTCGCGGATATCTACATCACTATCTTTTGTAATCAATTGTTCAGACATTACTTTACGAACAATATTCTCAATATCGGCCTCGCTTAAACGAATTACTCTTTTTGCCATAATATTTTTTTGTTTAATTATAAATATAACACCAACACAAAAAAAATAACCCCCTTCTTTTACGAAGAGGGTTAATATTTAAAATTATCTTATTTTTATTTAGAACCGTGTTTTCCGTTTAACTCTTTTAGTTTATTATGAAAGTGTGAACGAAACTCGTTAAATAATTTTTGATATTCATCGTTAATTGGTGCATCAATTCCAGCATCATTTCTCATCTGATAAAATTCATTACTAAGTTTTGAATTAAAACGCTTAATATCAACAGGACCTTCGATTGTATCAAAGTATGAATCTAATGAACTTGTAAGGTTGTCAAAATAAGGTTTCCAATCAAAACTTTGTGTTGGTTCACTTTGTTTAGATTGTATTGGTTTTGGTTCATTTGAGATGAATTTAGTTTCATCATCCAATTGTTCAGAAATTACTCTACGGATAATATTCTCCAATTGTTTTTCTGTTAATCTAACAATTTTTTTCATGATAATTTTTTTTAAGCCATGTTAGAAACATCTTCACCACCGTCATTAGAAACGAATTGTGAACATAATCTTTCAATTTCAGGTTTCAATATGTTTTCACCTTCTCTAGTGAAGAATACTTTTTCACTATCTGTATTCCCATAGTTAAAATAAAAACCATAATTTTCAGTACACTTAGTAATAATTTCACCTTCTTTTGATTTATCAATAGTTTTCACAGGTATAGTGATGTGATGATTACTAACCCATTTAGCGGGACCTGTTATAACAAGTCTATATTTAGGTTCAGTCTGACCAGGATGTGTTTTTCCGAATTCAAATGCCATCAATCCTTTTCCTGTGATATTTTCATTAAGATAAAGTTTAACGTCACCTTGTTTTGTTTCAACCAACTTTTTAAATTTGTCGGTGGCAATTCTCATTCCGCCAGTGTGTTGTTCGCGGATTCTGTTTTTTTCTTCTTCAGAAATATTGTTCAATAAGTGTTTCATAATAAGATTAATTTATATATAAATATTACAAAAAAGAAAAAGACCCACCCTTTTTTAAGAGACACATTAATGGACCAATAAACAGATGTCCCGAAGGGACGGAAAAAAAATTTTCCGGCATACGAGAGATAATTTTCCGGCATCAGAAAGAAAAAGGGGGTAGGGGGATAAAGGAAGAATTCCGACCCGTTTCCGGCATAAGAAAGATAAAAATTACTTCCAAAAGGTCTGAATCAATACAATCAAAAAAGACAATCCAATGCAAATTCCATTCTTTAAATTAATACCTTCATTCAATACAAAGTGTGTTAATAATGTAACGATAAACATGCCTATAGAAAACTGTAATAGACGGACACTCCAAGCTGAACCAAACTCATCATACAAATACTGAGCTCCCCATATAAAAAAATACGTAATAGGTATTCCCGTAAAAATGGCACTAAACCATGTATTATCTTTAAACCACGGCCACCTCATCGGCGCAAATTGCTGAAACCAAGCACCCGTTTGTGCAACACAAATTAATAAAATACCAATTAAAATATTTTTCATCAATAAAATATAAGATTTAAAAAAAAGATATAAAGAAGATTAATTAATAATCCCACCAATAATCAACTTCATCCAAGTATAAATCATGTAGTACTGGAAACTCAAGTGAAGGACTACTAAGTTCTTCATGAACCATATCTTCAATCATTTCAACATGATAACCAGCATTTTTATATTTAATACTGTCACTCATCCCCACCTCTAATCTAACATAGGCATTATCATCATAACTTTTATAAACACCAACCCACAAGTCATCAACAAGTTCTCGTTCAACACCCTTCTCATTAACCAAACGGTCAATAAGTTTATCCTTCAATCGTTTTAATTCGAAATCCAAGAAGTCATCATTAAAATAATGAATTCTAATACGGAGGGTCATCTTATCCCAACCCATACCACTATACTTAGCAACATCATCAAAAGTATTTTCCAACTCATGAACCTGGTTTACATACTCACGGTCATATGTTTTAAGAGATGAGAACATTTTACTGACATCCACATTAACGTCAACATCCAAAACAAACTTTTTAAAACGCTCCTCATAATATAAAGTATAATCAATATCAGGCTTCAAACCTGGAATGACAAGATTTTCTATAAGCTTAGTTAATACATTCTTTGTTACTTCAACATCCATCGTATTAAAGATTCATCATTCTCTTTATACGAGAAACCTCCTCATTAACTTTAGAAAATCCACCTTCCTCAGTCATGGGGTAATATACCTGAGCCATAGTTGTCACATTAGCTCTATCGGCAATATACTGTCCAATGATATCATAAATAACATTAAACTCAAACCCATCTGCAACACCGTGTCCATACTCATCATAAATATGTGTATAATAATCAGCATACGTGTATTTCTTTCCATCAACAATAACATAAGATTTATCACCATCAATCTCCCCCTCACTTTCAAGAGAATATATGTTTTTTCCCAAATCATCCGACACATTCAATTCTTGAACCTGTATGACCAGATGATAAATCATTTTACGTAAATCAGAATCCATGAAAGTTGTTTCGCCGTCTATAGTATAAACTTTACCTACATGTATATCCCCTCTACTTAAGATATATTCATACAATAACGTATCAATTACCTCTCGTTCTTCAAGACTAATAAGATTATCGGCTGGAACAAAATACCTAGTATCAGAAAGATTGACTCTACCTTCTTTATCCCACTTTGGGAATAATACATTTTTTATATTATCTAAATAACTCATAACTTATAACCATAGGATTGAATACGGATGTTACCATCCATATGTTTTTCATCATTAACTTCGGTGTTAGAAGAAATACCATATTTGTTTTGCAACATTTGGTTGACCTTATTAATGGGGGGTATTAAACATGTAACATCATAACAATCTCCATATCTTAATGCTTCCTTATCATTACATTCAAAGTTGGGGTCTTCACTATAAGCATAATAAGAAGTGGGTTTATTTGCATGACCATAATTGTACATATCAAACATTGAAGATTGTGAACCCATATTCTTTTCCATATCAATATCGTACATACGAATAGTTCCACCTTGACAACCTTCTTCCATAGACAAAGATAAAACCTCGTTGGAATCATTAATGATTAACTCCTTCAAACCACTAACCCCCTTAACACCATAGTACTCAGCCAAAGTCTTAAAGTAATCTTCCATAGAATAAAATTTCTCAGATACATACTTTGAGTTCTTCCAACTAACACCCAAAGTATCCCATACCTTGAACATCTTATCCTTCTTCTCTTGATTGGTGTTGATATACATGAAAATTATTGTTTACTATAAATACCTCATATAATAAAAAAACCCCTCATTCAGAGGGGTCTTCTTTTTCTTTTGCCATTTTTAAGACTAACTCGTTTTCCTTAATCCTTTGACTAAACTTCTTCCCCATTCTTCTACTCTTGGAGAAACCTAAATTGAAACTCTTCATACCCATTAAATATCATCCTTTTCATAAGGGTCAACCATAACAATATTTCTTCTCCACCATTTTGAAAATCTACTATTAGGTATTTTCTCGCTAATGTATTCCCCCATATAAAAAATGAATATCATAGATAATGAAATCGATAAATAAAATGCAATAAATTTCATATTAATAAGTAGTCCATTTTTTGAAAATTTTTCCGGAAATTTCCAGAAGACCTTTTACCCCTTTTTACAAATAGGGGGTCATGTTTTAGAAAATACAAGTATTTATAATTGTATGAAAATTATTCTAACAGAACGACAATTAAACAATACCATTGAGAAATCTTTAAAACAACTATATCCCGATATTATATCAGTTAGTTTTAAAGAAACTCCTGTAAAATATTATGGGGGTAAAGAAGGTGGTGTTGGAGAATATAACAGAATAGATATTATGATTGTTGTTGATTTAGGAAACGTTTTGGAAGGGAATATCTATACATCAGGAGATGTTGATTCACAAGAATTTGATATTAAAAAAGATATTCTAAATACCTTAAAGACTTATATGAATATTGATGGGTATAGATTTAAAGCTCCATACGGAGTTCAGATATATACTCTAACAACTACTTCCATTTAAGGGGAAAACAAAAACCCCCCCTCCGTATTATTAATATTAGATGTTGGAATCGTACACGCCATTTACCATACAGTAATTAGCTGGTAATCCATATGTATTATAAACTGTATTGTTTAACATGTTTTCAACACATTCTTCAATTTGTCCATATAAGGTTATAATATTTTCATGGTCCCCATAATCAAACCCATCGTAAAATACTGCAGAATTCTGGTCAATTGAAAAAGTCACATAGTAAAAACCCTGTGTTAATCGGTATATAGTTCTAGACCCCCATTCAAAATTAATATTGTCAAATCTTAACTTAAATTCATCACCATCACAACTACGGTAATTTTCAATTCGCTCCTTAACATCATTTGTTATCAACTCCTCAATATTATCACCGTGATATTCAATCAAATATCTTGAGGTTTCCTCTTCAGGTAAAGAAAGATAATTTCCGTCTTCAAGTGATGGACCATTTTTATCCCAATACCCAAATAGGATATATTTGATATTGTCTATCTTTTGACTTTCCTCACGTAATATCCTTTTGATGATTTTTCTCATATCAATAAATACCCAATTTTTCCAAAAATTTTCTGGAAAATTCTGCAAAGGGTATACCCCCCCCAAAAAATTTATACAGATTTCATTTATGGGATTAACCCCCCTAACCGACCGAAAAACCCCCCAGGGGGAGGGGGGATACGGGAGGGGACCCCCCCATACGGGGGGCTAGCAGGGGGTATGGGACCCCCTACGTATGACACAATGACAGGGGTGGGGGGTGTGGATAACTAATGACTAATAGGAGGGGGGGATGACA
>Ga0208644_1001946_pt1 | contig 16822 bp, 17 predicted proteins | sample VirMetDEL_Nov_18_FD_184517 | JGI IMG/M metagenome (GOLD analysis project Ga0208644, IMG submission 184517) | Aqueous microbial communities from the Delaware River and Bay under freshwater to marine salinity gradient to study organic matter... | ecosystem: Environmental > Aquatic > Marine >... | reverse complement strand
AAAATCCTTTAAATAGTTTTATTTATATTTATTACACAAAAGCGTCATAAAAATTATATTTTTTTAATATTTTTGTATTCTTTGTATAATAAAAATAAAATAGAAAATAGAAAAATAATTATAAATGGATTTTTATGACTATAATAGACATAAAAATATTTCATTTTAAATTAACTTCGTAATAGAAAAACATTTAATTTATTGAATATTGAATAAATAAGAAATGTTAAATAATTATTTTTCTATTTTCTATTTTATTTTTATTATACAAAGAATACAAAAATATTAAAAAAATATAATTTTTATGACGCTTTTGTGTAATAAATATAAATAAAACTATTTAAAGGATTTTCAATAAATTACTAATTAAAATTGGAAAAAATATATTTAAAATAATTTTATTTTATATTATTATAAATACATTATGACAACAACACAATTTTTTAAAGATATAATTATTTCTAACAATTCAAACAGAAAAGAAACAACAATTAATCAATATGTAAGGACATTAATTAAATTGATTGATAATTTAAATATAAAAAAAGATATCTTTGATTTATCATTTCTAAATGATACAGATATGATTGATAATTATATTAATTCTATTGAAACTATATCAACAAAAAGAAATTATTATACAGCAATCTTATCATTATTGAAAGTTAATGAAAATGATAAACTATATCTACATTACAAACTCAAAGAGCAACAATTAAATAATAAACAATCTAAATTGTATGATACAAACAAAATGAATGATAAAAAAACTGAAAAGTTTAATCAATTAGATAAATCAAAATTAGAAGATATGATTAATCAATTACTAAAAGATAATATGATACAAGATTATATTTTAATGAAATTAATATTTCTATATGGGTACAGAAATGAAATATCTAATCTACAATTTATTAATCTAAAAGATTTTAATAGATTAACAGACACAGAAACAAAAGATAATAATTATTTAGTTATTGGTTCAAAGACATTTAGAATATCAAGATTTAGATTTAAAACAGATAAAAAATATGGAAGAATTGATAATGATATTACAGATAAAAAATTAAAAAGTATTATTAAGAAATATATAACAAATAGAGATAATCCATATCTATTCACAAATAAAGATAATTCACATTATACAAATCAACAAGTATCAAATAGATTATCATATTTAACAAAGAAATATTTAGGAATTGATATTACTGGAAATATGATACATAAAATATCATTAGAAGATTATTCACAATCTAATAATGAATTAAAAGAAAAAGCACGGATAAGGGGGCATTCACAAGCAATTCAAAGTAAGGTTTATATACAATAATTTTTATACAATTAATAATATTTTTTATACAATTAATAATATTTTTTCAATCTAAAATTAAGTAATCTCAATATCTACTACTATATATATTGTTTTGGTTGTCAAGATACTTAATTTTGGTTTGACTTTTTCATATATATCTTTTTTCTACATATGGGACATTTTGGTTCTGTTTGTTTTTGTAAAGTTTCTAAACATTCACGGCATATCTTATGACAGCAATTAGTAAATGATAAATTATCTATTGGGATTATCTCTAAACATATAGGACAATCAATTTGTTTTTTATCTTTGATATATTGTTCTTTTAATTCATTAATTAAATGTATTGGTGGTTCTGTTAATTGTTCTAATTCTTCACACATTTTCTTATGTTTTTCATATAGTTCTATATAATCTTTATGACTTCTCTTACATTCACTATAATACATAGCAAAAGCAAATGATTTTTGTTTATCAAGTGATTTAATCTTGTTATGTAATTTTTGTTCTGTTGTCATTATTGTCTTTATTCTATATTATGTACTATTCACAAATCTTTAAGTAATTTAATGTCTCAATTCTATATATTATTTCAATCGTAAATTAAGTATCTTCAATCTCTAAACTATATATATACTTGTTTTGGTGTTCTACTTACTTAAAAATGGATTAAACAATTTCAAATTATTTTAAGATATTATTTCAATCGTAAATTAAGTATCTTCAATCCCACAACTATAATATACTTGTTTTGATATTCTACTTACTTAATTTTGGTTTAAACATTTTCAAATTACATATTCAAAATAGAGATTATTGTTTTTAATCTTCAATCAAACACATATTATCTATTTCACTATTTTCACTATTCATATGATAACTACATATATCTTCATAACTATTATAATCTAATGGGGTTTCATATAACTCTATACATAAATCATTTAATACTCCATATATTATATCTTGTTTTTCCATTATAATTGGTTTTAGATTTGGATTTAATCTATCTATCAATTCATTTTTGATTTGGTCTTTCATTATTACATTATGGTTTAATTCATTATATTCTTCAATATCAATCTCTTTCGTATCTTCATTTATATATTGTAATTTCTTACTCATATAATCAATATATTTACTAATATTGGATTTACATAATCTATATCTATATGTTTTTTCAGTTTTATATGTTTGAAAGATATTACAATTATAATAATTCTGTTTCTTTTCATTTTCACATTCGGCAGTTTCTTCATTTGTATATATCGGTACTTGATATTCACATTTAATCATTTCATTATATCCATTATTTCTATACTTTGTAATTGTTTTTGTTTTTGGTTGTATATTTGTCTTATTGATAAAATTAATTTTTACTTCATATGTGTTATGTGTATGTTTTGTATATTCTTCTCTTCTATATTTCTTTCCATTAAATACATAATATTCAGTTCTTCCACATATCATTAACTTCATTTTATCGTGTGTATCAATAAATAATATCTTATGATTATCTTTATCATAATCTTCTATATTACTAATACTATCTAAATCTTCATTTACATATATATATTCTTGTGTTTTCATTTTTGATTTTTCAATTTCATTATCATATGTAATCTTTTCTTGTAAATCTCTATTTATTTTGATTTTGTTATTAGTTTCATATAACATATTGATTTTTTCAGTTGGGTTATTAATTCCATATTCATTTACATAATCTTTGTGTTTGATTTCATTTATCCATTCATTCTTAATTTTATCTCTGTTTATTTTTAAAATCGGTTCTTGTTGTCTAATAGTTAATTTTGTTGTTTTATATCTTGTATTCTTATTATCATAATCAATAATCATATTGATTTTTAATAGAAAGTGTCTTAATAATTTATGTAAATCATTATAATCACTACTATTTAATGGATTTAGTTTATGACAATTATTTAATTTTAATTCATTACTTAATAGTGTCATTTTCTTCAAACAATAATCATTAATAAACTCTATAAAAGTAATTTCATTTCCATTTATATTTTGTATGTTTTCATTTGACATAATCTTATCTTTTAATCCAGTTAAATCATATTTCTTATTTGTTTCATTAATATAATGATAATGTTTAATATCTATATCACATATATCAATATTTAGAAATTGTAATAGTCCATATATAATATTTCTCTCAACATATATATTTGCTTTTCCATTATAATCAAAATCATATGTATTATCATTTTCAATATTCTTTTTTAGTTTAATTATTTCATTTATCATATTGTATTTGGATTGTACTTCACTACTAATATGTAAATTGTATTTTTCTATATGTTCCATATTATTAATGTAATCACTATATAGTGATTGATATTGATTGTATAATGTTGTCATTAATTCTTTATCACTTAATACTTTGTATAATATTTCTAATTCTTTATCTAATTTTTGTCTATCATAATCTTCTTGTAATCTATCCAGTAATGTTTGATATTCAATATCACTATTATCTTCTATCATATCTTTTAAAAATGTTTGTAATATTACACATTCATATTTGTAAAAGATTGTCATTTTTCTATATTTTTGATATTCTCTGTATGATTTATTTGTTATACTACAATCTTCTTTATTGATTTCTCGTGTTAATGCTTTCATTTTTCTATCGTCCATTTGTGTAATTTCAGTTTTCATAAAATTAACTTTTTCGGTTAATAATCTATCTTGTTTTTGTGTTTTCATTTCTAATTTTGTTCTTGTATCATTATCATTTTTCTTACTACATATATCAACAAATCTAATTCCATAATTTCCATTATAGAAAGTAAATCCGTGAATATAAATCATATAGTAAAAGAATGTTTGGTTCCATAATTGGTGTGAATTGTAATTTTCACATTTATTTATTTCTCTACATTTCATATACAATTTATCTTTTTGACTAATATATGCTCCATTATCATTATCGGTTGTATTTAATATATCTACAACTTGCTTTTGTAATTTATCTTGATTTGTTATGATATATTCCATATACTCTTTGATTTTTTCTTGTGATACTTCATTCTTATAATGAAAGTATTTTCCATTTAGAAATATGTTAATTTCTTTGTTTATTAATTGTCTTGTTCTAAATAATGTTTGTATATATTCTCTAATACTAAAATTGGGTATAATCAATCCATAACAATATGATTTATGAAAATATTTATCATTAATACTAATTCCACTTGTAATTGTTGGACTTGTAATACAAATATCTACTTTGTAAATATTTTGTAATTCATTATTTAAATCATATAATAATTTATCTTTTAGTTTATTATTTTCTTCTCTTTCTTGTTTAGTAATGTTAAAATAATCTTTGATTTTTACAAAATTGTTATTGATAAGTTTTTTATCTTGTTCTATTTCTGTATCACATATATCATTAATTTCTTCATTAAACATATATTCAGTAAGTTCTTTTGGTATGAAAGATTTAGACATATCAAACATATCAATATAAATTAATCCACCGCCATTAATACATATAATTCTCTTTGGATTTATACAATTATCACAATCAATTTCATTATCTTCATTTAGTCCATAACATTTACAAGTAATAGTTTTTAACATATCAATTGTAAGAGACTTCCATATACTACTAATCCATATTTTTTCAGTTGTTAAACAATCATTCACACATTTAACAATACAATTATTCTTGTCAATATGTATATTGAATGTATAATCACTAAAATTATTTTGATTGATTTTGATTTTCTTAAATGATTTGGTCGTTCCACTTGTCTTCATTCTATTCTATATTATATTATGTTGTTTTATCTTTAAGTATATTTTTGTCTTTATTCTATTTTTATATTTTATTTCAAATTGTATTTATTGTTGTCTTTATTCTATATATTATATACTTCACAAATCTTTAAGTAGTTTATTGTCGTTATTCTAAATATATTTTCAAATTATTTTCAATTCAAAATTAAGTATCTTCAATTACAAAAGATATATATACTTGTTTTGCTATTCTACTTACTTAAAAATGGATTAAGATTTTCAAATTATTTTAACATATTACAATTGATAAAAAATAGTTCAACAAAGTTATAAAATCAGTAATGATTTTTCAATCAAAAATTAAGTATCTTGACAATCATAACAAGTATATATGTATTATGTGATTGAGATTACTTAATTTCATTTTAAAAAGATATGTTATAAAAGTATGTTAAGATTTAATAATATTCATTCTGTACTAATTCGTCCAGTTCTTCATTAATAATACTCTCTAATAATTCTAATCTTCTATCACTAATATCACAATCTAATATAATGATTTGTTTTGCTATTTTACAACAATTCTTAAAATATTGAAATTGACTATATGCTGTTGTTATTACATTTGATTTACTATCATTTTTTTTTGTAAATGTTCCACTTTCAAAATGATTAAATATACTTTCTACTTCGTCAAGAATTAAACAATCAATTCTATCTGTATTATAACTATCTTTATGAAAAGTATTATATATATCTACTGCTTTATCTATACTTTCTAAACTTGTAATAATACTAAAATGTTTTCTAATATCATTTAGTTCTTCATAATCTCTACTTTTATTTGCTTCTGCTTTGATTTCTTGTATTTCTAAATGACTATAAAAATTGCTATAATCCATTTTTTTCAATTCACTTACTTCTTTTTTATTTAATGAATTGGTTGGACTAATCATTACAACTTTACACATACTTTCTAATAATTCTTCTTTTTCATATCTATCTTCTACACAATCTATATGATTATAATAATTCTCATTTTGTTTGAATAATTCATTTAATATTGGTTTTACAATATATTTTGATTTTCCAGTTCCCCATTTTGCTTTTACAGATATAAAATCATTCTCTCTATTTACAAAACTATCAATTTCTTTTTTTAATAAATCACTATCAATATTATCAATAACTAATTCATTATCTAAATCTTTTTTTGTATGAAATTGTGTGTGTTGTCGTTCTATATTGTAATTGTAAATATCATTATCTACAATTAAAAATCCAGTTTCAATATCATATGTACTCTTATCTTCAATTTTTATTGTTTTATTATCACATTCATTTTCAACAATATTTACAAACTTTTCTTTTAGAATAGATTTATCAATATTAGTTTTTTCATATATGTATTCAATAATATCATTTACATTACATTTAATATAATTAGTAAAACAATAATATATATCATTATGTTTATTTAATACTCTACATATCATTTCATAACTATCAATAATACAATTTTCAATACTACATTCATTATAATAATTCATATTATTCTCAAATGTATAGTTTTCATTATCTCCACATTCTTCACTATATTTCATAAACTTTTCAATACATTTCTTATCTAATCTTAATCTTTTAAAGTTCTTTGTTAATACTATCCATACACTACAATATTTTTTTGTAAATACATTTGGATTGATAATCTCTATTACTTTATCAATAATATCTTGTCTATTGTTTTCATTTAATAGTAATGTTTTTTCTCTATTTTTTTGTAAATCATTATCATTATCATTAAATACAAAGATTTCATTTGTTTTCTTCGTTTGTTCTATATATTCTTGTGGTATATCAATTGTAATTTCTTTTAGATTAGATTGAATAACACTTATACATACATTTAATATTTGTTTTGTTTGTTGTTTATCTACATTATCATTACAAATATTATAATCAGTAAATATATGTTTTCTACTATCTAATGGGTTTTGATAAACTTTTTTATTGCTATATGGTTTAGTATTGTATGGGAGACAAAATTGTCTGTGAATGTTATAAAGTCCAGTATCCATATTGTCTGTTAAAACATTTAAATTACTATCTTTTAATAGTTGTGTTAAATAATTTCCACAATCATAAGATATTTTAGAATAATGAATAATATGAATACTATTAATTACATTATCTAAATATAGATTGTATTTAACATATATATAATATTGTTTATGATTGATTGGTTCATTAATCAAAGTATCAATATGATTAAATAATTGTATTAAAAGTGGTTTTAAATCTTCTTTTTTGATTTCCACATTATCAATATCAAAGAATAATTTTGATATTTTATTCTTTCCAGTAATTTCAAACATATATGGATTTTTCTTAATATTGGTTGTGTATTTATCAATAAACTCTTTACTTGATTTTATCGGTTGGATAAGTGTATCACACATTATTTTACTTTTACTTTTATCATTATATTTCCATATGACTAATCCATATGATAATTTATCAACATATTCTTTACACATTTTCTCAAAATTAGTTTGTTGTTTTTTTGTTGTCATTATTCTATATTATATACTATTCAATAATCTTTAAGTATTTTTTGTCTTTATTCTATTCTCTATTATATTATACTATATTGAATTATCTTTAAGTAGTTTATGTCTTTATTCTAATATATTTTCAAATTATTTTCAAATTGTTTCGTATTCACTCAATAATTACTTCGTAATTGTATTTTCAATTCAAAATTAAGTAGATTGAATGACTAAACAAGTATATATATATTGTGCTATTGAGATTACTTAAAATTGGATTGGATTTTGGGTTTCGTTTTATTTCATTAGTTATATGTGAATTAATAGATTGTTGTATTTTCATTAGATATTTTCAAATTATTTTTCAATCGTAAATTAAGTAGTTTGACAATCAAAACAAGTATATATATGTTATGAGATTGAGATTACTTAAAATTGGATTAAAAATTATATCTTATAAAAAAATACTAAATTGATTTATTTTCGTGATTTCATTTAAAATAATTTTATATCATATATATTATAATGGATTTTAAAGATATTCAATCAAAACAATATTTTATACAAAATCTAAATAATATTCTCAATACTAATTATGATATTAATACTGATTTATCTAAATTAAACAACATAATTCAATAAATATTTTTATTATTTATAATTCAATAATTATTATTAATAGTACATTTTTTATTTTTTATAGTTTGTTTTTTTTTATTTATTATATTATTATAAGATATGAAAAAATCTGTATGAAAATGTGTTATTATCATAAAGATTAATAGAAAAATAAAGTTAAAAAATAATGACAAACAACAAAGTTGTTTATGAAAATATCAAAGATATTTTGACTAATTATGACTAATTTATACTAACTTTGATTGTAATTTCTTTGATATTCTTTTGTATTATTAGAGAGTTTTTTAAAAGTATTGTTAATTTGTGTTATTTGTGATTTTAAATCTTTTATAAACATTATTGTAATATCTATTAATACTTCTCTTTGTTTTATTATTTATTTTATCTTCTCCATATTCATTAACAACTCTATCTTTTAGAAAATCATAAAAATCATTTTTGATTAATTGAATATGTGGTATATCATTATTTTTACTTGTCATAATATAAATATAATCAACTGAAATGTGTTTATCATAATTTTTATTATAATAATCAACTATCTCTTGTAAATCTCTTGTGAAAATCTTAATTCCATTATCAAAAAGACATTCATAAATATATACTTTCATATTTATCGTTATTTAGTTATATATATATATTATTTTATCTTTAAGTATTTTATGTCTTAATTCTATTGAATGTATTATTTTTACATTTCATAAAAGTATTTGTATATTGTTTAATATCAATTTTAGTATCATTAATAATTTGTATATCATTTGTATCAATAAAAGTATTTTGTAATTTTAATTTGTTTGTTAGAAATGTCATTAACATATGACTATCTTTGAAAACTTTTATTAAATTATCTTTACTTGTCTTATTAAAATTAATTTCATATTTCTTCACATTAATAATTTGTATATCATTATCATTACAAAATGATTTATAAAAATCATTCATATTAACAATCTCTATATTATCAATCTTAATTATGTTCTCAATAATACAATAACATTCTAATAGATAATTACATATATCATTTCTATCATATTTAAAATCATAATTATCTCCAATAAAATCTTCCATATAAAATAAGATTGTAATTATATTTCCACTTAAATATTTATTTCTATCTTGTTTATTTATCATAAGATAATCAAAAAGTTTATCATTATATTTACTATCATTATATTCATTTACTTTTATTTTATGTTTTAGTTTTGTAAATAGTGTTGTAAGATTGTTCTGTGTTAATTCACACATATCTATTATATACAAATATAATTATTCTCTAATCTTTAAATTATTTTTTTGTCTATATTCTATTTTCAAATTATTTCAAATTATATTTATAAGTTTGATAATACATAAAAAAAATATCATATATAATAAGTAAAGAATGACAATTAACAAAGTTAATAGTGAAAATCAAATGATTTTGACAAAAAATATAGATTGTTATGTTATATGTAATGATTGTAATTTTTATTATGATATAATGAATAACTCTCCAAAACAAAATTGTTGTTTCAAATGTTATAATGTTAATCCAATATATTTATCTAATCTTCCATAAAATATTTTTCTATTTGTAATAAAATACAATAAAGATTTTATCATTTCATTATCATATCCATTAAAATTATTATCTAACATACTTTCCATTTCTTCTATCAATTCCATACTTTTATTATCTTCATATTCACTATCATACATACAAAAATCATATAAATCATATGAATATGTATGACAACTATATTTAAATCTAAAATCATTATCTCTTTCATTATCTACAAAATCAGTATTCCATAAATAATATTTGTGTATATCTTTTAGTTTATAATGAAAAATTATTTCTCTATCTTCTACATTTATTTCTGTATCTATATCACATTTTAAAATATAATCTAAATTATCATAATACAATTTATCATAATAAAAATCACATTCAACACAATAATCGTCGTCTTCTTCATATATAATTCTTTTCCCACAATCTAAATATTGATAAACTTTATTTAATCTATTCATATTTGTTTTTCCGTAATATTGTATTTCTCCCAGTACATATCCACTAAAATATCTTTTGTTTTTCTCTGTATCTTGTATAATCAAAACTTCATTATATATTTTCTCTTGTAAATCATATGACAGATTACTAAATAGATTATTCAATATATCATTATTATTATTTGTAAATGTAATCATTATTATATATATACATTATCCATTTATCTTTAAATATATAGAATAGAGACATATATATTATTTTAAACCCAAATTAAGTAAATAGAATAGCATAATCAATATATATTAGTATTGATATTGAGATTACTTAATTTTTGATTAAAAATACATAAAAAAAATTATGATTATAATATATAGATAATGATAAAATATGTTAATGAATATATCATATGTAATTCATTAGATAAACAAAATAAAGAATTAAAAAAACAATTAGAGAGATTACAACAAGATTATAATAATTTAGAATACAAATATAATGGACTTTTAGAATGTAAGAATGATATATACACAAAATATCAAGAGAGTATCATAAAAAAATAATTATTGTTCTTCAACTATCTTATGTCTTTGTTTTCTTACATTATTATTACAACAATTATGAATATCAGTATTATTAATAACTTTTCCAATACACTTTTTCCCAATAGATTTTGTCATTCCAATAACTCTACTATTTCTATCAATATCATTTCCAACACTATTCTTAAAAACTATATCATTTTCATTCAGTTCTAAATTGTTAAAATATTCTACAAATCTACTATCATATATTTCATAATGTTTAATTTTTGTTTCTCTTACTACTAATGATAATTTAACAAACTTATCATTATCATTACAATAAATAGAATGATTAGATTTATCATTTTCTTTATTATATCTAATAATCATTTCAGTATTCTTACATTCATAATTTAATAGAATAAACAAGTACATATATTCCATTTCAGTTAATTTATCATTATTTAATAGATTGTAATAATCTTCTCTACATAATTTATTATCTTGTGTAAATAGTTTATCAACAATCTTCTTCTTATAAGATTTTAGATTGTATTTATCTACAATATCTTTATTATTAATATCTTCTAAAAATTGTAATTTATCATTATCATTCATATTATCCAAATGATTAATGAGTTCTTTTTTTGTATTAAAAATCATTTTATTATCTTCTGTCAAAACAATTTTATTGTTTTCAGTAATATTTCCAATATTAGTCATTATTCTATAAATATACATATCATTTTATCTTTAAGTATTTTATTGTCTTTATTCTATTTATCTAAATTAGTATTTGATATATCTTCTAATAGTTTAATATAATTATCAAAACCAATACTACATTTATCTTTATCTATACAATATCTCCAACTACAATTTTTTTTATCATATTCCAATTTACTATCTAATAATGATTTATTGTATTTGATAAAGAAAAAATCATTACTATCTCCACTCTTTCTAAAATCCCATATTAAATAACAATTCTTATAAAATGTTTTTATCATTTCCAATTTCTTTTTTGATACATAAAAGTTTGTATAATAACTCTTATCACATTTATATTCTCTTTCTTTATATTCTGTATAGACACTATATAAATTATTTCTATTAATTAAGATAAAATCAATATAACAATATTTATAATCACTTTTCATTATTATCCAATTTTCATATAATACTTTATTCACTTCTAACATAAATCTCTCTTCACTATCCAATATTTTATTAGACAAACATTCTTGTTTATTAAAACTTTGTTTTAACATTTATAAAGATATAATATAAAAAATATCATTTGATAATTTAAAAAATATTTCAATCCCAAATTAAGTATCTTCAATCTCATAATCTATATATACTTGTTTTGTCATTCAATCTACTTAATTTTAGATTGAAATAAACATTATCATAATTTTAGATTAAAAACTTTTAAAAAAATATCATTTGATTTATTTTATTTTAATTCAGTATAAATATGAATAATACAAACAATATTGATTTTACAGACGCATTATCAAGTATGACAATCCCCAATAATCAATCAACTTCTCAACCAAAAAAGAAATCTTCCAAACCAAAAACAAATAAAACTAATACACAAAAATCAAATACTAAACAAAAGACAAATAAAACAAATAAAAAAACAAATAATAACATAAATAATAACACAAAACTACAATCAAATAAAAATCCAAATGGATTAACACCAAAACAAAAGACCAAACAGCAATCACAGAAAGATTTTAAGAAAGTACAATTAGAAAATAACAACAATAATAGAATATCATTATTCAAAAATGTATTAGATAATATCAATAAAGAAAAACAAGAAAACAATTTACCAATTATGACATTACAAAGATTTACAACAATCACAAACTCTCTTATGAAAATCTTTAATGATATGAATTATCTAATACAAGATACAGATACTATTTATGATTTACTCACAGATAAAATGGATAAAATCACAGATACAATTAAAGATAAAAGTATTAATACACAAAGAAAAATTATTACAGATATTATAACTATTCTTAATTCTAATCCCAATACACAATTAAAAGATATTAGAAAATATGAATATTACAGAAAAAAACTATATCTCACAGATAAAGTTAAAAATGATATGAATGATAATGATAATGATAATTCAAACCAAAATTAAGTATCTTCACAATCATAATCAGTATATATATGTTATGTTATTCAATCTACTTAATTTTTGATTGAAATAAATATTATACATATTTATTAAACTTTGTTAAACTATTCCAAACAACTATCAAAATACAATTCATATTGAATATTACTATTACATTTTTTATTTACATTTACTAATACAATATTTTCATTATCTTTATCATTTAATAATGTTTTACATTCACTATTATTTTTTAATTGTTCTAATATATCTCTCAAACATATATAATCATTAAAAAGTTTTCTATTGATTATATAATATCTACTCCCACTACACATTCTCCAATCTTCACATATAATTCTATCTTCATATGATAATGGACTATTCATATCTAATAATTCTTCTTCACTCAATCCAATAAAAAAACTAAAATTATCAACTCTATTATGATATTGTTTTAGATATTGTATTATATCTTCATTATTGTATATACTATCATTAATATCTAAATAATCTTTCAATACTTCACATTCATTACCAACATAATAATTCATTACCAAATATGATTGTTATTTATCATATAAATTATAAAAATACAAAAGCAATAAAAAGTAAATTATTTAGTTCCACACAGATATTCAATTTTGATTATGTTTGTTATTTTGTTGTTGTAATCAGCAATTAGAAAATCAATATTTTTACTTGTTTCCAATTTTGATAATTCTATTATACAATCTCTTTTTATTTTTCCAATCTCTCTATCTAAACTATCTCCCATATAATTTAATCTTTTATAATTGATAATCTCTTGTAATTTATTTGTAATAATAGTTCTATCATTTTTATCCAAATTACTACATTTATTACAATAACACAATTTAATATCTTTTTTTAATACTTCATTATATTCTCTATTACATTCATATTTACATAATTGATAATTGTTTCTTTGATTATTACATACATATAAACTATCATTTTTTCCAAAACTATTTATATAATCCAATAATGTATCCAATAATACATTATCATTAACTATTTTATTAATATCATATTCTCCACTAAATATCAATTTAGAATAAAGACAACTTTTATGATTATCCATTAGTGTATTTGTATTTTTAATGAATGATTGTATTTTGTTTCTTGTATCTTCATTATCCAATAGTATATGTAATTTATCATTTTTAAAACAACAATTTTTACAATAACACCCACCAACAATATTATTGTATTTTAATTTCTTATTTATTTTAACATATCTTTTTAGACATTTCATATCATTATCTTTACAATATCTACATAATCCAATATCATTTTTCTTTGTTTTATAAATATAATTACAACTATTACACATACTATAATCTTTACATAAATCATTTATGTTTTTAAAAATCCAATCATTATAATAATTTTTATTACAATTTTGATATTGATTATGTGTTATGTCTTTGTATGATTTACATTTTTCACATATATAATCTAAATTATCTATCTTTTTATCTTTCATAATATTTATCTCAAAATCTCTAATAGTTATATCACATTCTTCCATACAACATTTACAATTTACTTTGATATTTCCAAACTTATTCAAACAACCACTTCCCCCAATAATTTTAATATCATTATCTTTATTTAGAAAATATATATCTTTTATTTTATGATTACATATATAACATTTAGATATTCCATTATGATTAATAGTATCTTTATGACTTTCTATTAATTTTTTATAATGTGTTTCAGTACATATATTATCTAATACAACTTGATTATCAGTATTCTTATTACAAATCCCAATTAATTTATAATCTTTGATTTCATTAATTCTAATATTCATATTTGTCAAAATCTTTTGATTTTCACTATTAACTTTGTTAATTGTCATTATTCTATTTATTATATTATGTTATATTATCTTTAAATATATTTATGTCTCAATTCTATAATTATATAAAATAGAGATAAATAAAAATCAAATTAAAAAAGATATGTTATGTGTTAATTATAATTATCATTCCCACGCAGTTTATTTAGTTCATTAGATATTTCACACATTTTACAATAAAACTCTCTCAAATCATTATTCATATCATTATCAATATCAACTCCCAATTTTAGTTTATCATTAATATTTGTTATTAATTCATAATACATATCATTCATATATTCACTTATATTCAACATATCAACAATCTCTTTCTTATCTTTATTCATAATACTCATTTTATAATATGTATTAATTATTTATCTTTAAATAATGTCTTTATTCTTTTTTTGTATTATTAACAATATTATTCACTAAATCTTGTATTTGTTCTTCTCTACTTTGATTTTCATTTATGTTTGTATGTGTCATTTTCAATTTACTAATATCAATATCATTTAATTTTAGTAAATCCATTTGTTCTGTTCCAGTAATAATAATTTGTTCTTTTTTCAATTCTCCCATACAATCTTCACAAATACAACAAATATCTTTTTTAATTCTTAATCTCTCTAATTTAACCATACAATCAAATATTAATTTAAATAAATTATCTTTAATGTCTCCCATTTCAGTATGATTAACATTATCTTCACCAATATTCAATAGTTTATCAGCAACATACAATCCCCCAACAACTACATTTAAATTATCAAATTGTATATCTCTTTTATAAACTTCACAATTATCTATTTCCATATCTTCATAAAAATCAATAGACACAAATATATTATGTAATTCTACATTATCATTTACCATTTCCCAATAATTAATAAATTGATTATCAATTTCCATTAATGTTTCAATATACATTTCTTCACATAATATCTCTTCATTACTATCCAATAATGTATATTTCATAATTTCTTTTGACATAATCCATAATATTAATTTGTTTGTATCAATATCATTTGTAAATGTTAATTTCATTCTTGATTTATTATTACTTCTTCTTGATAAATCCAATAATCTTTGTTTATATCTCTCTTTATCATTCATTTCTTTTTTCTTTTTCATTTGATTAATTTTATCTTGAATAGATTGTTTTTTATCCATTTTGTCTTTATTCATTATAATAATATATAATGTTATATCTTTAAATAATTTGTCTCAATTCTAATAATAATATAATATCTTTTTCAATCAAAAATTAAGTAATCTCAATCTCACAACATATATATACTTGTTTTGTCATTCTATCTACTTAATTTCAGTTTGAATTAATTATCAACCCAATCAATAATCTTATCATTTAAATCTTTATCTATATCATTAATTTCTTCTTCACTTTCATAACTTTTATCACTTACACAACTATTCATTTCTAATATAATTTGTAAATCTTCTCCAATATTTAATGAATGAATGTTTTTCTTCAATAAACTCTCCATAATCTTATGTCTATATTTATCTTTTGTTTTTTCATTACTATTTAAATGTAATGGATAATACTTTTCAAAATATTTATTTGTATAATCAACCCAATTAAAACTTTTAACATATTCTATAAATGGATACGATAGATTATCAAAATATTTCACATTATAATCATATTTCTTTTTTAGATATTTTGTCTCTTCCCAAGTTATATCTTTATATTTAACATATTTCATTTTTGTTTTATCAAAAAAGACAATATCACTATTATCAAAATAATACATTAATTTATGTAAATTGATTTCTTTATACAATTCTTTATCTAAAAATAGATTGATATTTTCTATTAACATTTCTCTACTATCACAAATAATTTCACTATCACTTTCTTTTAGTTTAAGTAAATACACAGATTTTTTCATATCTTATAATAATATAATAAATAAAAAAAAACAAACTATAAAAAATAAAAAATGTACTATTAATAATAATTATTGAATTATAAATAATAAAAA
>Ga0208644_1001944_pt1 | contig 16837 bp, 16 predicted proteins | sample VirMetDEL_Nov_18_FD_184517 | JGI IMG/M metagenome (GOLD analysis project Ga0208644, IMG submission 184517) | Aqueous microbial communities from the Delaware River and Bay under freshwater to marine salinity gradient to study organic matter... | ecosystem: Environmental > Aquatic > Marine >... | reverse complement strand
CGATTATATCTGTGAAATATATAATCGAATGGAAAGTATATTGATTACCCTAAATAGCAACGATGCCGAAAAAAGGAATGGCGACTATAATAGCAATCTGTATTTTGATATGCCTAATGTTGTCCCCCGTAGTTTAGATATTGACTATATCGATTGTTCGCTCGAGGATGCGACTATTCCCGTGAGTTGGTATTTAATTAATGACACGAACAACACACTCCATTACAACTATAACAGTATTAATGACACGATTGTATTAACAAACGGGAACTATACGGGAAGCACACTAATAACAGAGATGTCTGCGAAGTTTTCGGATAAAGGTATAACTATGACGATAGTGTTGTCGACAGTGACGGGCAAATTAACATTTAAGATTTCATCGGCAATAACACAGATGACGCTCATATATGCGAGTTCTCCAATACTTATGGATATTTTAGGATTTACACAGAGCATAACGGGTTTCGCTTTCACGGGAGAGAAACCTTTGAACCTGTTGGGAATACAGAAGTTAAATATCTGTTCTTTTGCTTTAGCTAATGTGTCTAGTTTCTCATCTTCAAAATTGGCGAATACAATCGTCCAAACTTTACCTATCGACATGCCGTCATTTCATCAAATAACGTATCAAAATAAAACCTCACATTATGGAAAACTAAAATCGAAGTATATTAGCGGGATTGATATTCAACTGTTGGATGAAAACGGGAACTACGTCGAGATGAACGGCATCTCATATAATCTCTCATTGATGATACGGGTTTTTAGGAAAAAGGATATTGAACCAACAATCAACCCAGTATATGAAAAGACTGAACCTTTAGCAAAAGAAGAAGACAATAAAAAGGAAGAGAAGAAGGATGAAGATGAAGAAGATGAAGGAGATGATGAACTAAATATATTAACGGCAAAATAATTTTCTCGATTTAGTATATAATGTCTATCCCTAAGGAAGCTAGATACGATTACACTGTTATGGGTTCCGGCATCCGATCGGCGTCATATGTCTCCAGGACACAGAACGGGAGCGAATTCAGCGAGCTTCAACAATTACAATTCTCTCTCCTCCAGAACAACAACACATTCTTAATTCCTTCCTCGCTCTTTATGGTATTCACTATCCAGGTGGATGCTGATGCCGGAGCGGTTGACAACATCCTTTTAGGCATCCCCGGTGCTTCTGTTTTCCAGAGAAGCGATGTCTTTATCAACTCGGTATCTGTTGATACCATCTCGAACTACAACGCCATCCAGAACCAACTCCTCCACTCCAAACTTTCCGCTTCCCAAAAACAAGGACTTTCGTCCGCTTTGGGTCTTGAGTTTGCGGCCGGAAACGCCAATCTTATCGACAGTTTTGATGTGGCTGGGGCTTCTGGAACCAACACAATCAAGGTCGCTGTCCCTATGCTTAACTGTATCGCACTTTGCAATAATCTCTACCCGCTCTTTGCCGGTGATGTGCGTTTTTACCTTACATTGGACCAGTTGTCTAACATCGCCTGTAAGTCTGATGGAACCGCTACTTCCCTTACCAACTTGAAAGTCAAGGATGCCGAAATCCACTACAAGGCAATTACATTCCCTCCTGAAATGGTTGGCGCCATCCTTTCCCAGAGACAGGCAGATGGTCGCATCTACATGAAGACCGAGAGCTACGAGACAAGCGTAGCACCTTTGGCTGCAGGCTCCAGCGGGACACAAAATCTTGTATATAGCAACAGTCTTACGAGTATAAAATCCGTTATGTCATCTGTGTTTAGAACTGACAGATACAAGAATTTTGCGGCCTATGACCCTAACTTGACCCAATACTCATACGAAATTGCCGGTGTCCCATATCCGCAAACTGCTATTAACGTGTCTCAACACGGCAAGGCACAGGTTCTTATGGAATACCTTGAGGCGGTTCACGGCATCGCTACTGCTCCTACTTCCGCATCTACTTGCTTAAGCACAAACAACTTCCGAGCAATCGATGTTGCTTTTGGAAACGACACTGATAAGGATTTATCAAAGTCCTTCCTAGGTGTAAATACCGAAAGACTTAGCTCGAGCGATGCCCTCAGCGGTGTGTCTTCCCAAAATTCGACGGTTGTGGCTAAGTTCAACATCGGCGTAGCAACTGTTGCGGCTGCCACTGTTCTTACCACATTTTTGCATGATGTAGTTCTCATGTTTGATGCTGAGACCCGCTCAGTCCAGGTGATGAAATAAGCGTCAAAAACTAATTGTATAAAAAGTCTCCTCCCAACAATAAAAATATAATATATTGTTATTGTTGTCTATTCTTCCTTCACGTATGTAGTCAGTTGTTTTGAACTGGAACCCATCTTCTCCATCGTCTCTTCAATCTTCTTCCTCTGTTTGATTGTATCGCCGAACTTGTCTGTGAGATAGGAATGGCGAAGACTGTTGACAGAAATCTTTTTGCCGTATGCCTTGTTAAGTCTCTGGTTGAGTTTCACGTTGTTGAGTTTGCCCCCACTAATATCCATAAGGAGGTAATCGGTTGGGTTGCTGTCAATCCACTTGTCGAGTATCTCTTGGAGTTCCTTTGGTGCTTTGACAGACTGTTCGCCTTTCTTTGCCGAACCCTTGTATCGGTTGAAGTAAAGAGTTCCGTCTTTATAAAAGTTGTCCTCCTTCTCATTTATGTTCTTGATTTTGAACTCGGTCCAGTCGAGTAATCTTCTGGGCGGAATAAATAACCCGCTGGTTAATGCGACAATTATATAACTCTGTATGTCTTGGATGTTGCTCTTGGTCGGTTTCTTTTTCTTATACAATATGGTCGCCTGTCCTTTCAAGTCCTCGAATATATCCTTAATCTCCTCGGGTTCAATCCAGTTCTCCTCTTGGGTCTTGCTCTTCTTCTGTTGGGATATGACACCATTATATACTTCAATATCCTCACTCATCGCTTCCCTGTATTTATCGTTTCCGGTTATAACAACCAGAGGAGCATAAATGCTCTTACGCTTATTGGGCGGAACATCTGCTAAATACTTCATAATCTTCTCCACATCGTCAAACTTCTTGATGTTAATCTTATCGCTGTTGAAAACCTTTTTATAAAGGTTCTTGAGTGTGCTTGTGTATGCTGTCAAACTTAAATAACTTAAGTTAGGTCTCTTCTCCTTGAGTGCTTCGTAAATCGACATTATATAATTATATGATAAAAAAATATGTCTAAATATTTTATTGGATAAAATACATTTTGAACAAAAATAAATATTTGTATAAATAATTTGTTAAATAATCATATATAAATATGTGTATAAAGTGTATTATATCCATTTTAACCATAATATTAATAGATTAAAAATTTTTAATGTATTAATAATGGCATTTTTAACTACAAAACACATATTATTTGTATATTAAGATGTTTTTGATTATATATTCTTTCACTATTTTGTTTATATGTGTTTAAAGTTTCTTTTAAACACTTGTTCATAAATATATTTACATCTGTATTCTGGGTTCTTACACATATTACAAAAATTATATTTTCGATTGATATGTGGCGCTTCACATACCGAGCAAGTTCTTCCAGATTTTTTCATAAAGCGTTTTATACAACAATTTCCTATAACAATTACATCATTATCCTTCTCTATATAACAATTGCGTTTTATGTATTGACCGCATACACATCTATCTTCTTTTCTTCGTTTGTGTCCGCCGAGTAAGCGTAAATAATTATAGTGTTCTCCGTAATCTCCTCCGTAGTATCTCCAGTTTTTCATAACATCATCTGGGTCATATCCACGACTGGATAATCCTCTTCTAAACCGTTCTAAATATGAGTAGTTGGTTGTCATTATATAATATATATAAATATATTATTTAAGTTGTTTTATATAAACGTTTCAATTTTATTACTCCGGAACCTTATATCCATACTTTTTGAGATTGTCAGTATTGTGAGCCTTCAACCAAGTGTATGGGTCTGTTATGCTCCCTCCTGCGATATTGTGTGTATGTTTGTTTCCTCTTGATAAGAAACTGACAGCGTCTCCATAACTGCGTATGTGTGTCTCATTACCTGGGGTCTTTGTAAATGGGTTGGTGTGTGCTTTGTTAAAAGTTGTCTTTTTATCAATACCATCAAGGTTCGAAATTATCGTCGCTCCCATGCTATGGCCTATACCTGTAGTGGTTTCGGGGTTGTATTTTGCTTTCGCTTTCCCGAGTGTCATCTCCGCCTGTCTGTATCTATCTGTATTTTTAACACCGTCTTTTGAAACCATCATTTTCAGGTCTGTCCCAATATCGCTCGCGTTGTGTGTCCCTGCGACTGACATCATGAGGGTCTTCTTATCCTTGTTGTAATATATTTGCTGGTTGTCGTTAGACAGTTCTGAGTCGTAATCATAACCACAGTCCTTACCATACTTCGCTTGGTTCTCTCTCGTATCGTATGTATTTTTTAAAGCAGTATGTAAATCGAGACATCCCTTTTGTAGGATTGATTTCTCGCTTTTCGATTTTCTAAATATGCTCGGTTGCTGTTTCGTCTTGCTTCTTTTGAAAACGTTTGTTAGTGCGTCCATCTATACATTAAGATAAGACAATCTTTCTTTCAATATATTAATCTCATTCTGTTGTTGTTCTAATAATTCTTTTTGTTGGAGAACCATAGCATATAATTCCTGTATTCCCTTTATTCCCAAAGCAAAAATCGTTTCACTTTCTATTCCCAAAGTATCGTTAAGTTGTGAATGACTAACACAAAAGGATAAATCTGTTTGTTGAACGTCTTGTGCTATAAAACCGATTTGATGTATTGTTTCCTCACAACCATCCTCATCACAACACATAGAACATTTCTTATAAAATTCTTTTACTTGTAATGTATTGATTGTTTGTAATGCTCCACTAACATCTACAATATTATTTTTCAATCGCCTATCACTTGTATTCACGAACCCTTGTGCATAAAAAACGCCATTACTCGCCATTGTAAACCGTGTGGTTCCATTCACTAAATAATATATCTCTGTGTTTGTACTAAAAATAATATATGTTGAGTTAGTTGTTCCTTTTAAAAATGAACGCCTTTCGCCTGTTGTGGTGTTGAAAGATAAATACCCCATTTCAAGTTGTCTTACACCATCGCTATATAATACATTCATTCTATTACAAGTTATATTAAAAGTACCTCTTCCGTTGGTTGTTCCTCCATAATTGGTATTTAATCTTACAGCGTAGTCAGAAGTCCCTGATGTTTGAAAATCTATAAAACAATCACTATTAGATGCGAAAGCATCAATTTTAGCATTAGTGTCTGTTTTATAAATTGTTGTGGAAGCATTATTGATAATAAATCTTAAATTATTTGCTGGATAAAATTCTATTGATTGGTTTCCTACTTTCAATCTCAACTGGTTATTAACATTCGTCCATACTTCCGCTATGCTATTTATTACTGTTATGTTATTTGCTACATTACGTGTTATAACAAAATTGTTTAATGTTGTTTGTGATGAACCGATTGATAAACCATAATTATCGCTTGTTGTGCTAAATTGTCGTCCAATAAAAACATTTGAGATATTATGTTCTTTAGTCAAATCAGTCATCGTGAGTAATCCTGACCCTGTTAAATCTACACAATCAATATTCCCTGTTGCTGTTAAATCTAGACAATCAATATTCCCTGATGCTCTAACATCAACGACTTCTATATCCTGTTGAAAAACGGTGTCGTTTGAGAATGTCTTATTGCTTAGCGTTTGTGCAAAAGTATTCACAGTAAATTCATCTGGTATTGCTGTTGCTGGTAAATCTATTTCAACAGAAGTTAAAGCATTATACTGGTTATTACTGTAAAAATACAAGGGTTCATTAATGAACTGGTTCGTCGTCGTAATAGTATCAAATAGATTGGTGGTTTGCTGATTGAAAACATTATATAGTTCTGGCGTGTAATATTTCTTTTGTTGGTTGTAAATCGTGATTGAACTACGTGTCGTATATTTTTTGAATGTCTGCGGTCTGTATATATCAATAAAATCCGAATCGGGTCTATAGAAATACCCCTCTATTCGGTATTCCGTCCAACTGGAGTTATAGAAATTTGTATATAACTTGTAATAAGCAACAGAACCCCCTACTGGCGGAACATATACAACGCTTGTTATGTATGTGAAAGAATATGTCCCGTTAAAATCTTTGAACCGAATAAAATCGTTTGCCTGTGGTTGTAATCCTGTAAAAATAGATGCGATGGCGACCATATACACATAATTAGCATAATATTGAAATAAATTCTGTGTTGGAGATGCCGAAGCATATGTTGGACTGTCGGCAACAGTTGTACCAATATAAAACCCATATAATGCCGTTGCTACTGTTTGCCCTAGTGGTGCAATGATGGTTTTACCTGTCTGTGAAACATTATTTGTATTTAGTCCTGTGTCTTGATATTCAAATATATCGTTTGCTTGATAATCACTAGGGTTTGATGTATTACAATAGTATACATTACCACGTGTAATAAATTGTAATGGTGTGCCTCCATTGATTGGTTGCTGGTAATTTAATGGATTAAACTGATTGTTAAAGGTTCGTGCTTTTGTCATAGTGTTATTAAAAGAAGTTGTATTGCTTGTATAACAAACGTTATTAATGGGTGCATATATTGTGTTCGATAAAGAACTATTGGAAGCAGACGAAGTTCCAAATAAAAATGTTAAACCGCCTCCCAAATAATTAACTATAATACATCCTGTAATATCGGTCGTTGGACTTATGTCTGCTGTATTGTTTGTGCTTGTAAATATATAATTGTTCTGGGGTTCTCCTGTTATGTAAAATCCATATGCTGACGATAATTCATACCAATCATTTGTGTTAAGTTGTGAGAAACCATTTCTAAAAATAAGAGTGGTAGCGTTTGGACTATAATTTATCACATTTAAAAAGGTCCCCCCCAAGTCTGCTATGATTGTATTTGGTGATGTAATTGTGTAAGAAAACCCGCCAAGATAATTACCAACTAATGATATAGTATTGTGATTAACATATTTCCCTGTTTGACTTGATGGTGATAATAAAAAAGGTGTTCCAGTTAAATCCTTGACATAAGAATTGACAGTAGTAGATGCTGTTGTTTGTAATCTCGAATATGATAGTTGGACCTCATTATCGGCGTCTATGCTTGATGTAAATGCTTGATAATCTGTTCCGTTTGATAAAACTGCCTGTGTGCTTGGACTTGATAAAAGGGTTGTGTCAAATACAAACAGACCCCCGTCATAAAACCCTGATAGGTTTCCTTGACTTGTTTGATTGGTCGGCGGGAGACTATATCCGTATATAGTTAAATCTGTCCCTGCTATTTCCGTGTTGAGTTTTGAACCGTATGGCGTATCATTCGCCCCTGTTGTTGTAAGATTATCCAATATATACATATCGAGTTTGGTCACTGTATCACTCGAGTAAATGCGGTTGTTGTAATTGAACCCTGTAATCTGTCGGTTGAAAGTATCAACTGGGTTGCCCGCCGGATACAGCAAACTGTATAAGTTTGTGTATGGTTCGCTATTAACAAGAGTTGGCGGAGTGAGATTAGCATTTTCCACGAACCTTTGAAGACTATAATTATCCTCTGTATTAAAATAAAAATTTGCTCCAATTTGAACGATAGATGTTTCTAATGTTATTGATGATGGTGTCAGTCCGGTTGTGTTTAATAATGTTATTAGATGCCCTGATATGCTCCCAATAAAATCTGATACACCCGTAAATTGTATTCCTTGATTTGCTTGAAGTCCTGTCGTTGTGATTGTATAGACTTGATTACCCGATGTGATATAACCCTGATAGGTATATATTTGAGATTTTCTTACAGTTGTATCTGGACTAATTGATGCGACATTTGGCGAGGTTGTTAGACTTGTAAGAGTTTTATTTACACAATCAATTCCTGATATAACTGAACTACCAACAGCAAAAGTTCCTGATTTTGATGTGTATAATAGAGTGGATGCGTCGCTGAAGTATCCGTTTATCTGCCCAGTGACTTCTTCGTTGAAAATACTCGGCGTTTGTATTGAGGCGGAAAAATTTTTTAGTGCGGTTGCCGTCTGTTCAGTGACAAGGTCCATATACCCAGTTGTATCTACTGCATCTATCTGCTGTTGGATATTCCCGATTAAACCAGAACTAAAACTTAATTCTAATGCAGTAATATCTGTAGAATTGACATTCATGACGCCCGTTATTTTCAAAGTGTCTGTGAAATTTTTTGTTCCTCCAATATCCTGATTTGAGTCGAGGTCTACCGTGTTGGATAAATCCGTTTCAATAGAATTTATCTGCTGTTGAAGTGTCTCATCAACATTAACCCCAGTTAATTGCGACACTTCAATTGGGGACAGAGTTATATTATTCACAGTCATAGAATTGTTGATTTGGATATTATCCGTCTCGATGTTCTCGGCGTCTAAATTATTAACCCGAATGTCTTCGCTATATATCGAAATAATTCCATTCATACTTCTTGTTGATGTCAGTTCGTTGTATGACATTTTTATCTATAGTATATATATACATAAAAATATGGTTCGAATGTGTCTTAATTGCGATAAAGAGATTATCGGGTCGATTACCCGCCCTTCACAACATCAGTCTGTCTATGAGATTGAACTCAACGTGCTTTGTAATTATTGTAAGATGTATGAGAAAATAAAAGATGAGAAAAAGGAACTCAATAAAAAATTGAGAGAGATGAACAGGAAACAGAAATATTTAGAAGAAGTTATAAACAGGACCAGAAAGAACCGGTCGGGAGCAACACAAGCAGAGCGGGAATGGTTAGACTATTTACGGTCGATGGACTTTTAATTTAGTTCTTTAGATTTTTTCAAATCTTAAGAATAACAAGAATGCCGGAGTTTTAGCAGAAAGTGCTCCTGATACATCTCTAAATGAAACTTCGAATATGTCCGATGTTGGTCTTGATGCGAGATTTACTGGCGGGTTTGTCGAAAATTCTGCTTTCAAATGGGCTTGTCCCCCTCCATGTGTGTCCTCGCTATAAACCATTCCAATATCCTGAACACAACTCGAGTTGCTTTGTCCGCCCTTTATCATTTTTAGAGTTGAACCAGTGACATCGAGGGATAAAGTATATAAGTCAGTATGGTCCAAATTAACACTCGACTCTGTTATAAACGAAAAAGATACTTTATATTCTGCCCGAGGGTCATCTAGGAACTGACCCCAATTTACTTTGAACTTCGCACGACCAGAGGCATAATAGAGACTGTCATTACTTTTTAACACAAGGTTAGTAGTCATTATATACTAATGTGTTATTTTATTTTTTATACAAATGTTTTATCTTCTTTGCGTTGAACCCTCATCTTCTCCAATTCATTCCTTTTTGCAGTATCCGCAATCATACGCCGTTGACCGGCACCATCTTGTCCTAAACGTGCCGGGGCGGGACCTGGCAACTTGGGAACAGATGGTCTAAACTTTCCTCTGTTTGCTTCTTCAATACGGGAAGCACCTTCCGCACCCGCGACACCCCCAATAAGACGACCCACTTGCGCACCGAGAGGTCCTGCCTCTGGACCTAAAAGAACACTTGCTGCCGCACCACCTATAGCGCTTCCAAGACCCTGACCCGCAAGACCACCTAGACCTCTGGCGATTGTATTGCCTCCTTTTTTAAAAACACTTTGGGTTTCACTTCCCAATTTTTTAAATCCTGAACCGATGCTTCTACCAAGTTTCTTGAAAAAAGACATTATAGTATATACATAGATTTAATCCTCGTTTATTATTATTTCATCGAAACCTTTAAACAATCTTCCCGTTGCCGTATTTATCATTAGATACTGATGAGGTTTATCATAAACAGCCTTCTGTATCACTTGAGAATAATCTTTTAGATGAGGCATAATTTCGCTAAATAGCGTTGACATTTCATCCGCCCCTATTTTGAAAACAATAATATTGTCATACAACCGTCTCGTTTCTAAAGGCACAGATTTCCAAGTCTGTGATAGAATGAAAGTCCCATAAACTCCCAAATGGCGTTTGTTGGCGGCCAGTTTTTTTAACCCCCGCTGGACTTCTGGCGATTTTAAAGATGACGCAAAATCGTCTATTATCAAAGCAATCTTATCTCCTTCTTCTCTGTTCTCGCATCTTGTTATTATCTCATCGATTACCTCACCGTTCAATTCGTTATATATCTGGTCTTCGGGCAACTTTGCAAAAATATTATCCGCCATCGACAACATACTGGATGCCGGACATACATAGTAAATGGTTGTGAAACATTTTTTCAGCATACTCGGTGATTTAAAAAAAGAATACAGTAAGGAACTTTTCCCTTGCCCGGGTTTTCCCAGCACACCACAAGTGTGCGCTCTTTGAAAGCAACAGCGGGTCATATCATACTTATCCAGTTTGGGATGAAGAGGTTTATCACAACTCATTTGACATACAGGCAATTCTGGTTTTTTGTTTTTTCGTATCTCTATTGACATAATACTATATAGTAATATAATATTTTAAATATTTGTATTGTTCGTTTTTGTCATAGATATAGGAATATTCTAAATCAAAATGCTTACACAATTGGCGTAAGATTGTTGTAAACCCGTTGTAGGATATTTTCCTCGTTGTATATATTTGTTTGCTTATATGATAATATGGTTTGAGGCACAACAACCATTCATCATAATAATTGTAATATCGCATTTTCTTATATACGATATGGTTTATCAAATAGGCACCGTTCTCTTTTATACAGAACCGTTCGAGCAATCCACTCAATAAACAGAATGGGGGGTCTTCACGAAATAAACTCATATATATATACAGATATAAATATATGATTGGGACGACACATATATGTTGTTTAATTAAGAATAGGATTATATGATTTCCGTATCTGTGTCGTCGTCGCTGTTTTCATTTCCATAGTTATTGGGACAGTATCCTACGATGCTGTCGCTTGATAGTGTCGCACCGTTATACATTCTCGCCTTCTTCTTTAAATGGTCTTTCAAGAACATATTGTTCTGGATTACGCTTTTCAAGTGTGCTTGGTTGAACTTCCTCTTTTCCGTCTTCGTCATATTGTGAAAGTATTCGCTCGAACTAAATATGTTCCAGATTGTTTTAAATGGAACAATAGCGCCCTCTTTCTTTTCGAACCTGTCGCTGAACCATCCATAAAAGTCGTCGCTGTATTTGAGATATTCCTTTGCCTCATTAACAACTGCTGAAGGGGGTTTTATGATATATCCGTCATTTTTGAAAAACTTGAAATGCTCCAATAGTATTTCCATAAGCGCCTGTTTGTGTGTTTCTACGAACTCATTACTTTCATAGATAGGATTAGCAAGATGATATTTTCCAGTCGCCAATTCTTCCTCTGTTAGTTCATTATAACGGTCATACGTCATGAACCTGCTTTCAAAAGGACTGACATCAATACGCCTCGCCATAGCATCCCCGCTTTCATCTAGTTGAGGCAAGTCATTACATTCCATAACTAGGGTTAGTTTCAATCTTGTCACTGTATCCGTGCTGTATAGCGTTCGACAGTTGAGTTCTTTATCACCAGTCAATTCCTTTATAGTTGATGTATTGACCTTGAACCTTTTATCGGGTTCTTGAACTAATACGAAACGCTTGTTGTTGAGATTTGCTATTGTCGGGTTTGCTCCTTCTTTGATTGAGTTGCGGACTGCCTCACTTGTTAATTTATATCCATAGTCGCCGATCGTTTGCAAGACCATACTATCAAGAACAGATTTTCCATTTCCGCCAACTCCTTTTGCTACGAAAAACTTTTGTATAGTTCTACCGAATAATCCTGTGGATAGAATTGTCAAGTAATGCTTTCTTAGTTCGGGGTCCGGCAAAATCTGCTCCAACATTTCCGTCATCTTATTTCTGTATTTCGAAGAGTATCCGTTTACCCAATTCCATCCTGTTGTCATAGAGACGTATTGAGTATAATGTGGTTTGACCCATTCGCCCCGTTTCAAGTCATATATTCTGTTTAAGAACCCCAATAGGTTCTCGTTTGAGTCGAAATTTATCCAGTCCCTATTGATTACTCGACATATATCCTTGACAAGTCTGTCCCGAGTGCTTACATTACCCAAATATCTTTTGACATCAAAATTTATATAGGTTTGTAATCTATCAATCATATCTTCATAATGCTTTTCTATTGATACAGATTGGCTCCGCTTGTAATGATATTTTTTTTCGAACCTCTCATCTATACTTTTCTTTTGCTCTTCTGTTGGACTGTCTAACTGTTTAAAATCAAACAACTCCTTTTTAGCGTCAAAGTATAGATAGTTTGACCGTTTCATAATATACTTACTGAACGCTGTCGTTATTTGCGTATTCAATAAAGCGTTCTTTTTGCTTTCATCTTTCACCCAATAGGTTCCATTATATGCGTATGTATTTCCGTAATTACTGACGAATAGATGATGATATAACAGTTTGAAATGTTCCGCATAATCACTATCTGTGATAGTTTTATTCCATAGGTCGAACTTGATATGATTATCCAATATGTCGCCATAACCTTCATCCAGAAGTTTTTCGACAAAGGTTAAATTGAACCCTGTCTTTTCGAACACATGCGCCTTGAGTTCTGCGAGTAGTTCCGGTTTGTAATATTGTTTTTCAAGCATAATACCATCATTACACAAAGCACATATATCATTTTTTATATAGTCATTATCAAGACAGTATTCATATACACTCTCCAATATGAGGCATTCCTTGTCTTGTAGGAAATACGACGCACAAGTCCCCTCGTGATTGTAATCCTTCTTTTTCTCGATGTTTTTCGCCTTACAGAACTCGAATAGTTCGGGGTTTGCCTCACGAATATATTTGAAAATACCTTTCACCTCTACGCATAGTTTTTGGACTTCTGTAGGGTCTGTTCCGGTTGTAATATTCCAGGCATCTCTCCATTCCTTGATAGACCCGCCATAAGTAATTCTCAATATGAGGTTCTTCCCTATTTTTTTTTTCTTTTTTATGTCTTTCTTCACGTCATCACGGTCAAGGAGTTTATAAGAAGTTGCTATGTTGTCAATCCATTTCTGTCTGTTATTAACATAGTCATATACCATATTATATGAACCCTCGTATTGGTTTTTTTCGAGAACTTGTAATAGTATAATTAAATGCGCGTTCTCAATATCGACATCGACCATTTTATCCTTTACTAGTGTATGCCTTGTTTCTATGGTTAAACTGTGAAGACCTAATGAACCTTTTGGATTGACTCGACCGAACTGATAGTCATCTTTTAAATTGTATTCGACACTTGCATAATCCCTGTCAATAGTTTCCTTGTATTTTATCAATTGGGTTGCTTCGTTCTTGAACCATTTGTTGTCTTTATAGTTTGTCTTCAATAAGTCGCTGTTGATACACTTATCGAGCAGGTTTTCATCAATAGGTTCTCTTAATATTAGTCCGTCGAGCGGAGATTGGCGAGGGAAAGTAGCGGCTAAAGTAAGACAGGACATTTTATATATATATACTCTAAATATTTTTTTTAAGTGGTTTTTTATAAAATTACAATTCAATTTTATAAAAACTCCTAAAGTTTTTCTTTCTTTTCAATAAATTTGATTTCTTTAAAATCCGTCAATATTTCAAAGAACCTTTCTTCTCCTGTATTTTTGACTAAATCTTGAAGTCGCTTAATATAGATTAACTCGTGTTTATACTTGTCAATCCATTTCTGTTCTACATCATATTTGGTTTTTAATATGTCAGTAGAGCGAATAGCTGTTGATTTGACTGGGTTGTTCTTATATCTTTCTCGCATGTAGTTCCTAATATATTCCCGATTGTGTTGTTTCCTTTCATCGGCATCGTCGAATATAGGTTTCCTCCCTCTCTTGTCTTTTTTGACTGGTTCTTGTTCGTTCATTTTATATATAGTATCGTGAGATTATATTTAAGTTATTTTTATTAATATTTAGAATAATTCCTAAATATAGGATGTCTACCGTTTTCTCAACCATTTTCAACCATTCTACCTTTTTTGCCCGATATTTTAAAAGTCCCTATAGAATATAGAGGAGTATAAAGATATATATAATAGTTTTGGAAAACCGGGCAAAAATAGTAGAATGGTTGAGAAAAAGAGTAGAATGGTTGAGAACCCTCCGGTCTGTTTTAAACAAAAATCACCAAAGTAAGGACCTTGCCAACCTACAATTAGAACCCGCCTTGTCGCACCATTTTGTTCTCGCTAAATACCCTTTCCTTTTTTGGTCTGCGAATGCTTTCCCTTTGGTATTCAAATAGGTCCCGTAATCACCGTATGAGGTTGCCCCCACGGAACCAATCTTTTTGGATTTATCAAATACGTCGATTTTCTTTTTCTTGTCTGTGGATGGTTTAACTGTATAACCTAATCGCTTCGCCTGCTTCTTCGTCCAATCTGTTATCTCATACATTATATAATAACGTATGAAAAAAAGTATTACTTATAAAATACTAACCTAACTACCTAACTACACCTAACTAAATAATGGGACGTTGCTGACATGACTTATATTGAGTATTAGTTTTGTGGTTCTGTCAAAATATGCGTGATAATATGTATTATCTACATCAATCTCACCGTATCCTCTGAATTGGAAAGTAATATGTGGATGAGTATCATTACCCGAAAAATGAAAACCGTTTCTCACAAAAATCCCAACTTTTGGAGTATTACACATTCCGTGAAACCACGCCGAATTGTAATAGAGATGATTAAAGGCAATATCCATAACTAACCTGTCTGTTCCTGTTATGTCGCTCACATATGTGATTGAAGTCCATTTTCCTTGTTCCTTCCAGACGGAATGTTTGCGTTCTCCGTTGGCGTTTGTATCGTTCCACATATTCATATTGATTTGGTTAAATTTGTGCTCTTGTCAATTTGTGCTCTTGTCAATTTGTGCTCTTGTCAATTTGTAAAAAAAGGCAATCAATTTTATGGATTTAAACCAAGTATAGCATCTATGAGTTGTGCCTTGTTTTTCTTTCCAATAGTTTCTCCTCTGTTTCTTAATATTTCTCTCAACTGTATTATAGTCATTCTTTGTAATTCTGCTCGGTCCCTACCTACTGATGATACAGATGCTTCTGGAAATGAACTCATGGGTTGTGTAATATCGCTTATTGCTGAACCACGACCGATTGGTTCGCTTGAAGTCCTCTCAATTCGGGGTTGGAATACGTTGGGTTCCAATCTGTCATCAAAGTTTTTCTCTCTTCTAAAAGTCTCGTCTCTAATTAAACTGGCGATATTCTCTAAATCGGCGACTGCTTTCTCAAGGTCTTTTCCAATCACATTTGTATCTCCAAGAGTGTCTTTGACTGGTTCCCTGATGGGAATAGCACGGCGTGCCTGTTCGACTGCTTGCATGGGAGTAATCTGTGGGACCATTCGAATAACTGTCTCGCTGGTATGATGGGGTGCTATGGCAGATGTTCTTGCGGGCGCTCCTCTTCTTCGCCGAGGCGGGGCATTAACATTAACAACCACATGCTGTTTTTGAACGACTTTTTGGGAGACGGCGGGTTTTGCTTTTTCTTTTGCTTCGAGAAGGCGTTTATATGCTCGTGCTTTCTCTAAAGTCTTCCTTTTATATTGGCGAGTAGGACCAACAACAAAATAATCATTACCTCTTTGGACTATTCGGTAAGGCATTATAAAATAACAAAAGATTTTATAAGTCGAAATATTTATAGTTGGTTGTTTCTGGGTGATGTCTGTGATGTCGGCGATTTGATATTCTCCAAGTCGGTTGTGGATTGGTTTCTATTGACAACTTGCTCGTCCAATTGAATTTCTGCTCGAACATCTCTTTCAATCACAATACCGCATAACGAAACCTTGCTACATTTGGATTTATACATTTGCCTTGTCATCGTGAGAATAAACCCGCACATAGTTGTGATAAAAAAGGTCCAAAAGATTTGTTGCTCACTGTCCATATACTATGGAATTAGAAAAATGTCAGCGCCGGTATTTTGGGTTCATAAACCTCAACGGGTTGCTGTCTGGGTTGTCGGGGTTTGGGAGGCGCTCGACGGGTCTGTTTAATCTTTTCCTTGACAACCTCTAAAGGAATTTCTTCTCCTCCCTTTGCCAATTCATCAAGATACTCTTCAACCATAACCGCTTTCTTTTTGAGATTAACCGCTTGACGGATGACCTTATCTTCTGCTCGTTTGGCGAGTGATGCTTTATATTCTTTCATAAGTTGGGCGTCTGACTTCTTAACTTCCTGACGTTGGTCTCGTCTGTTCTGTCGCGCTGCAAGGCAACGCGCCCATGCGTCTTTCTGTGCTTGAGTTCGCTCCCTCTTTGGTTTATCGGGGACCTTACAACCCGATGGGGTTTTAACGGGTTTCTTAATCTTTTTAGGGATTTCAATCGTCTCATTATCCTCGGTTTCAACTGGGGTTTCTTCTACGGGAACTTCTTCAATTACGTTGTCTAAATCTTGGTCGCTCATATATAATTTTCATAGAAAATAATTTGAAAATTACGACATTTCTCGAAAAAAAATATCAACGGTATATATAAATGGAGAATGATGATGGGTTTCATACTGTAGAAGACCACGGACCTATGTTTAATGAAGGACAATATTATGACTTGGAAGCAATAATGGATGCTATCCCGATGTTGGACGAGATACAATACAGACATCTGTATATACAAATTAACGGCAACTTGCTGACTGAAAAAGAAGTGGAGGATGAGAATATGAAAATAAAGAGACTGGAGAATAATGAGAAAATGAAA
>Ga0208644_1001941_pt1 | contig 16845 bp, 26 predicted proteins | sample VirMetDEL_Nov_18_FD_184517 | JGI IMG/M metagenome (GOLD analysis project Ga0208644, IMG submission 184517) | Aqueous microbial communities from the Delaware River and Bay under freshwater to marine salinity gradient to study organic matter... | ecosystem: Environmental > Aquatic > Marine >... | reverse complement strand
TTTCGCTGACTGAAGAAGCAATCGAAGATAACCTCTACGATTCTCTGTCTTCTCGTTATACGAAGGCTCTGGCCCGTGCAATGGCGTACACTAAGCAAGTTAAGGGTGCTAGCATCCTCAACAACGCATTTACTGGTTCAGGCGTAACTTACGGCGACGGTAAAGTATTGTGTGCGACTGACCACCCGCTTGTTTCTGGTGGTACCAACTCAAACCGTCCTACTACCGGCGCCGATCTGAACGAGACTTCTCTGGAAGCTGCTGTAATTCAGATTGCTGGTTGGACTGATGAGCGCGGTCTGCTTATCGCTGCCAAGCCTCGTAAGCTGGTTATCCCACCTGCGCTGCAATTCGTTGCTACCCGCCTGTTGGATACTGAGCTGCGTGTGGCTACAGCCGACAACGACATCAACGCAATCAAGTCAAACGGTTCAATTCCAGAAGGTTACACTGTTAACCACTATCTGACTGATACCAACGCTTGGTTCTTGATGACCGACGTACCTAATGGTCTGAAGCACTTCGTGCGCACTCCGATGCAAACCTCAATGGATGCCGATTTCGATACCGGAAACAGCCGGTACAAGGCCCGTGAGCGTTACAGCTTCGGCGTATCTGACCCACTGGGCATCTACGGCTCACCCGGCGCTTCTTAAGAAGAAAAGCAGTACTAGGATTGGGGGCTTAGGCCCCCTTTCTTTTTTGGTTAGTAGGGGGTGTATATGCCTAATACGAAAACTTGCAAAGATTGCAAGAAAACCTTACCCATAGAAGATTTTGAAATTCTTGAATCCCGGCATGGAGATGGTAAGAAGTATAGACGTTCAATCTGCCGCCCTTGCAAAACCAACCGTAAATCTAAACAAATTTCTACTTCTCCAGAAAGCTACTTGAAAACTTTGGCTATACAGTTACGTTCCAGCCGTCGTAGAGAAGGCGTGGTTTTTCAAGTAACCGATGAAGAAATAGTGTCCCTGTGGGCCAAACAGAACGGGCGCTGCGCCTTGTCTGGGGTGCTGATGACTTACCAAAGAGATGGCGCCTATGGCGACAGGAAGAAAAAAGAGTTTAACGCCTCAATAGACCGAATAAACCCCCAAGGCCCCTACGTGCGGGAAAACGTACAGCTACTCGCTGCTAGGGTAAACACCATGAAGCACACGCTTGGCGAAGATATGTTCATGTGGTGGGTTAAAACTATTTACGCACACAACTTTGAGTGATACTGTAAAACTGATGTATCTCCCTTAGAGACCTTGACCCGCCCGCTACCGGCGGGTCTTTTTTTGCTTAAGTATTGTGGACTTAGCTCCGAAATAGTGTATAGTAAACATACCGGGGTCATCCGGTGTATCTGACAGTCCCGGCTGACGACATGCAGACAGATGCACCCTAAAATTAACTCGCATGTGAGGATTCTCAAGATGGCGAATACTACCTTTTCCGGTCCGATCACCTCTAACAATGGTTTTGTTGGCGCGGTAACTGCGACTACTGTAACTGCTAGCAGCACTCTTGACGTAACAGGTGACGCTACTCTTTCCGGCACAGCTAACGTAATCATTATCCCTACTTCTGACCCGGGTGTTGCTGGTGCTATCTGGAACGACGGCGGTACTCTATCTGTTTCAGCAGGTTAATCCTTACTAACTAGAGGAGAAACCTATGTCTAGTTCAGATATTAGAACCAAACGAGTTGCTGCTGGTGGTACTGGCAGTTTGGCCGTAGGCCCAGCTCGTATACGCCAAGTCCAAGTGCTTACCAATGCTGTGGGTGCAGGGCGGTTGACTATTACTGATGGTAATGGCGGGGCTACGGTTTTAGATATTGATTTTGCAACTTCTGATTCGCATTCAATCAATATTCCAGACTACGGTATTCGCTGTGCAAGTGATGTCTATATCACCGCACTTACCAACATTACCGCTATGACGGTGTTCTACAGCTAATGGCTAAGCAAGTTGACAAGAAAGCAATGGCTTGTAACAAGCCGAAGAGAACTCCTTCTCACCCCAAAAAGTCCCACATTGTGAAGGCTTGCGAGGGCGGGAAGGAGAAGATCATTCGATTTGGTGAGCAGGGTGCTAGCACGGCAGGAAAGCCAAAAGCGGGGGAATCTGACCGCATGAAAGCTAAGCGCAAATCGTTTAAAGCCCGACACGGTAAGAACATTGCCAAGGGTAAGATGAGCGCAGCCTACTGGGCGGATAAGGTAAAATGGTAGTAAAATCAAGGACTTAGGTATGGACGAGCTTGACGAGTTCGACGAGTTCGCTGGGGATGACATCCCTATACCTTTACTTTTTCTATACATTTTACAAGCTTCGCAAGGCACCTATTCGCCCGCAGAGGTAGAGGAATTGTATTTGATAATACAGGCATACATGGAAGAAGCCCCCTCTGGACAAATAGTGGCCCTAAAAGGCGGTAAGAACGATGCCAAGCACGAGTAAGAAACAACACAATTTCATGGCGGCGGTGGCTAATAATCCCGAATTTGCCGAGAAGGTAGGAATCCCACAGAGCGTAGGAGAAGATTACGTGAAAGCGGATAAAGCAAAAGGCAGGTATAGTTGTGGCGGTGATGTCCACAAAATGAAGAAAGGCGGTAAAGTCCGTGGCTGCGGTTGCGCTAAGAAAGGGCTGACTAGAGGCACAATGCGATGATGAAATGCCGGGGCATGGGGAATATGAAGCCCATAGCTTTTAAAGAAGGCGGCACGGTGAAAGACGAGTGTTACCGTAAGGTGAAGTCTCAATATAAAGTTTTTCCGTCCGCCTATGCCTCCGGCGCGATAGCCAAATGTAGGAAGGCAAAAGCCCGTGGCCGTTCGTAAGACAAAGAAAGGGGCCGCCCTAAAGCGGTGGTTCAAGGAAGACTGGAAGGATGTCCGGACAGGCAAAGAATGCGGGCGTCAGAAGGGCGAGAAGCGGGGAACCCCGTACTGTAGGCCGACAAAACGCGTCTCCAGTAAAACGCCAAAGACAGCAGGCGAGATGACTGCGGCAGAGAAAAAGTCCCGTATAGCGCAGAAAAAGCGCCTAGGGCAACCGGCAGGGGCGCCCAAAAGGGTTAAACCGCTGAAGAGGAAGAAATAATGGCTACATCTGGCACAGCAACATTTAACATGGACTTCACCGAAATTGCGGAAGAAGCGTGGGAGCGTGCCGGTAGAGAAATGCGTTCTGGTTACGACCTGCGCACTGCTCGTAGGTCTATGAATTTATTGACTATTGAGTGGCAGAACCGTGGTATCAACATGTGGACTATCGAGGAAGGCACGATCAACCTCGTTCAAGGCACTGCCACATACGACCTGCCCGCTGACACTATTGACCTTCTTGAACATGTTGTACGTACAGGAGCGGGTAATGTCACCACACAGTCAGACCTGAACATTACGCGTATCAGCGTCTCTACCTACTCAAGCATCCCGAACAAATTAAGCCAAGGCCGCCCTATACAGATATACATCGACCGAGGGCAGGCAAATCCTTCTGTGACTGTATGGCCTGTGCCAGATCAGGGGACGTTAGCGTCACCCTACTACATTATTAAATATTGGCGTATGCGCCGCATACAGGATGCTGGGACAGGGGTAAATACCGCCGATGTCAACTTCCGTTTCTTGCCCTGCCTCGTTGCAGGGCTTGCGTATTATATAGCGCAGAAAGACCCAGAATTGATGCCTAGGATTCCTATGCTACAGACAGAATACGAGCGACAGTTTGATTTGGCTGCCCAAGAGGATAGAGAGAAAGCATCCCTTAGTTTGGTGCCTCGTGTATATGGGGTGCGGTAGGTATGGGGTATAAATACGCGTCTGGGCAAAAAGCCCTAGCCATCTGTGATGTTTGTGGGTTTCAGTATAAACTTAGAGAACTCAAAGAGTTAGTAGTAAAGGACAAGCGGACCAACATTAAAGCCTGTCCAGAATGTTGGAACCCAGACCAGCCGCAGAACAAGTTAGGAGAGTTCCCAGTATACGACCCCCAAGCTATACGGGACCCAAGGCCGGATTCTGCGGAACTCACAGCAAGTCGGGATATTCAATGGGGGTGGGACCCAGTAGGACTAAACGACCCTTTTGGACTTACACCAGACAATTTGGAAGGTAGAGGCGCCGTAGGGACCGTAACAGTAACTACGAGCTAGGAGACAGAAATGAAAACGAAGTCACGATCAAAAGCAAAAGCTCCGAAGGTTATCGAGTTTCCTAACGAGCCAGTAAAGTACAGCGTTGCGGATTGCTGCAACCAGCCGCCCAAAGACATGAAAACCAAGGGTGTAAAAACTCGGGGTAACGGGGCGGCAACCAAAGGCATTATGGCCCGGGGCCCAATGGCGTAAGGAGTAGGGTGTGAATTACACCGATCTGAAGACCAATATTGAGGACATTTGCGAGCAGTCGTTTACGGACGCGCAGCTTGCTATGTTTACCGATCAGGCTGAGCAGAAGATATATAACACTGTTCAGATTCCTGCGTTGCGTCGTAACCAGACGGGTAACTTGACCTCTGGCAACAAGTATTTGGTGTACCCTACGGACTTCTTATACCCCTTCTCTTTGGCGGTTATAGACGGTGACGGCAACTACACCTACTTGCTGAACAAAGACGTTAACTTCATACGAGAAGCGTATCCCGGTCCTACGGATACTGGTACACCTAAACACTACGCAATATTTGATGATACAGCGTTCATCATAGGCCCAACACCTGATGATTCCTATCAGGTTGAGTTGCATTATGGCTACTACCCCGAGTCTATCGTTACTGCCGGTACTACTTGGTTGGGCGACGAGTTTGACTCTGCACTGCTTAACGGCGCTTTGATCGAGGCTATACGTTTTATCAAGGGTGAGCCGGATATGGTTGCTCTGTACCAAAAGATGTATGTCGACGCTATTGCGTTACTCAAGAATCTCGGCGACGGCAAGTTGCGTGAGGATATGTATCGTTCTGGTCAACTCAGAATAGAACCAAGATAATTTAATAGGAAATAGAAATGGCTATCACACAAGCTATGGCTACATCGTTTAAAGTTGGCGTGCTTGATGGCACTTTCGACTTTAGCAGCGACACTGCTCAAACTTTTAAAATTGCTCTTTACACTTCGTCAGCTACTCTGAATGCCACTACCACGGCGTACAGCGCGACAAACGAAGTTGCGGGCACAGGCTACAGTGCGGGTGGAAACACGCTGACTATCACTACAAATCCGACTTCTAGCGGCACAACTGCTTACTTGGATTTTGCAGACACTACGTGGTCTACAGCGACTATTACTGCTCGCGGTGCTTTGATTTATCTGGCAAATGGGGGCACAAACCCCGCCATTGCAGTTCTTGATTTCGGTTCCGATAAAACTTCAACTTCGGGCGACTTTACCATTGTGTTCCCGACTGCTGATGCGAGCAACGCGATTATACGTATTGCCTAATTGTGTTTTTCTCCGGAGATATAGCATATGGTTAAGATGGTAAATCGCGCCAAGATGTCTACCGCTACGACGGGGACAGGGACAATTACGCTTGGTTCTGCGGTAACGGGGTTTCAGACGTTTGCAGCCGCTGGGGTAGTTAATAACGACACCGTTCGATATACAATCGAAGACGGCACTGCGTGGGAAATAGGCACTGGTACCTACACTGCCGCAGGTACTTTACTCGCTCGTTCACTTGAAAGTAGCTCGACAGGTTCCTTGCTTGATCTGTCGGGTAATGCGTCTGTCTTCATAACCGCTGCTGCGGCAGACCTTCAAAGTGATACAGCTAACACTGCCTCTACACTGGTCGCTAGGGATGCCTCTGGTAACTTTAGTGCGGCTGCAATCACAGGCACCACAGTCAACGGCACAGTAGGCACATTCACCACCTCTGCCGTAATCAACTCAGACATGACTATTACTGCCGGGAGCATCCTCTCAGCAAGTGGCAGCATTACCTTTGGCAACGAGAACTTAGTCACTACCGGAACCTTCGGCTCTGGCGCGGCGACTCTTGGTGCCACCACAGTCACCACTCTTGGCGGAACAGGCGCACTCTCCGGCTTCACCACGGGCGCATTCTCTAGCACCCTTACAAGTGGTACGCACACAATATCCTCAGACCTTGCATTGGCTACAGGTTCAATTACGTCTGCAAGTGGTGCTATTTCCTTTGGCAATGAGAATCTGACTACTACAGGAACTTTTGCTTCTGGTGCAATAACTAGTTCAAGCACGATAAGGGCAACATCTTCTGGTGTAGCAATATCGAACACAACTAGTAACTATGGTGGATTTACCAGTGTTGGTGTGCGTGGTATTGCACAATCTGCTCCCGGACTTGGCGGTCAATTTATCTGTGATTCTAGTGGAAGGTGTGTGGCATTTAGCACTACTGACGATAATGGAAGCACAGCAGGCTCTCAACTAAGAATTAATTTCTCTGCTGCAACAGGAAACAACGTCACTATTAATCTAGTGGCCTATGGAAATGGGTCTGCTTCAGGGTATACAGACCTAAAATATGCCGGCTTAACACATACGTTTGCGACTGGCACTGGAGGAGCCACCAACCTCACCCTGTCAGGTGCTAGTGGTAGTGAGCTTGCTACTTTTGCTGGCGCGGCCACCTTCAACGAAAATGGTGCGGATGCCGACTTCCGTGTTGAGAGCGACACCAACACCCATGCGCTGTTTGTTAATGCGGGGAATAGCCGCGTAGGTATCAACAACTCCACTCCTGATGGCACTTTGCATGTGCATACTGGTACTTCCGGCACACTTGCAGCGTTATCCACCGCAGACGACCTTGTTATAGAGAACTCTAGCTCTGGCGGTATGAGTATTTTGGTGCCAGACGCGAGTACTGCAAGCATTATATTTAGTACACCTACTAGACAGACAGGGGCATATTTAAATTGGGCGTATACAACCCCTGCTATGACTCTTGGTACAAACCTAACTGGCGCGTCACTGAGGCTGCTGGCAGATAATAGCGTAACCAACCTCACCCTCTCCGGTGCTAGTGGTAGTGAAACCGCGACCTTCGCAAAAAATGTTGTAATCCCAGTAGCTGACATTAACGGCGGAACGGTTGATGGAGCAACCATCGGTGGAAGCTCTGCTGCTGCTGGTACGTTTACGACCCTTTCCGCCACGGGCAACCTCACAGTAGACACCAACACGCTGTTTGTGGACAGCACGAATAATCGGGTTGGTATCGGGACTGGTTCGCCTAGTCGTAAGCTGCATGTTGTGGACTCGCTCGCAGGGGGGGCGTTTTTGGCGCTATCACTTTGGAACAACACGACAGATACCGCAGGTACTAAAACAATTTTTGAGATGCCTGTGTTTAACGGGACGTCGGGGTTTAGTATTACTTCCTTTGGAAATAGTTCGGATTTGTACAACGCCTTTATCACCACACAACAACCGTCTTCATCGCTGATTTTTGGGTCTGGCTCTAGCACAGAACGCACGCGCATTAACGCAAGCGGCACGCTAATCCACAAACTTGCGGCCACCTTCAACGAGGATGGTGCGGATGCCGACTTCCGCGTCGAGTCTGACACCAACACCCATGCGTTGTTTGTTGATGCGGGGAATAGCCGCGTAGGTATCAACAACTCCACTCCTGATGGCACTTTGCATGTGCATACTGGTAGTGCTGGATCAGTCACAGCAGATACTGGGGCAAACATAGGTATATTTGAGAGCAACGGTAGTAATGGAATTTCGATTCTCACGCCTGACGCCAATCAATCTACTATTTTCTTTGGCTCGCCCACTGACGCTGTAGGCGCAACAATCCGCTGGCAGTACAGCACGCTAACTGCTCAGTTTGGTTCCGATGTAGTAGGGGCGTCAACCGTTCTCAAAGCTGGTAATGGAGTAACCAACCTCACCCTATCAGGTGCTAGTGGTAGTGAGCTTGCTACTTTTGCTGGAACTGTATCAATCACAGGAATATCAGGAACTAACCCGTCTTTATATGTTGGGCATAGCCTTCTTGGGGTAGCTGGAGAGGCCATTAGAATAGGCAGAACTGATAATAAAACTATCAGATACCATTCTATTGAGGCATACAATGAAAGCACTTCAGCAGCTAACTATCTGTCATTTAAGGTTCACGATGCGTCTACTACCACCTCGCAAATTGAGGTGCTAAAGCTGAGTGGTGATGGGCTTGCTACTTTTGCTGGGACCGTGATTACTGGCGCGCAGATAAAGGCATCGTATCCCACAGCGTTTATAAGCGCAAATGATACATCTACATATTCGGCAGGGGTTACTGGTGGTGCTTTAAGTCTTCAGGGGCTTGATTCTACTGGGGTTTTAAACAATACGGCAATTTTGCAATCTCGCGCTCAGGCAGGCCGAGAAAGTTCCCTAGAAGTAAGACTTGGCACTTCTGGAAGCACAGCAATCTGCACAACTTTCTCCGCAACTGCTGTTACTCTAGCTAGTGGTCGCGACCTAACCCTCTCCGACGGCAGGCTATCAATTACTGATACTGCTGATGAACAGGCCCTTACAGTAACAACTTCTGCTACAACGCAGAATGCTGTCAGGATAACAGCTAGCTCTCTAACAACGGGGAGTGCTTTTTATGTCGCCTCAGATAGTGCGAATGCCTCAACAAGAGATGTTGCCGCTTTCGTTAATGACAATACCGCCGCGACAGGGGCAACGACTCTTAGGGTTTATCAAGATGCAGCCCAGCGAGCTTTGTTCATTGACCAGAATGGGAATGGTGTCGCTTTAGAGATTGACAGTAGCGCAACATCCGTTAATGGGTTCAGCCTAACAGCTCCAACTACGGCGTATATATCCAAGTTTATAAACAGCCACGCCACAACTCCCAGTGGGGTTCAGATTGATTTCAGTGCTGCTAGTCCTGATAACAACACTTACAAATTCTTGCAGTGTGAGGACAGTACAACTGTGCGCTGCATAATCTACTCAGACGGCGACCTAGCCAACCACGATGGCACCTACGGCACGATCTCTGATGCAAGGCTAAAGACTGACTTCCAAGCTACCCGTAGTTACTGGGACGATTTCAAAGCACTGCAATACCAGAAGTTCCGAATGCTGTCTGACATTGACCAGTACGGTGATGATGCTGAATACCGTATCGGTCTGGTTGCACAGGAAACTGCCGAAGTGTTCCCCAGTCTGGTGAAAGAAGGCTCTGACGGCAACCTGTTCATCAAGTCTTCGATCATCGACGGAGTGATTAACTCAATCGTGTTGCAGGAAGCAATGGCTAGGATTGAAGAGTTAGAGAAGAAGATACATGAATTAACAAGCTAGCAAAGGAGAAAGACTATGGCTATTACTTGTACTTGGAGCGTCAACAACATGACGCATAACGACGCCGATGGCGGGGTAATCCTCGTCTGGTGGTCTTGCGTAGCGGCAAGCGACGGCACGCCGTCCTACACTGCTACGGAGAACGGCAAGCTCCGTTGTGAGCCTGACCCCGCAAGCCCAGACTACATCCCTTACGCCGATCTGACTGAAGCAGACGTGTTGAACTGGGTGTACGCAAGCCTCGTCGAAGGCGACGAAACCCCTGCGGAAGCGAAAGCCCGCGTCGAAGCAAACCGCACCGAAAAAGTGCAGGGCCAGATCGACCGCGCAAACACGCAGTCTGACGGCCTGCCTTGGGCACCGACACCTAACCCTTAATTTAACTTAAAGGAGACAAACGATGGCTAAAGATGAAAAGAAAACCATCACTGTCAACGGCGAAACGCACAACGTTGATGATCTGACCAATGAGCAAATTGCCATGGTTAACCACATTACTGATCTGGACCGCAAGCTTTCGAGTGCCCGGTTCAATGTGGATCAGCTAATGGTCGGGCGTGAAGCGTTTGTGGACATGCTAACTCGCTCGCTTGCCCAAAAAGCAGAAGAGCCCGAAGTAGTGAACGGATGATATGCCACTTACCAAGTTACAGTTCAGACCCGGGATTAACCGTGAGGTAACCTCGTACACCAACGAAGGTGGTTGGTACGACTGTGACAAGGTCCGGTTTCGCTTCGGCTTCCCGGAAAAGATAGGTGGCTGGCAGAAGTATTCTGGCACCAACTTTCTCGGCACTTGCTGGACGTGCCTCATAAAGGAGTAGGAGATGCTAGGCTTTTACCCTTTAGCCTCAGCCCCTATAGCAGATGACGCAAACGTCTCTGTTGTTGCAGCAGTTACTGGGGTTCAGGGCACTACTGCACTAGGCACGGCAATAGCAGAAGCAGATGCCAACGTCAATGTTACGGGTGTTCAAGGCACTACGGTACTAGGCGAGACTACTGAAACAGGAACGTCTAAAGTCTACCCAACAGGGGTACAGGCCACAGGACAGGTTGGAACAGTATTGGTTTGGGGCCAAATAGTTCCTGACCAAACCCCTAATTGGAGTAAAATAGCCGCATGAAGACAATAAATGAAGCAACAGATTTAGGCGCAGCAATTGACCCCAAACACGAAATTGAAGTAGTTTGTGGTAATTGTGGGTATGATCTAGATGAGGCGGAACTTGCGGCAGACACATGCTCTGATTGCGGGCAAGCGTTACACTTGCGTCAGAATACAAAGATTTATGCAACCACAGTCCCCGCTGCCGGTGGCAGCACACTAGTTTAAGACTGGAGTACCCCAATGGCTTCTTATGCAAACGACCTTCGCCTGAAGGAGATTACCACCGGTGACGAAGACGGCACTTGGGGTACTAGTACCAATACAAATCTGTCGTTGATTGCTGATGCGTTCAGCTACGGCACGATTCAACTGGCAGCAGACGCCAACGAAACCTTCACCATGCCAGACGCCACGGCTGACGGCACTCGTTCGCTGTACTTGAAGGTTACTTCTGCTGGCTCTCTCACGGCCACCCGTGAGGTTACCCTTGGCCCAAACACCGTATCCAAGGTCTGGATAATCGAAAATGCTACCACAGGCAGTCAGATTATTACGATCAAGCAGGGTTCAGGCGCTACCGTAAACGTCCCCAATGGCTCTAAGGTTATGGTCGCCACAGACGGTGCAGGCGCAGGCGCTGCGGTCCTTAATGCTAACCCAACTGAAGTCGGCGGCACGGTTACAAGCGTCGATGTTTCTGGTGGCACTACGGGCCTTACCACTTCGGGTGGTCCAATCACTTCTTCCGGCACTATTACGCTTGCGGGTACTCTCGCTGTCGCTAACGGCGGTACGGGAACGACTTCTATTACAGCTAACAATGTAATACTTGGGAATGGCACAAGTGCAGTTCAGGTAGTAGCCCCCGGAACTTCTGGGAATGTCTTAACTTCGGATGGCACCACTTGGACTTCTGCGGCACCAGCCGCTGGGCTTACCGGGGTAACAGATTCTGGCACACCATATACAACCGCTCTTGGTACTGGCGCAGGCGCATCTATTACCACGGGCGTAGAAAACACCGCTGTTGGCTATGAGGCTCTTAATGATGCAACTTCAAACGATGCCTTTACGGCGATAGGCTATCAATCTTTACGTTTAGCCGGGGCCACAGGAGGTGGGTATGGCGTCGCCGTAGGGTCTAATTCCGGATATTCAATTACTACAGCAACTTACCTAACTGCTATAGGGCAGTCAGCAGCATATAGTCTTACTACGGGTACTAGTACCACAGCTATAGGTAGCGGCGCGCTTTATTCATGTACTGTCGGAGCCAACAATACCGCCGTAGGATTCAACGCATCTCTTAGTGTGACGGGCGGCTACAATACTTCTGTGGGGTATAATGCGCTTCGATCAGGCAGCACAGGTACTTATAACGTGGCTGTAGGATGGCAATCTTGTTATTACAACGGGGCGGGTAATTATAACGTAGGAGTCGGAAAAAACGCTTTATTTAACAATACCGGAAGTAATAACGTAGGGATAGGTTTTGAGGCGGGTTATACAACAACCACTGGCGCAAACAATATAATAATTGGTGCTAACGCGGACGCTTCTTCGGCTACGGTAAGCAATGAGATAACGCTTGGTGATAGCAATATAACCACACTCCGATGCCAAGTGACAACAATTACAAGTCTGTCCGATGAAAGAGACAAAGCCAATATAGATGACTTAGCAGCCGGACTTAATTTTGTAAATGCGCTGCGTCCTGTCGAATTTGATTGGAATATGAGAGACGGTAATAAAGTCGGTGTTCGTGATACAGGTTTTATTGCACAAGAACTACAGGCAGCTCAGGCCACAACGGGTGTTGACATACCTGATTTAGTATATGCAGAAAACCCGGATAGGTTAGAAGCTGGCTATGGGAAGTTAATTCCTGTTTTAGTAAAAGCAATACAAGAACTTTCGGCGGAAGTCGAAGCGCTTAAAGCCGCGCAGGAGTGATAAGAATGCCTAGTGAATTTGACTCTCAAACAATCGAACGTTTTTATGCCGCTATGCAAGACAGTGTTGATCTAATTAACGGGATACTTGCTGGCACTGAATTGGTAGAGCAGTCTGTAGAAGAGAGACAAGACGCTTTGCAAAGAAACGCCGCACATTTGGAGTATATGCTGGCTAAAGATATTTGGACAACTGAAGACATGACAGCGGTTAATGCAGCAATCGTAGCGGCTTACCGACAGGCTTTGCGGGATGTTCCCGCACAAGATGGCTTCCCACATAACGTGGTGTGGCCGACTAAACCATAACCAACGAAGGTATATCAAATGACAAAAGAAACTAAAGCGTCAACGATTACCATCGACGATGTTGAACATGACATTGAGTCGATGACTGACCAACAGAAAGCAATGATTAACCACATTGTAGACCTAGACCGAAAGATGGGTACTACCCAGTTCAATCTGGACCAGTTGGCGGTAGGAAAGCAGGCGTTTGTAACCATGCTGAAAGAGTCGCTTGCATCGACTGAGGAAGAATAAAGATGGCCGTCACATACACTTGGAAAGTTACCGACATGAAAGTCCGCGACGAACAGGCTAATCGTATTACAGACCCGGGCTTGCCGTGGGCATCTGAACCTGAACCAGCACCGGAGTAAGTAGTGAGTGGACCCAATCACTGTCACAGCGCTTATTAGTTCCGCTGCTAAGTCTTACAACATGGTCAAGAAGGCCGTGGAAATGGGGCGTGAAGCAAGTGACATGGTTGGGTATTTTTCGTCATTTTATGATAAGAAAGACCAGCTAGACGTAAAGAAGATTCAAAACGAGAATGGGTCAAAGCTATTCCGTGGCAAGAGTGTAGAAGCTGAGGCGCTGGAACTCCAGATGGCCGAGCACAAGATCAAGCAAATGGAATCTGAACTGCGCGAGCTGATCTGTTGGACCGTGGGTCAAGATTTTTACGCGGACATGATGCGTAAGCGCACACAGATACGAAAGCGCAGGTTGGACGAGGCCAAAGCTAGAGCTGCCAGAAAACGTACTTTTATAGACGGAACCATAATCGTTAGCTTGGCTACAGCTTGTATATTTATGATTAGTTTGTTTTTTAGTTTTGTAAGTAGTCGAGTGTAGTAAGGAGCAGTACCATGTCCCTAAGTGACGCAGAGATCAAAATGCTTGTGCAGGAAGCTGCTGAGCAGGGGGCTAGAAAAGCACTGCGTGAAATTGGATTGCACGATGATGACGCTGGTGCTGACGTAAAAGAGTTGCGTAGTTTGCTTGAAGCATGGCGCGAAACCAAACGTACTGTAGGTCAGACGATGGCTAGAATTTTAACAACCGCCATACTGACTGCTTTAGCAGCAGGAATATGGGTTAAATTCGGAGAGTAAAATGGGTATTCCAAAAATCATAGGTAAAAACGTAAAGTCCTTTGTTATGGGGCTTACTGAGTCGCAGGCGGGTATTGGCACTATAGCTGTTGCTCTTATCGTAATTGGGCTGGCCTTGTCTTGATAGAACCAAAGAAGACTTCTGTTGTATTTACTTAGCAATTGGGTAACGCGATGAAATTTGGTGTACTAAAAAACATAATTGGCGGGATTGCCCCTACCCTTGGTGCGACTCTTGGGGGACCGCTAGGCTCTGCTGCGGGCAATGTAATTGCTGGTGTACTCGGGTGTGACCCAACACCAGACGCAATCGAGAAGCGGATGCAGACAGCCACGCCTGAAGACCTGTTCAAGATCAAAGAAGCTGAACTAAAGTACGCTGCCAAGATGAAAGAACTCGGCGTAGACATGTTTGAGCTTGAGACTAAGGACAAGCAAGACGCCCGTAAGTATTTTGCAGGTGATTGGACAGCTAGGGCTATTGGCCTTTTGATGGTGTTGTTTTTCTGTGCCTACATTAGCATGGTCACAATAATGCCGCCGGAACAAAACTCTATGGAGCTTATTAACCTAGTGCTGGGGTATCTCGGCGGGCTAGTAAGTGCCGTTATATCGTTCTATTTTGGAGCCAGCCAGAGCCAGCCGAATGAAAAAACTGATAGAAATGCTTAAGCGCCATGAGGGCGAGGTTAAAACTAATGGCCGTCATGTGGCCTACAAATGTCCTGCTGGCTGGTGGACTATCGGGGTTGGCCGAAATATAGACCCAAATGGCGGGATTGGCCTGTCCGAAGACGAAGTAAACTACCTGCTAGAGAACGACGTTGCACGGGTAATCAAAGAACTTTCCTCGGAATATCCGTGGTTTAGCTCTCTTGATGAAGTACGAAAAGATGTTATGATTGACATCAGTTTTAACCTTGGTGCCACTCGACTTCGTGGTTTCAAGCGCGCATTGGCTGCTATGGAAGTAGCCGACTATAAAGCTGCCTCTACCGAATTCCTAGACTCTACATGGGCCAGACAGGTAGGCGGCAGGGCTTTGGAACTTGCCGATATGATTAGAACAGGCGAGTATCTCCCATGAGGTTTATAAATGCCGCTTCAGAAACTACAGTTCAAGCCCGGGGTTGACCGCGAGAATACCCGTTACGCCGCCGAGGGCAGTTGGTACGAGACCAATAAGGTGCGTTTCAGACGGGGTATGCCTGAGAAGATCGGTGGGTGGGTGCGCCTGTCTAACAACTTCTTCCTTGGCATCTGCCGGTCCATGCTCAACTGGATAACCCTTGAAGGGCAAAATCTTGTTTCCGTAGGCACTAACCTCAAGTACTACATTGAGAAAGGCGGCGCATATAACGACATTACCCCCATCCGGTCTACGGTCTCTCTGACCGACCCCTTCGAGACAACTTTAGGCTCTGCCACTGTCCTTGTTACTGACGTTGCCCACGGCGCCCTTGAGGGGGACTTTGTGACGTTCAGCGGGGCTACTGCGGTTGGTGGTCTGACTCTTAATAACGAGTACCAGATCAGCCTGATCGACGAGGACTCCTATAACATCACTGCTGAGACTACAGCTTCCTCTAGCGCCACGGGGGGCGGGTCTGTTACTGCGGCATACCAAGTCAACACAGGTAACGAGATTGCTGTGCCCTTTACTGGCTGGGGTGGCGGTACTTGGGGTTCTGGCACATGGGGTATTGGTGGTACTACTGACGCCCCCATCCGCTTATGGAGCCAAGCTAACTTTGGTGAGGACTTGTTCTTTAATTACCGTGGCGGAGCGCCTTTTTACTGGGATGCAAGCAACGGGGTAACTACTCGTGCAGTGTACGTATCTTCGCTTGCCGGTGCGTCAGACGTTCCTGTCATAGTTAACAAAGCATTCGTGTCAGACATCTTCCGGTTTGCATTCTGCTTCGGTGCGAACGATCTGGGTACTAGCGTGCTTGACCCTATGCTTATCCGTTGGTCTGACCAAGAAGACGTAGCTAAATGGACACCTGCCGCTACTAACCAAGCCGGTGACCTGCGCCTCTCCCGAGGTAGTGAGATCATTACCGCATTACAAGCCCGTCAGGAAATTCTGGTTTGGACTGATACAGCCCTGTACGGCCTTCAGTATTTAGGTGCTCCAGAAGTTTGGGGTGCGCAGCTACTCGGTGACAACATCACAATAGCCAGTACTAACGCAGCGGTATATTCCGGCAACATTGCCTATTGGATGGGTACGGATAAGTTCTACCTCTACGACGGTACGGTTCAGACGCTACCTTGTTCAGTTCGCAGCTATGTGTTCAACGACTTTAATACGTCCCAGTATGCCCAAGTTGTTGCAGGTACTAACGAGCGGTTCGATGAGATTTGGTGGTTTTACTGTTCTGCTGAGTCTACCCAGAACGACCGCTACGTGGTCTATAACCACCTGCAAGACATCTGGTACTACGGCACGCTATCGCGCAGTGCTTGGATAGATGCTGACCTTAGAGATAATCCGGTTGCAGCTACTTACAGCAACAACTTGGTTCAGCACGAAGTGGGCTACGACTGCCAAGAAACTACGACTACGTTCCCGATTACAGCTACGCTAGTATCCTCTGAGTTTGACTTGGATGACGGCGATAAGTTTATGTTTGTGAAAAGAATGTTACCGGACGTAACGTTTGAGGGTTCTACGGCTGACAATCCCAGTGCAACGATGACTTTATCTCCTCTGGAGAACTCCGGTTCTGGGTATAACAACCCGCTATCAGAAGGTGGGAACAGCAGCGCTACGGTAACTCGTTCGGCTACAGTGCCTATTGAGCAGTTTACAGGGCAGGTCTTTGTGCGGGTACGTGGTAGGCAGATGGCGTTTAAGATTGAGTCTACTGAGCTGGGTGTGGCTTGGAAGCTAGGTATACCACGGTTGGATATGCGGCCTGACGGTAGGAGAGGCTAGTGGCAGTAAGAGATAGGTTAGTACAAAAGGTCCAAACGCCTGCACTTCCTATACCTAGACCGGGGCCGCTTAAGCATTATCTGGATGACCTGAATAACATCCTGCGTCTGTTTTTTAACTTGCTAGCTAACAT
>Ga0208644_1001940_pt1 | contig 16848 bp, 26 predicted proteins | sample VirMetDEL_Nov_18_FD_184517 | JGI IMG/M metagenome (GOLD analysis project Ga0208644, IMG submission 184517) | Aqueous microbial communities from the Delaware River and Bay under freshwater to marine salinity gradient to study organic matter... | ecosystem: Environmental > Aquatic > Marine >... | reverse complement strand
GTTCCAGCACCTGCTGTAGCGTTAGCAAGAATAATTCCTCTTAATCTTGTTCTTCCGCCAAATACAGAACCAGTTCCAGTAACTCTAACCGCTTTTACATCTGATTTCATACTCATTAATTTCTCCTAATTTTAAGAGCTCCCGAAGGAGCTCTTTAATTTCTTATTATGCTACCGCTGCGCCTGTAGTAACATCAACAAAATTTGATCCGTTACCAAAGCAAAGAGATCCAGTTAATGATGCACCTGTTGCATCAGAAACGTAGATTACCAATCCAGCAGTCGCTGTAGGTAAAGTTGCTAAAGTATAAGTTGGAGCAATAAATCCATTATCTGATTTTACTGGTCCTGAAAAAGTTGTTTGTGCCATAGTTATATCCTCCTAGTTTATTTGATACAGTCTCTAGGCCGTCGACTATACGCGTCCGTATCAAAATTTATGTATAGTGATTAGAATATATATAATATTTTAAAGAAGTGCAAGGTATCCCGTAGTCTAAACACACTTTTTGTTTAATGTTAACTACTTAATTAGCCAGCAAACTGATGTATTTCTAAATCAGTAGAATTAGCATAGTTATATGCCTCTTCTTCTTGTGCTTTTAAGATGGATCTAATTACCTTTTTGATCTCATCTCCTAATTGTAGCATATCAGTTGTTATTTTACCCTCATTTTGAAGATACATCTCGTTCCATTTGGATTCCAGTTGTATTTTCTTCGCGAAGAGTAACATTGTGTTGTTTGCCACGTTCAACCTCCTCATAGGTTATATAAAATCCACCTGTATATCTAAGTAGATTTGGTTCCCATTCTATAGCATTTTTTCCCAGATAGTCAATAATTTCTTTATGGACCTGATCCATAGTAATCATAGAACTATCTGTCTCATGATAGAATTTTGTCTGTAATTTTTTAGTAAAAATTTTAAAAAGGTAGGTTCTCTTCATCACATCTTTCTCTAACATTTTAAGATGGGCGGGTCAAGCCCGCCCATCGAATCGGTATACGATTACGCGCCTGGCGAACCGAAGATACCTCTAGGATCAGACCAACCGAAGCTGTATCTTTCTCTAGCTTTATATCTTACGTTTCCAGTGTCAAAGTCGCCTTCCATCTTAGTAGTGATAGAAGCTCTGTTGAACATTTTCAAGCCGTTAGGCACGTCTGTCTTGATAAAGAACGCATCAGTATCAGTTAAGTAGTTGTTTACTACATAACCTTGAGGAATCATCCCCATGTTTTTGATTGCGTTGATATCATTGTCAGCTGTTCCAACTCTTTGAGCAGATTTCATTAATCTTTCCGCAGTGAATTGTAGTTCACTAGGGATGATTAATTTCATTCCTCTCGCAGCGATTTTTAAGCCTCTTTCATCAACGAAAGCAGCGATATCAATTAATGCTTGCTCTAACGAAGTCTCGTTTAAGTCAGCAGAAGTTGAAAGCTCGTTTTTGAAAGTTCCAGCGATGATTGGGTGGTCAGTAGCACAAAGCTCCTTTCCATCACCACCAGCATAAGAACTGTTAAACGCATTGTTTAATACGTTTGCAGCTTTTACTTGCTTAGTGTTCGCCATAGATCTTGCTAACGCTTTTGTATATCTAGACGCTAGTCTGTCATACAAGTTGTCTTCAATCGCTTCTTCTGTGATTGAGAAAGCAAGAGCTATTGTTTCGTGAGTGTATCTAGCAGTGAAAGTTTCCTGAGCGTTGTCGTAAGTCACTCCAGATCCTTCTGGTTTAACTTCCGCATTCGCGAAACCAGATAACATTACTTCTTCTTCAAAAGCTCTGTCACTGTTTTCTGTGTCGAAAATTGCAGTGTGCTGATTCTCATAGTTTTTATATTCCAGGCCGAATAGGGCATTCAATCCTGGCTCTAGTTCTTTAACTAGTTGTGATCGTGATATAGCCATATAATTTTATCCTCCTATTATACGCCTGCAACTTGTTTCAAGAAGTGCTCATTAATGATCACTACCCAGTTAACGTTAGCAGATGCTAAATCGCTATTACTAGGATCTTTAGAAACACCAACGATTTTTAATTGACCGTTAGTAGTACCTAAAGTTGCGTCATCTAATTCAACTTTAGAAACGAAGTTTGGTGTAGCACCTGCTGTATAAGCGATATCCGCGTCGTTAAACACGTCTGTCTGAGCAGAAGCTCCACTGTTGTTTGATTGTATTTCGAACCTTTGATAAGGATCATCTGCCACGAAACCGACAATGTCAGTCGCAGTATTTGAAGCCTTCAAATGGTTCGCCCAAGTTGGTTTGCTTGTTGAAGCATCAGTATAGAAAACACCGTTTAGTGATCCTAATAAAACATCGCCTGCTGCAGCTACACCAATAGTTCCAGTAGCTAAAGCAGATACTGGATCGTTTTGGTATATAGCAGTTGCAGAAGCTGCAATGCTGTATTCGGATAAACCTTGAGCGTCTCTATTTTGACCAACTTTTCCGATTGCTTTCATACCGAAAGCAGCGTCTTGGTTTGCCATAGTTTTTACTCCTATAATTGTTTAAGTTTATCCAGTGGTTTAGGAATTGTTAAAAGATTAACTTTTCTTTGAGCCACCGAAAGTAACACGAGTCTGTCTATCACTATTGATAGGCATACTTGGATGCTGTTCCTTCATGAGATCGTTGTTTACTGCATGGTCTCTATCTTGAGTTTGCTTATTGAAATAAGCTTCTCGAGACTTTGCGATCTCTTCTGGTATCCTAGCCAGCAATAGGCCGCCAACCCCTATGACTCCTGCATATTTGCCTTCTTTAACAGTTGGATAATCTGTATCAGGATATTCATCGCTTCTAACGAGTTCAAACCCTGATCTTAGTTTACCTGACATGTTCTTTGTATCATCAAAGCCCATGCTCTCGGCTCTTATCCATCTGTGTCTGAATCCATCAGGCGCAGGTGGTGCATCAAGTGATGACGGGGGAGTCCAAGTTTGAGGTCTAGTTGACTTCGCTCTTGTCTGACTCACGCGTGAAGCCTTTATATTATTATCATTTTCCATTACGCTTATGCCTCCTTCGCGGTTAATTGTTTTGCGTACTCTTCGAGTGGCACACCTAATCTTTTAGCAATTGCTACTTGTGACGGTGTGAGTTTCACAGTTTTTCGGCGTCCTGTTGCGCTTGGACGTTTAGCTGATGCTACAGTTTGAGATGGTCTAGATCTCTCCTCTGTAGAATTACTCTCAACCTTATCAAATTTATTGGGAAATTCAAGTCTTATTCTCTTGTCTATTTCACTATAATATTCGTCTGATTGAGGGTCAAAACCTTCTTCCTCGACTAGTTTTTTATGTATATCAAAAGCCGTATAAGTCATGGCAGAATTGTTACCAAACCAAGAGTTTTTAGCTGCCCAAGCTTCTGCTTTAGCATCTGTTCTAACTCCTTCAGGTAATTCATAACCATTATAAGCATAACCTTCTTTGTATTGTTGAGGTGTTATGTTTACTTCTTTTTGTGACTTTTGTTCTTCATGAGCTGATTTTAAGACTGAAAGTCTAGTTGAGTCTGCATTAAGTCTAGCAATTTGTTCTTGTGCTGCGACTTGTGCATCTACATCACCAGATTCAATTGCATTTCTTAAAGATGCTCGTGCAGCTTCCATGTTTGTTTTAACTCTCGTTTCAAACTCGGAAACATAAGACTGATCAAGTTTAGAATATCTTTTTTCATATTCTTCCCTTTTTTGCTTTTCAGCATGTGCATAAGCAATTGCTTCTTCTTTTTGCCTTTCAGCTTCTCTCATTTTACGAGTTAATTTAGCAATACGTTTTTGAACGCCTTCGCTATATTCTTTTAACTCGTTTTCCTTCTCATCTTTTTTATCTTCTTGAGCTTCAACAGGTTTTTCATCAACTTGTTCTATCTCAATCTTCTCTTCTGCAACAGGCTCTTTTATCTGCTCGTTGTTTTGATCTAGATTAATTTCGGCTCCTTCTTCTTCGCCAACATCAATCATAGGTTCTTTATCTTCTGGCATAGTGCTCTCCTATGTTAAATATGATGCAAGACTGCTTCAGGATCTTTAATAGTTCCTAGCACCTCGTCATCGTTTAGTATACGCACTTCTCCACCTTCTATTGGTAAACGTGATCCTGCATATCTTGCAAAGATCACCCAATCTCCTTTTTTGCACCATGGACCTGTTGCAAATTTTTCTTTATCTGCATACGCTAGTGGTCCCATTTTAATTACATATCCACAATTGGTTGCAATACGTAATCTATCTAATGATTCTTGTGCAATTAAAATTCCGCCTTTTGTTTTATCTTTTGGAGTAAAAGGTAAAACTAGTAATCGATAACCAGATGGTTCTGGTAATTGATCAGAAATAGATTCTATATTAGTCTCATCAACTTTTTTAGTTGGTTCAACACCTTCTTCTTTATATTTTTCTTGTAATGCTAGTCTAGTCTTCGGGACTTCCGTTGAAGTCGACTGAGACGACGTTGTCTCTGTTTGGTTGCTCATCTTCTTTTGGCTCCTTATCTTGTAGCAGGTTAGAGATTTCCTGTAGTGTTAATTGTATGGCATGTGCCTGCCCTAATAAATACTTGTATTTCTCCATATTGTCAACACCACCACTCATCATAGTGTCGCCAATTTGTTGAAGACTATCTCTTAGTCTTCTTTGTGTTTTATAGATTATGGTTATTGGATCATCTGACATTAACAATTCCATTTTCTAAGACTTTTATTAATCCTAGAATTGGGATCATTAGCAGTTTTTGCTGATGTAAGTCTCTTCTTCATTCCACTCATTCTAGCGCAGAAACTTTTTCTGCGATTTGCAGCCTTAGAACCTTTCTTTAATTTAGAAGGTTTGGTTGTAACAGCCATAGAAAGTTTAGAACCAGGGTTCGCTGCACGATAGGATGCAATACCTTTTCGATTCAATCCACCTGATTTAGATTTACCTTCTTTACGCTGCCAAGCTGGTGATCTTGCCATATTATTGACATGATAAACACTCATCAGAATCTTTATCAAGATCTGCTAGTGTTTCCTTTTTTACTGGTTTACATTTGTCGCAGAAAAATTCATTATCTGTTACTTCAAACATCTCATGACATTTTCCACACTCGTTTTTCATTTATTTCTTTTTAGGAAATCCAGCTTTCATATTTGCATATGCTTTTGCTGATATAGTTGATTTAGATTTAGGTCTTGAAATGCCCTTTTTTTTACGAGCATTTATATTTGCCCAGAGTCCAGGTTTAGCTGAACCACCTTTTTTGTAACCCATTTTAGCTGCTACTTCTGGTGCAGCTTTTTTTAAGGCAGCAATGCCTTTTCCTTTTTTACCTGCTGGTATTGGTTTTTTCATCATTATTTTTTCTCCTTTTTACAGTTGCATTCATGATTACACAAACATTGTGTAATACCGAATATCTTACAAACTAACTCACATACTTTTTGTTTTATCTTTTTAAATAAACCAGACCACGTTTCCATATTATTTTTTTCTCGCCTTTCCCCAACCAGTTAATTGAGCACATGCTTTTCCACCATACTTAAATTGTTTTCGTTTAGCATATTCTCCAGCAGTTTCAGTTTCAAACTTTTTTAACTGTGTTTTTGTGCCATTTGTTACTCCAGCTTTTTTTAATGTTTTAACTGAAATCATTTATCTTTTTCTCGCTTTACCCCAACCTTTAAGTTGAATACATCCACCGTCTTTTTTACCAACTCTTTCTTTTTTACTATCTTCGTATTTTTTGATTCCAGCGACTGCTGCTCCACCAGCTCCAGTTGCCCCACCAACAAAAGTTGCATCTTTTTTTAATTGTTTTATTTTTTTATCTCTGGCTTCTCTATTTAATTTAATTTGTTCTTTAACACTGCTTTTTAATGGTTGTGTTTCCGCATCACGTTCCATTCTTGATTTATTGAGACTTTGTTGAGTTTTGATATTATCTTTTCTCATCTCCATAACTTCTTTCATGTCTTTTGCATGTTTTTCACCAAACTTTTTTCTTTCCGATAAAGGTTTTACCTTTAACATTGCATCTTTAATTTTTTTACCTGCTTTAAAATATTTTAATACCATATTATTTACCTTTTTTTGTGTTTATGATGTCTGTAGCTTTAATTCCATACACAGCAGCCACGACTGAAATCCATAAACCAGTTATCCACCAAGGCATACCTTGTAATTTCTCAAAATACAAGTTTAATTTTCGTTCCATGTCTGCATCTTCCGCAAACACAGAATATGCAAGTAAAAATAATGGGCTGGACAAGGTCAAAAGTATGAATTCGTCCTTCCAATCGTTTTTTTGATTTTCAAAAACCTTACCTTGATACTCAATCTCACCTCTTTTCATCTTTTCTGCATGTAAAAGTGCAGCTTCAGACATTGCGACTTCAGATTTTTTCTTATTTTGATAAATTTCAAAGCCAGCTTTTAATCCAGAGCCTAATAAACCCCAAGGTATCATTATTTTTTCTTCTTTTTACTCATTTTTGCTTCAGAAAGTGCAATTGCAATCGCTTGTTTTGGATTTTTTACAATTTTTCCTGATTTTCCGCTATGAAGTTTTCCTTTTTTGAATTCTCTCATAACTTTTGCAACCTTTTTAGGTCCTCTTGTGATTTGTTTTCTCATTTGTGTTCTACCTATTGCCATTGTTTTTAAGTTGTGCGGCTAAAATAGTTTTATCAAGAGAAGTTTGAGCACGAAGTTCAGCCAAATCTTCGTTCTGATCTAATTTTTCTTCTTGATTCATTTGATTCATCATTGTTTTAACTTTATCTAAGTTAATTCTAGACTCCATTTCTTGTTTCTTACGTTCATTTTCCATTGCTCGTAAGTCTACTTCTCTTGCTTTTAATTTTAATAATGGATCTGAATCAAACTGAGAAGTAATTTTGTTTTCTTCTTGAGCAAATTCTTGTGTCATCTCTGCAATCAGTTGTGCTTTTCTTGCTTCAATTTTTTCTGTCATCATTTGCACTTGTTGCATCATTTGAGGATTCTGTTGTAATGCCATTGGGTTTTGTTGTACTGCTTGTAATTGCATTAACTCTTGTTGAAACTCTACTTGCACTTGTTCTTGAGCCATAATGCTAATGTGTTCTAGAATATTTTTTTGAACTGCACCCATCACCATTGGAGCATTTTTTACCATATTTAGTTGCATGAAATTTAAATGTGCTTCAATGTGGGATCTGTGATCTTGTCCAGGAAATGCTTGGAAGGGTTGAGCTCCAAAAGCTCTGATGTGTTCCATACTTGGATCCATTGGCATTGGTTGTTGTGGTGGAGGTAAAATAGAACTAATGTCTTTTACTCCTAATGCTTCATACATCGATCGATATGCATTATATAAATTATGCATTTGTGGATTGGTTTGTGCTAATTGTAATTGTGCTTGTGCCATAGAAATTCTTTGTGTTTGAGAAAAGATATTTGGATCTGCTATAGGTAAAATATCTACTCGGTCATCAAAGTCTGTTACCTTAATGTTTCGTTGTCCGCCGACCACATCATATGGATATTCTTGTGGTAAATAAGTTTTAAATACATTGGCTAATAATTTAAATTCTTGTTTCAGTCCCACATAGAGTCTTTTGTGAATAGCAGACATCACACGCGATCCACGCTCCAAGAGTGCTACCGTCGTGCCCACGGCTGCTTGTTGGTTTCCGTCACCCACTTGCATATCAGCGATAGCCGCGAAACGTTGGCCCGCTGTTACTACGGTTCCTAATAAATTTAAAAGAACCACAGAAGGTTCTTTGAATGGCAATGCCATAAAGTGATCACGAATATTACCACCTGGTGCATCGACATCTCGCCATTCACCAGGTTGTAACGGTTGTGCATCGTCTCTAACTCGTAAACCTCTAGTTTTAAAACCAGCAGGTAAATTACTTAATGTACCAGCATCTAAGAGTTGTCTTAATGCTGAAGTTGCAGTTCTTGTTAATCCACCGATCATGTGAATCAATCCAAAACCATAAAACCCTAAACCTGGTAAAAATTTATAATGTACAAAATATTGAACTTTGTTTTTCTTAATATCATTTTCTAAAAAGTTTCTTCGAATCGATAAAACTTTTCTTGAATCTTGTTCTACTGTTACTACATAAGGAAGTTTAATTCCTGTGGGCTCACCATTTGAATCGGTATCTTCAAATCCTTCTAAATCTAAATTTACATGACACTCTAATAAAGTATAAATGTCATCTTGTTTTGTTTGTTTAATTCCTTCTAACTCTTGTTCTTTTTTTGAAATATCATCTTGATGTGAAGAAGGTGGGTTTAAATCTATATCTGCATAAAATCCTCCTACTTGTTGTTTTCGTAAATCATTTTCAGAAATTTTAATAACATGAATAATGGCTTCTGCATCTTCTAGTGAATTAGCAGAATAAGGAACTACTAAATCATCTGCAGGAACAAATTTAGAAACTGCTCTTCCTAAAAGATCATCGTAGTACACTTTTTTAAAAGTGGATCCGCTTAGTGGTAAATAAAAAAGCATTTGATCAAATTCCGCTTCGTACTCTTTCATCTGGTCCATGATTTGATAATTCATGAAATCTTTTACACGTTGTGCTTGATCTACTTTAGGTGGGGTAATTGTTCCTAGAATTTGAGTTCGTACAGGTCCTTCTGCAGGTAATAATTCTTTATAAGCTTGTGCTTGAAACTGAGTAACTGCTTCTGCTAGTACAGGATGATTAACTCCTGAAGCTCCTTTAAACGGTTCTGTTCTTCTTTCATATTTAAAACCTAATAAATCTAAACCATTGGTGTAAGTTTGTTCCCAATCTTTTCTAGATTGTTTATAATCTAAATAATCAGAAGTTAATTTTGATCCAATTGGATCTAAAATGTCTTCATCTAATACTTCAGCTAAATTAGAAAAATGTCCTTGTTCTGGCATATCGGTTGCCGTAGGATCAAAAGATATTTCTACTCCGCCGTCTTCGGTTGGGGTAATTTCTGTTTCTCCAGATTCTTCTATTGTTTCTTCTGGAGTAGCTATTTCCTGTTCTTCAAACTCAACTTCAGTTGTTTGATTCGGTAATGATTTATCTATTTCTGCCATTAAAATAATCTATCTTGTTTGGAATAAAGTTTCAATACCCTGTGACATTGGACCCTTCTCAGGAGGTATAGTATCAGTTAATCCTCCTTTTGCAAACTCTTTTCTGTAGCCAATACCAAAAGAAGGTTCTCCTTGATTCATTTGAACTCCACCTTGAAAATTACCATAATTAAAACCAATGCCATAATCAAAAGGCCTGTAATTACCTATTCCTAAACCTGCTGTAATACCTAAACCATCTCCTTGATAAAGAGGAATATTTTCAACACTACTTCCTAAAATAGAATCTAGAATAATTTTTCCTGCTTCTTTAGGGTCTGAGGTAGAAATAGGAGGCATTCCTATCGCGCCCCCTGTTGCTTTTCTTTCTCTTAAATTTTTAACAAGAGATTCTAGTCCTTGATAACCACCACTAATCTCATCTTCAAATTCTTTGGTGTAATCATCAGGTCCCATAGAATAATAAACTTGTTCACCTTCATAATATTCATCAGGTGGTTTTTTACCTTTTGTCACTTCATCAGGTAAATTTTTCCTTACACCCATCTCGGATTGAAATCCTCTATCTGATTCAAATTTAACAAAAGATTCTTGTTTTCCATCAACCACTTCAACACTTTTTCCTGTTTTAGGATCTCTAAATTCATAAACATCAAAATCTCTTTCTGATTTTTTTTTCTTTCCAAATTTTTTAACACCTGCAATTAGATCATAAAAGAAACTAGGCATTCCTTGTTCTGATAAAATTTTTGGAGTTGCCTTTGTTGCTGTTTTGGCAAACTTAAAATATTTACCTAAAACAGGTAGTGCAGCTATTCCTCCTAGTAATTTTAAAAACCCTCTACGGTCCATAGATATCTCCTAATGATGCTAATCCTTGTTTTTCTCTTTCTTCATATCGTTTCTCCGCTTCTGGTTCAATATAAAAAGGCTTGTCTCCTGTGTCTACAAAAACATTTGAACCAGAATAAGGTTCAAATTGTCTAGCAGGACCAAACTCTTTTCTTAAATATTTATCATAAATACCTTCAATTTGATCTTTAACTTCTTGTGAAGTTTCTGTTGGAATATAATCTGTCTCATCGGTTCCTAACACATCATATTGAGGAGTATAGTATTGTTTAATTACTTCTTTTTCTTCAGGTGTAGCATAACGCTCTAATTGTCCTTTACGTTTAATTGCATCTATAACCCCACCAGCTCCTATAAAATCTAAAGGTTGTTGTAAATTTGTTAATGCAAAATCTTCTGGAGTTTCGTATTGAGCTTTTTCACCTAAATCATATACAACAGTTCCAGCTGCAGCTGGAACTAAAACTTTATTTAATAAAAATCCTAAACCTTTTTTTCCAAGTTCAATACCTTTTCCTAAATAAGGGGTTTGTTTAGCTTTTTGGTAAATGTCTTTAACTCCTTGTGCTGTTTTGGAAAGTGTTTCCATTGCTCCTTGTCTTACCATAGGAGTAGTTGCAGCGGCGGCTGCGGTTACCGAAGCTGCAGTAGCTCCAGGTGACATTTCTGCAGTTTGAACCTCATCTGGTTTACCTTTAAATTTATCGAATGCAGCTCCCGCACCTACAGCGGCTGTAGTTAAAAATGCTTTCATAGGTGTGCTCATACCTGGAATATTTTTACCTTGATTAAATGCTTTTTGTAAATTTTTCCAATCTACTTTATTGTATCCTTGTAGATTGCCTTGTACAAAATTTTCTACGGCTCTCAAACCACCTAACGCGGTTGTAGGACCACCTCCATATCTTTTACCATTAATAACAACAGAAGCTCCAGCATCTTTTAAAAATTTTATATTTTCTGGAGTTATGTTTTTAGAGTCTGTTCTCATAAGTCCTTCAACACCTCTAATTTTAGCATTAACTAATCTATTTAATAACTGATAGTCTCCCGTGGGTCTAGAAGCTACACCTGATCGGTGATGTAATACCAAAGCTCTTTCTGTTTGCCTTACTCCTTTTTCATTAATCATATAGTTCAATAAACTATTTAAAGTAATCCTATCATTTTGAACACCACCTTTAGTTAAAATTTTTGTAATAGCTTCATTAGGAGAATTGTGCACTCGTTTAGCTATATTAAAATACTTCTTAGTATTTTCAAAATCTGGGTGATCTAGTTTTTTGTTATCATTTCCTCCCATTAAAACTCCTCCAAATTTTTTAGCATATTTTTTAGTCGAGAAATATGTTCTGTTTTTTCCAAATTCTGATTTTCCAAATTCTGAGTTGTCTGTAAATCCAACTATTATTTTTTTACCATTAATAATAGTTTTTTTTGGAATATAATTTTTATTTCCATTACGATAAGCTCTTTCCATTTGACCCATCATCCAACCTTGTGGACTTCCAAAATCTGCGGATACTTTAAATTGTTTGGGATCGTTAATATAATTAACAATTCTTTTACCAAGATTCATATTGGTAGTTTTTGTTTCTGGAAGTCCATATTTATATTTTTCAAAATCCCATTCTTGGACTCCTGGTGGTAAAGAAAACTTTGCAACTATCTTTTTTTGAACATCAAGAGGTAACATATCTTTTACTGTTTTCTGGTAACCTCTTTTTACAAAATTAGAGATACTAGTGTATTCGGGATTTGTTTTACTACCTATTTTAAATGGGACACCTAATTTTTGATTGGGTCCAAATTTAAGTTCTGTATCAGGATATGCTTTTTTAATTAAATTTTGTTGTTCTTTGGTTAATGGATTTTTTTGAGATGTCATGTCTAATACATTAGGACTCCTTGCATAACGTTTTTGAACTTCATCTTTTTCTGATTGATCAGTTAAATCTTTAAATTGTTTTTGAAACATCTTTTGAGAGTATTTATTCAACATTTTTAATTTTTCAGGATCTATGTTTTTATATCGTTGTTGAACTAAGCTTTGAATATTTTTTGTTTTTTCTTGAAATTCTCTTGAAAGTTTATTAGCTTCTTCTAAAGTAAGTCCTGCTTGATTAAGTTTTTTACCACCTTTTTGTAATCGTACATAATATTGACCTGGTCTTTTTAAATAAACTCCTGGTTCTTGTTTACCAGCATACCCACCAGGCCCATCTACCAATCCACGTTTCGCGGGTATCAAACCTCCATCCGCCATGGCTACTCGTCCTTGTAGTTTATCTAAAATTTTTTCAAACATTATCCACGCTCCCCGAATAATGTTGCAAGACCGCCGTCCGCGTTTGGTTTACGACCAGATTTTATATATTGATCGTATTCATATTCACTAAACATTTTATCAAACACGTTATCAAACATTCCTTTTTCTTCTTTAGGAGCAATAGGTCCTTTTCTATCCGTATCTAAATCTTCTCTAAGTTTGAAAGTGTGAGATGGTTTTTTCATTTGAAAATCTACTGTGCCATCATCGTATTTAATAAATCTTTGGTTTGGAGGAAGATCAGACATTAACTGATTCCAAACATTTTCATTTTCTGCAAGCTTTGGATTCTTTTTTAGTTCTTTAATAAAATTAGGAAAAGTTTTTTTCACATACTCTACTTCAGATGGATCCATTCCCATTTTGTTTACGTTCTTTATAGTATTTTTTAATCTAGCAATAATAGCTTCTGACGCTGTAAATTTACCTTTTCCTTTTTTTGCTTTTTTTGCAAGATCTAATATTTTTTTACCTTTTAAAATTCCACCTGCCATTAATCCAACTCGTCCACCGTCCGCCATTTTTGGAAAATATTTATTTGCAAAATCAAAAAGACTTAGTCCTGTTTGTTCTTCTCCTCCTGCAGCATCGTATGCTTCTTGAACCATTAACCAATAGTTTCCACCTTTCTTAAATCCTACTCTGCCGCCGTTCGCAAACATATCGTCATCGGGTAAGTCTTTGTACTTATCTGAAAAAGTTTCTGTGATGTAAGGATTGCCTTCTTTATCTCTTTGAATAATTCCTCTTCCAGGTCCTCTTTTAACTCTCAACGTTTTACCTGATAAAAAATCTTCAATATCTTTTACAGGGATCTGTTCATTCTTTGCAAGATCTAAAAGATTTTGTCTATCCATAATAATTCTTTTTCTAATTTTTGTTAAATTAGTTTTAGGTGCAGTGCCTTTCGTAATTTCTCCTGATGTCATTAAATCATCAATAGTAGGTTTCTTTTTTAATTCAACTTCCATCCCTGCCATTCCAGGTTTATGATTTTTATCATAGACCATAACAGAGGTTGGTTTATTCATTGTTTGTAAACTTTCTTTTGCTTGTAAATTTTGAGCTTCTAATTTTTTCTTTAATGCTTGTTCTCTTAGTTTTGGATCTTGTAAAGGAATAGCTTCAATCCCTGCTGGTTTTGATTTGGGTTTAGCAGGAAGTTTAGGGGGATTAGCATAAAGTTTAACTGCATCTTCTGCATCTAATTTTTCTAGATCTACTCCAGATTCCATTAATTTGTTTCGAATACGAAGAGCTGTATTCTCTATAAATTTAATTTCTTTGGGATTCGGAAAACGTTTATTTGCTTTTGCAAATCCTTTTAATAAAAACTGATATATTTCCCAACCGTATCGTAACATTAATAATATTTCATCTCCTGTTGTGGAAGTGGTTCGTCTTCGTAGTCTTCAGGGTGAGATACAAATCCTCCTTGCCTAAATCGCATGACCGCTTGGGTCATAGAGTCTACTAAGTCGTCATTGTCTCCATAAGGAAACGCAGCACACTCCTCAATTACTTCTTCTGCAAACTTTTGTTCAGGCGCCCAAATCATACCACTTTCAAATAGTGGTGCTACGGCGTTTACTCTTGCGTGTTTATCATTCCCTTTAGAAGGAGTGAAATTGACCACGGGGATACCCATTTTACGCAATTCATACGTTAAAGGCAAGCCCGAAGCTTTGGATTCTACTATAATTGTTTCAGGTTTCCAATAACTATATTGTTCTAATGCTTTCCTTCTAAGTTCAGGAAACTCTAGTCTTTCCTTGACTGCATCTAACAATATGAGATTAGCTGGACTATCGGCATCAGGATAAAATACACCCCAGGTAGTAATAGCAGAATAATCTGCCGTTTCTTTTTTTAGGAAAGCCGTATCATAAGATTGAATGACATGTTGTAAAGGTGGTACATAATCCTTTTCCCACACGTTCCACCATTCACGTTTAATGATACTTCCTTCTTCGGAAGTTGGGTTTTGCATCCACTGCGCGTTCCACTTTCCAACACTAAGGGATGCTTTAACACCTTCTAATTCTTCTAACTTCCAAAACTCTGGCCAAACAGGATCTCCACTTGGCATGATCGCAGGAAACTCTATCACTTCCCATTGATCCGACTTTGCTTCTTTTTGTGCTTTGATTAACATACCTGTTAAATCTTTTTGACTCCATCTTGTCATGACTAGGACAATCGTTCCTCCAGGTTGTAAACGCTGACGTGGTCCTGAAGTATACCATTCGTATGCTCGTTCTAATGCAGTCGCGTTCAGCGCATCTTGCTCCGAGTGTGGATCGTCAATAATCAATAAGTCCGCTCCACGGCCCGTGATGGCTGATCCAACACCCGCTGCATAATATTCACCACCCTGGGATGTCTCCCATTTGCCCGCGGCTTGTGAATCTTCTCTTAGTCTAGTTTCAAAGACTTGCTTGTATAGCGGATCGTCCATAAGTGTTTTAGCTTTACGACCAAACCTGACTGCAAGTTCAGTAGTGTGAGTCGATTGAATAATTTTTAATTTTGGATTTCTACCAATCATCCATGCAGGAAGTAAGAAGGAACTAAATTCAGATTTCGTGTGCCGCGGTGGCATATTAATAATAACACGCTTTAGTTTACCTTTTGCAATTTGATTAAATTTTTCTGCAATGATTTTATGATGGGACCCTTCAATAAATTCTGGCCATACGTGTTTCACGAAAGCCATAAAATCATTTTGGACCTGGGACCCCTTTTTCTTTTCTGCTAATTTAATAGCAAGTTTCATAAACTCCTTCTTTGCATCAGGAGGTAACTTGTCTAGTTTTATATTATTTAAGTCCATTCGAAAAAAAATTTTGCAAAATTTTTTTGCATGTTGTTTTTATTTTCATTATGTTTTTATCTCCTATTTAAGTCTAAATCAAGCAATTCAACCTAAAGTAGTGGGACCCCTTTTTTTAAAATGGGTGGGTGGGCCCAAGGCCGCAGGCTAGTTTTGGATTTGGATTGGTACCTCTATCGCCGCGCGAAGCGCGGCGCGCACAACTGGAGCGCGAAGCGCGGGGTGCGCACATTGACGCACCCTGCATTATTATCTTGACAATACTATTACCAACCTTGGTTAACAGCGCCCTTGACTAATATCATTTTACCTACCATGTAATCAGTGCCCGCTCCATAACTCTCGTCCCAATGTTTCTGCGCATCGGGATTGTGTGGTAATCGTTTTAACTTTCCCTCCTCATCACATAACAATCTATCTCCATTCTCTAATGGTACACTTTGTATGTAGCCACCAATGAATTCTTTTGCCTCGTCATATGTTGGCTCTTGTTTATCGTAGATTTTAAATTGTTCTGTCATATGTTTTCCTTTCTGTTTTGTGGGGTAGTTATTATCAAGGCTCATACCCCAGGAGCCAAAAACAGATTATCAAATATGGGATAATCTGTCAATCATTATATTGGTCAAGATTGCCGCACCCCCTCGTTGTTGTTAATCGGTTTAATGGTTTTGGCTGTGTAGTCCTCGCCTCTCCAATTCTGATAAGTTTCAGTAGTAACATTAACAGGTGTTTCTAGTGGCTCGTTTCTAGGCGCAATGTTTCTACATTGGCTTGCATACCTTGCAAAGAAATCAGTCCAACAGCCTTGACTACAAAAATATTGCCATGGACCATTTTGATTCCATTGCGTTATTTTTATTTTTCTAGTCCTTAATACTTTGTTTCCTTTCACACCTCGCACTCTATCTTGTGTCTGATAAGTATGGCAATTAGGACCATGACACCAATTATAGTCGCTCATTTTTTTTCCTCGCTATTTTATTTTGATAGTCGATTGCCTCTAAACTTCCTAACAAACCTAATAGGGCTAGTATTACAAAACCGAACACACCTAGTCCGATTGCAATTAAATGTATTGTACTCATTGTTTATCCTTTCTGTTTTCTTCACTCTATCTCATAATGAGATAGAGTGAAAGTGTATTTATTGTCGCACCTTATGATGCAATTCTCATTTCTTCAGTTAGTATAAATGCCTCTCTAAATTTAATTACATGATAAGAAGTTTGCTTATCAGTATTAATTAATTTATATCCTCTCAACTTATCCTCAGCAATATCAACATCGCTAGTTTGATCTTGCACAAAATAAGAATCGGGTATGCCATAAAATTTTACTTTTTTAATTATTAGATACATAGTTTCCTTTCTGTTATGCTACTTGTTTGATTGTCCAATTTTTGGTTGCTGTTCTATAACCCATTTTATCTAAATCAAAATAAACAAAATACTTTTCATTATTTTTTTTGCTTATTCCCTCTCTAGTTTTCTCATCAGTTTTACCTCTACGAGTGATAAACTTTTTATCTTTGTGTGAGTAGTAAGTTATATTAAACATTTTATTTTCCTTTCTATTTGTTTATGGGATAATCTAACATAGATTATCCCATAGTGTCAATACTTATTAATTGACAGATTGTCGCATTAAAGATTTATAGTATGCAATCTTTTCTTCTCTACTTGCAAACTCATCATCTTTATCAGTTAGCATATCAGCTAAATTACTTGGACTATAAACTGATAATGCC
>Ga0208644_1001939_pt1 | contig 16852 bp, 19 predicted proteins | sample VirMetDEL_Nov_18_FD_184517 | JGI IMG/M metagenome (GOLD analysis project Ga0208644, IMG submission 184517) | Aqueous microbial communities from the Delaware River and Bay under freshwater to marine salinity gradient to study organic matter... | ecosystem: Environmental > Aquatic > Marine >... | reverse complement strand
CGGGCTAATCTGGGGCTCTGAGCAGGCATTCTGGCGGAATGCTCGCGCCGTGTGGGCCTCGGTCACATCCACTGCGGGCCTGGCCGCCAAGATTATCGATGAGTCCACCGGCAGCCCCGGCGGCGAGCTCTTCGAGGATTTGGCGCGCAATGCGGTGGACCCTGCTGACGATGTAGCTGCGGACAACTATGTGCGGCTGTTTTTCGGGGTCGAGCACCATGAAGCGTATCGGCGCGACCCCTCATGGTTAGACGATGCTGCATGGGAAAAGCTTCAAACCGAGCACGGATTTAAAAGAAGAGACTCGGCGGCGTGGTGGGAGTGGAAGCGGACCACCGATTTTGGTGGTGACACCCAGCGGGCTAAGCGGGAGTACCCGGTTACGTTCGAGGACGCCTTCGCGTATCCGTTAGGCCGATACTACCGAAACTGGCGTGCTGTGCCAGTTGAGACTGCCGGCGGGTGGGACAGGTACAACATCACGGACCCAGAAGAACCAAAAATCATGGCGTGCGTGTCTGGCCGCGGAACGGTGAAGTCCTCAGTGGCCGTTGTCGGCCTGTGGACCAATGAGATACATGCCACATGGTCCGCGTGCTGTGAGATACCTGATTACACCAATGTTATAACTAAAGAATACAACGCATCAGCGCCGGATGATGTGATCGTCGAGGTGAGTAGCGAAGTTGGCAGCGAGATGCTGCGTGAACTTGCCAAGGTCCGAGGAATGCGCCTGGCCGGCCATAGGACGATTGAGGCTGAGTGGTTTCGGCGGCGTGCAACGATGAGAACATACATCGAAAGCGAATATCTTGGCGTTGGAGAGCATGTCATTGAAGAAATAAAGAAAGTATTTGAGGGTGCGTCGGACATAGAGGGCGACAGCGCAGCTACCCTGGTAAAAGCGATATCACTTGCGATAGACTGGTCTGCATCTCACCCAGCCAAACAAAAAGTACAGAAAATAGACCCAAACAAACGATACGTGGTGTCAAGAAAGAAAAAGATGCGGGTAAGGGCTTAACTGCCAACTGGCCGCCAAGATGTGGAGGGCCTATGGCCAACTATCTCGAAGAAGAAGACCTGATGCCGACCGACGAAGAGCTTGAGTTGATGAAACGGGCTCAAGAGGCCCAGGGCACCGGTGCGACATGGGGTGGCACCATCGGTAGCGGTCTTGGGGCGTTGGCGGGAGGACTTATTGCCGGGATTCCAACAGCTGGTTCTGCTGCGATACCGGGCGCAGCACTTGGGGCCAGTCTTGGCGGCGGCATCGGCAATGCCATTGGGTCCGGCATTGGCGGGTGGGTGTCCGATGAAGCCGAGAAGGAGCTTGCTGCCATGCAGGAGGCTCGCGGCGAGAAGCAAAGCGCGTTTGACCTGCGTGAAGAAGCGCTCCGGCGTCTGCTGGGTACCCGATGAAAGCATACGAGTCTGACGCGGCGATGTACGCGAGAAAACTGATTGAGTCCGTCGCCGCCATCGCTGACGACTATCAGCGTCAGGCCGAGCTGAACGAGCGCTTTTGTAACGGAGACCAGTTCGGTGCGTCTTACTACCGAAATGGTAAGCTTGAAATCGAGCGGGAGTTGTGGGGCTCCGAAGAGAACGAAGACCTTCCCCGCGTGACGGTCAACCTGATCGACCCGCTGGTGCAGACCTGGGTCTCCCTGTTGGTGTCAGACCGTCTTGTGTCCAAGGCCGAACCCGCTGGTGATGAGGCAATCGACGCCTACAAGGCTGTGGTCGCCCAGGCCGTTATCGAATACTGGACTCGACGCCAAGACACGATGAACAAGACGGTGGACGCCGTCCGGGTGGCTGCCCACCACGGCACCGCCGGACTCAAGGTCGTATACGATCCCATCGACGACGAAGTAAAGCTTTCGGTTGTTTCGATTTTTGATTACTTCAGAGATCCAACCCCCGACTACCGCGACGCAAAATGGATCGTGTATCGGGAGTACGTATCGCTGGATGAAGCCATCGCGATGTATGAAGCGGTGGGGCGCGACGATGTACCGTCGACGATGAAATACAAAACCATCGAAGGTGAAGAGCGGGAAGGCGTCGAGCGTATTGAGTTGTGGCAGACCCCGTGCCCAGAGCACCCGCAGGGGATGCAGGCGACCGTGGTTGGCGGCGAGACGCTTGAGCAGATGGACTACCCGTACGTGTTCATCGACGATGACGAAAAACCAGTGTACATGCTGCCGCACATCGAGATGCATGTGCGCCGAGTGCGTGGCTCCCCGTATGGCCGCACCCCGGTAACCGCAGCGGTGCCGTTGCAACGGCGGATCAATGAAACGCACGCATCAATCGCAAAATGGCTTGAGCGCATCCGTAACGTGCATCTCGTTGTACCCGATGATTTGGCCGAAACCTTCGACCCGAATATCGACCAGATCATCCGCTATCGTTCGGCGGTTACTCAGAATATACCGCCGACGATCACGTACACTAAGCCGCCTCCGGTCCCGCAGGACCTATACGAGTCTCTTGATCGTTACCAAAGCCTTATGTCTGATGTGCTTGGTATCAATGAGGCCGTTGTCGGCGACGGGAAGGTGCGATCCGGTGTCGCCCTTGAGAACTCTCGTAAGCTTGATGCGTCCAAAAACGCTGACGCCCGCCGTTCCTACGAGAGTATGATTCTGAGCCGCGATAAGCTGGCTCTGGCGCTCATTGGCCGATACTACACCACCAAGCGAAAAGCGAAGATCACCGGTATGCCTTTTGGCGACATGGTCCTCTTCTCTGGTGATGATATTTCCGGCGTCGACGTCAAGCTTGAGCAGAGCACTGAGCTCGACCACCACGAGGAAAGCAAGCAACAGATGGCGCTTGCCAAGCGGCAGTATGGTCTGGTCAGCGACATGGACTGGCGCAAGATTGTCGACCGGCCAGGGCTTGGCATGCAGAAGCAGCTCGCCGAGGAGCTTATCGCTCAATACCTTTCTATGCCGATCCCGACGCCTGAGATGGTTCCGCTTGACCAGGTTGATCCAATGGTGCTCTCCGCAGTGGTTGCGAAGAAGCAGGCCATCGCGCTTTCGATGGGGCAGCGCCAACTATGGGCTGACCTCGAGCGCCTCGCCCGCCTACTTAGGGATGTGGCAGCGCCAGCACCCCAGCAAGAGCAAGATATGCCTAAGCCTCCAGGTGCTCCTCCAAGCCTGGAAGAGCAAACCCAAACGGAGGCTATCCCTGACCCCAACGTGGTGTAAAAATGAGCAGCGCAGACCGTTCTGTTGAGTCAAGCTTTGGCCCCATCCGTGGGGTCCCAACCGTCGTCACGACCACCGCGTCGACCACCCCCGCAGTGCTGTCTGCCGACCTGGTGGATTCGAGTTGGCACGTCGTGCGCCGGGTGTTCATCTACAACCAGGACAGCACTGATTCCATCGCGTTGTTGATGAAGCCAAACGGCACCAACTGGGCGGCGAGCGGCTATACGATCACGGATGGTCTTTTGGTGCCGCCTGGGCAGTTCCGCCAGGTGTCCGTGTCGTCGGCGATTTCCCTCGGTGTTGTTGCCTCGGCGAATACCCCGGCTTACAACGCGATTATTTCGGATACCTGATGTCAACATCCGGCCCCATCAATGGCGTGACCAAGGCGGGAGTCTTCTCGTCATTTGCGTCGTCAGGTCCGTACCCTGGCGACGCAAAACCACCTCTTCTGGACGAGCTTTATCAGCTCGCAGGTGCGGTGCCGGCCTTGGATCTGAACTTCCAGAAGAACAAGACGCTTGTTGATGACATCAGTGGGTCTAGCCTTGGTGTGTTTGGCCGACTGTCGAATGGGGCATATCTCGACTCGGACGGGTTGATAAAAACCGCTTTATCCGACGTCCCAAGATTCGAACATGCAAACGATGGTGAGGTTGTCGGGCTACTATTTGAAGATAGAAGCACCAACTATCTTTTGAACTCTGAAGATTTTTCAGCGGCGAGCTGGACCATCGACAACGGTGCTGCTCCGCTTCCCGCGACACTCTTGACGAACGTGGCCACGGCTCCTGACGGCACGGCGACGGCTGACAAGCTTGTCGCCAGCGGAGTACAGGGTCTTGCTGCGAACAGAGTGTATCAGAACGCGCCGTTTGCAAACCCATTTACGCTTTCCATCTTCGCAAAAGCTGGCGAGGCGGACCAGATACTTTTTAGAACTGGCACCGGGACTGTAACCACAGACTACATTGTGTTTTCCCTGGTCGACGGCAGCATTGTCACCCAAAGCGGTACGGCTCCGCTTAATATCTACGTAAAAGAATACCCAAATGGTTGGTGGCGGTTTGGGATAGCATCGAACAGTATGTCTTTGTTTTATTTTTCCGTATACGGGCCAAACTGCCAGGACGGAAACGGAATATACCTGTGGGGTGCAAACGCTACATATTGGGCATACAACTGGCGTCTAATGACAAGTTACGTCAAGACAACTTCATCGACTGTGACTCGCGCCACTGACACATACTATCTATCTGGTGCCAACTTTGCCTCATATTTCAACAATGGTGGACCTGGCACCAAATACATGGATTTCAATATCAACACTGCTGTAGTAAGTTTTGCCGTGCGCGAAAAGAACGGCAACTTCTTGACGTATCAGTTTTGGAATGGTTACGCCACGGTCGTAAACTCGTCGATTCAGGCGCAGTTCGACTTTAACGGTGGGGCGTACGGTGACCGGGAGAAATGGTCGCTCGCGTACGCCACCAATGACTTCGCCGGGTCGCGGAACGGCGGAACGGCACTCACTGATTCTTTGGGGTCATTGCCGTCCGTTGCCGAACTGCGCTTCGAGGAGTCTGTCGGCATTATCCGACGCTACGCCTATTGGCCGTCACGCCTGGCGAATGCAAAGCTTGAGGCTATGACGACGCTATGACACTCCCACTTTATTTCCTCAGATTCGATAGTGAGCAACAGGCCGCAGACGTGTTGGCTGACTATGGGCTTATTGGAGACAATGGTGAGTTCTTAACTCAAAATGATTATGCGATTTTAGACGTCATCGGCCTGATTGGGGATACCCAACTTGTCGGTTCCCCGGACGACGGTGGCGTTGCGGTCCTGACGCCGGTACCCGGATTCCACATCAACATCGGCACTAACGAACTCCCGGTTGGCCTTCAAAGCTATGAGGTTTTTCCGGCTACGCCTAGACGGGTGTTCTTATGACAGCTCTCGACGCCACAGAAATACTTGCAGAGATGAGGGCATTACGGCAAGAGATCGGCGAGATTAAGCTCGCCATGGCCGAGGCTCGCGGCAAGGATCTTGAGAGCAAGGTCGACGACCTCGGAAAACGTGTAACCGTTCTGGAGATGTGGCGTGCGGGTCTGGTCGCTATTTCTACTCTGGCAGTGTCTGGGACTGGCATTGCTCTGGCGAAACTATTACTCGGGAACTAGGAGTTCAGATGGATAAGTTGCTTGGCATTATTTCGGCCCTTGAGCCGATTATCGTGGGGGCCATCGGGCTGGCGTCATTGATTATCGTTCCGATGATTGTGAAAGCCGTCAAAGAGCGTTTGAGCGTCGAGCAACAGCGGTTTGCGTACGACGTGGCAAAAGGCGCAGTCAAGGTGCTCGACCTAATTGACGATAAGACGGAAACGAAGCTTGACGATGCTCTGTTGAAGGTGGCCAAGGAGGTCGAGGCCCAACTCGGGCGTCAGCTCAACAAGAAGGAACTGGCCGCTGTCAAGATTGCTACGCTGGCAAGCGGAAAAAAGTTGATTGTACCGTAAGGGTGAAAAAATGGACGACGGCTTTGGGCTCGCAGACATGATTGTCCTGGCCGTCATCCATGGGGCGGTCCAGCACGTCGGCACGGTCATCGTTGAGCGCCTGCGGTCGCGTGACGAGATGCCCGAGCACCCACTTGAGGAGCCCCTCCGGGCTATCGCGTACCAGCTGCAGGAAAACCTCCCGGCCATCCGGGAGGCCCTGCAAAAGCGCAGAGGACCACGGGGATGACTAAAGTTTATCGCATACTGTCCCTCTGGGATGTTCACGTCCCGGAGGTTGACCCGTGGGCGTTCAAGGCGGTCCTGGATTTTGCCAAAGACAACCAGCCCGATCATGTGGTGTTGGGAGGTGATTTCCTGGAGTTGTCATCGTGCTCGCAACACGGTGGCGACCCGGATCCGCTAGCCCTGGTCGATGAGGTTAACGCCGGCATCGCAGCGTTGGAGAAGCTCCGCGCTGCAGCCCCCAAGGCAAAGTTTACCTACCTTGAGGGGAACCATGAGACTCGGCTGAAGCGCATCATTGCGAACAGCTTGCCCACGCTCCACGGTGCCTTGCGGGTGCCTGATTTACTGTGCCTCGATGAGTTCGAGTGCGAGTGGGTTCCGTACCGGCACCTGTGGCGCCCAAAGCTTCCCGGCGGGAAAATGGGCAAGCTGTATTATACGCACGGCGAATGGACCACGATGTACCATGCCGCGAAGCACCTTAATGCGTACGGTGTTTCAGTGAGATACGGCCACACCCATAAGCCTCAAGTATACACCAGAGGCTACGGAAACGGGCGTGTTTGCATCGCCATCGGCAGTGGCTGCCTACGCACGCTATCACCAGACTGGATCGGCCCAAACGCCGGCTGGCTGCATGGGTTTGGCTGGGATGAGTTCATGCCTGACGGTGACTTTACAGCCGACAACATTGTAATGGTAAATCAGAAGTTTGCCTGGAAGGGCAAGGTGTATGGGAAGACGCGGTAGCGCCGCCGTGGCTTCTGCCAAAACAGGCGCATGAGTGGAGGATTCAGTGTCCGAATCTGCAACAGCAGGGGCCACCGCGCCCAGCGGCGCATCAGCGGTTTCGCCATCCGCAGCAGACGTTTCGCCAGTCAGCGCTACGCAGGCCCAGCCAGAGGCCCAGTCAGAGGCTCCTAAGGACTCCAGCAAGAAGGCAATGCTTGAGTCGCTGAAGGCGAAACGGAAACCGCCCGAAACGGCGGATCAGGTCGAAGCCAGTACGGCAACTGCTTCTGAGCCTGTCGACGATGCCGCGTCCGAAGCCGGTGAGGTGGAGGCGAAGAAAAAAGACCCAGAGTCGATTCCAATGGAAGCGTTCAAAAAACGCCTTTCAGAGGAAAAGCGAAAGCGCGAAGCGCTTGGTAAGCAGGTGTCTGATTACGAGCTGGCAATGTCCAAGCGTGATCAGGCGATTGAACTCCTGAAGGGTGAGGTGACTCGCCTCGCGGAGGCACTGCAGCAGGGATCCGGTTGGGACGAGCGGGACGAGCAGATCCGCGCCTATGAGTTCGCAGAGCAAGTACGTGGGCTCCAGAGCGAACTAGAGGCCAAGCACCAGCAAGCGTTGGCTGATGCTGAGGCCAGGATGCGTGTCGAAACGACACGCGAGCAGGTGCGTGGATATTTTGCCGATGCGCTTGACAAACATGGCGAACTGGTCAGTGCCGACGAGTTGCGTGCGGCGTGCAAGAAGCAAATGGGCGACAACCCAGATATGCCGGTCGAAGAAATCGGCAGGATGGTTGGCGAGATTGCGGATCGCATTGCTGAACAACGCACTGAGGCGTTCCGACGCCGCTCAGGAACCGACAAGCCTGCTGCCCCTGCGATGGTGCGCCCAGCTCCTAATGCGAAGGCCGGATACGAGTATTCGCCCAACGCAGACGGAATGCGCCGCTGGCTCGCGGCAAAAAGACAGGCAGTATAATCACTAACCAGTAGGAGAGAAAAATGGCTATCGCCGACGTTACATTTGGAAACCTGAGCGGGCTCATCAAAGAGTTCGCGCCGATGAAGTACACGACCGCAATCAACCTTCAGGTCCCCCTGCTTTCTGAGAATGTGCTCAAGAAGGCAGACCCTGATGACTCGGAAGTCCTGGTCTACGGTTTGCCTGATGGGCTCTCCTCGACCACCTTCGTTGAGGACCTCGGTGACCTCCCCTTGGGGATCGCCACCACGCCGTTCGAGGGCAAGGCGAAGCCGAAGCCCATCGTGACGGTCATCAAGCTTGGCCGGTCTGTGGCCAACGCCAAAATGCCCGACGCTAAAAAAGCGACTATCCTCGACGCTCACCTCGAATCCGGTGCGCGCAACGGTGCTCGTCAGCTTGGTCGCGGTTTGTTCGGTGGGACTGTGTCGCCCGACGCCACTGCGGCGTGGTCCGGCACCGGGCTCAATGCGACCGTTTCGCTTGACTTCGAAGACGTCTCGCTTTTCCGTGTTGGGCAAGCGTACGACTTCGTCGATGTCAGCACCGCGCTCAGCTACGTCGTCCGATGTCAGTCGGTGACCCCAAAGGCACTGACCAACTCGGCCAACGTCGCTGGTACCGTCGTGTTCATCAACGATGTCAAGGACAGCTCTGGCAATGAGCAAGACATCGATGACACGGGCGCGGTCACTGTTGCCACGAACGACCTGTTTGCGCTTCGCGGCGTTTACACTCGAAGCAACTTTGCGTCCGGCGCGGCGGGCGACGACCAGCCGTCCGGTTCGGCGTTGACCTCGTTCGACGACATCTGCGGTTCCGGTGCGTCCGGCAACCTTTACGGTGTTGTCGCGGCGAGCACCAACTTCAAGGGACAAACGGTCGCCGCTGCTGGCGCGCCCTACTCCCAGGAGTTGATCCTCGGCTTCATGGCGCAGATGGAGCTTTACAGCGACATGGGTCCCAACCAAGCCGTTATGTCGCCTAAGCTTGCGGCTGCCCATGCGGCGTCCGTTGGGCATCAGGTGACCTTCGCCGGGCTGACCGGTGGTCTCGGCGGGTTCTCCCGCAAAGACATCGAGAACAGCATGGACAAGTACGGCAGCAAGGCCAAGATGACCGTGCGAGGCATGCCGATCACGGTGGACCCCAACTGCCAGGCTGACCGGGTCATCTTCTTCAACGACACCACCACGAAGCTCTACGAGTGGCGTGCCCAGGGTGTGGTTGACGATGAGGGTAACGGCATCCGCGTTCTGGATGACAAGTACGGCTTCCAAATCCAGATCGCTGGCGAGTGCGAGTTGGTTGCTCACGAGCGTCGTGACTGCGGCTCGATCACTGGTCTCACTGGCCTCTGATGCTGATTAGTGCTAGCCTCGCCACCTCCGGGTGGCGGGGCTTCACTTTGAGGTAAACATGATCGACTTGGACGCTGTCAATGCCGACCCATTACTTAAAGATACGCCGCTTGGCGATCTACAGGTGGTTGTGTTTGGCCGCCGTGTTGTGGTTAGCGTTGACGGCAAGATCATTTATGAGATGGGCCGATATGGGAACCCATGGGGTGCCGTTTATGGCAAGCGGGCGCACGAAGCGACGTATGCGCAGGCGCAGATGGTTGCAGAGCGTGAGGCTCGCGAAGCAGCGGCGCTCAGAGAACGTGACGACGTCAGCGAGCAGCTTATTCGCGCACAAGAGCGAATGGAGCGACGAGATTCAGACTTCAAAGACATTATGACGACAATCGCTGGAGGCTGACGTGGCTCTTAACCTCGACGACGCCGTTGACAGAGTGCGCAAGCGCATTGACGACGAAGACCAGGTCCTGGCAACAGATGAGCAGGTGAAGGACGCGCTGCGCCTTGCACAGGAGGAGGTGTGGCATATTGTCACTGAGTCCGGTGGGAACTTGGCGGCGAAGGAGGAGAAAATCACGCTTACGAACGGGTCTGGCGACTTGGCGTCCCTCCTGTCCGGCGTACCCCTGCGCGTCATCAACGTATCCGAGGCCAGCGGGCTGAACGGCCGCAACAAGATGAACCCAGCACGGCTCAGCGATGGCCTGACAAACTATACGTCCAACATCGACATCATGGTCCATTACATCCCGAAGTTGTCTTTCCCGGTTTTTGGTACGGACGAGTTTGTCTGGGGGGACGCTGATGTACCGGATTATGCCGTCAACGAACTGATGGTGCTAAAGGCCGGCAAGACTATCAAGATCACGGAAAACGATGTATCGCCTGCTCTTGAGCAGCGTGCTGCCGAACTCGAGCGCATCGTGAAAAGCCAGATCAACATCCCGAGCGCTTATGCCATGCCGATGACTGGTCGCGGGTGGCGCACCACCAGTCGGTTGCGCTACGCAATGACAGGACCGTATCAGGTACAGGTTGTCTGGTGATAACGGCGAAGAGGGCATACGGTCGCGTCGACGACCGGCAGGTCAAGTACCAGCGCCCGGTGGCGAGCGAACGGGAGCTTCGTCTTGCTATCGACGCTGCGCTTCGATCTGATACGGGTGCGATTATCACCCTTGGTGCCCCCATTCCGTTGTCCGGCAAGATCACAATCCCGGTGTCTGGCGTAGTTATCCAGGGCGGCCCGGCCACGCCCATCATTGCCTCTGCCGAGATGCCGTACATCTTTGAAGTCAAAAGCGGCACAACCATCGCGGGCATCAATGTCTTGCGGGCGGACGCTCTGCAACCTGGGCGAGCGGGAAACTTCGTGCAAGATGGTGGCGTGGATACGGAAAATGTCATCATCGAGAACTGTACGGTTGGGAACGCATGCGCCAGGGCTGTCCGATGCACATCCATCCTGGCCTACCAGTGGACCCTGCGCGGCAACCTGTTCTCTGGATCCAGTGTGCCAAATAACGTGTTGGCTGACGTCGCCACCGGATGGAGCGCAAGCGGCAATGTATTTGCCGATAGCTTCAAGATCACATCTGGGTCTTGGAACCGTGTTTTCATGAACGACATGGTTACGTCAAATATCGATATGACAGGATCGACGTCGAGCGTGATTATTGGCAACACCCGTTCCACGGTGTTGTCAAACGGCAGTTCCCTCTATGAGGTGGATACGTCCAAGGCATTTGTTCAACTGAACCTGTGAGATTAAAATGCTCTTTGACTTGGCCAACGCCGATTTGTTTAACGTCGTGAGGCGCGACGGAGACCTGCGGGTGCGTGGCGGCTATGGCTCTGTGAACACGCCATACGTGAACAACAAGTATGTGTACGGGTTCAGCGTCGAAAGCCCGTTCACCGAAGAGGTCTGGCACTACACATTTACCAGGAATGTCGACTCTGGCCTCTTGATCTGCCGGGTGTTTAACTGGCAGTTTGTGAGGATGTACGAGCTGCCGATTGGCTATGCGCCGCCCGACATCGTGATCACGCATGCGATCACAAACAACCAGATCCTCGTTAACAGCCCAGACTTTTCCGCGCCGCTTTACGGTAGCGTCGGCGGCGGTTTGATATTGGCCGTTAAGACTGAGAGCATCAATCCTGACACGACGGCTCTCGAGATTCCCACTGGCCATGTGGCCTCTTTCGGTGACCGAATGGTCATCGCACAAAACAACATCTTGTTCTTTAACGACCCAGGCGTGGACCCTCGCACGTTTGTGGCGCAGAACACCATCGCGATCCCATCCGGCGGCGACATTTACGACCTGTTTCAAGGGGACGACGGTGCGCTGTACGTGTTCACATCGAAGGGCACCTTCTACGTCCCACAGGATGCCCTAGGGCGAGGACAGCTGGTCGAGGGCTTCCTTGGTATGGTCCCAGGCATCGAAACGACGTACGAGCGAAATGCTGCGTCCTCGTGCGGCGTAGTGGTGGCCATCCAAAAAGACGGTTTGGTCACGGTTGGCCGGGGCGGGGCTGCGATCCCGCTAACGGTCACAAAGGCTGGTCAACGGGCGTTCCCCGTTATCCGATCAGAGGATCATCGCGCAACGTCGCGGGTTTACGCTGGACCAGAGGGTTTTTTCCTGGCGATGGGCGACGACAACGGAACCGTGTTTGAGTTTAATGTGCGGAATGGGTACCGGGCGTTTCACAGCGTCGAAAACGTAAAAATGAATCTGGTCGGGGTTCTGCGTGACCGAGACGGTGCCCACATGCTGATGCTCGAGGACCGCGTGCTCGGGCCGACGCTGCGCGAGCATGACTGGAATAACCAGTCCGTATCCGGTGGCGCGGTTGTCGAAGTAGATGTCCCAGAGGGTGTCACGGTTAAGGCTCGGAGAGTTACCGTGAGCACCGAGGCGACTGATGCCACCGTATACAGTGAATCCGGCTCTGCTTCTCGTCTGACGCCGGTCCAGGGGATCACCATTGGCATCTCCCTGTGGGACGCAGGGAAGTTGTTTACCCGTAGGCCTAAGACGACTCGTCACGGCATTAGTTTGAGGACCACGCACCTCACGCTGGAGGTCAAGGTGTCTGGCGGGGACAAGAGGATCGAACGGAACATTGAGATTGATTTCCTCGGGCAGGGCAGAAAGCGTGGTGACCGACGATGACCATTGCAACCGGAAACCCGATCACCAAGGCAGACCTTGAGGCGCTGATTTCGGCGCAGACTACGGCGTTTAGGACCGAGGCGGCTCGTTCACCCGAAGGTTATTTGAACGTCTTCCAGTTCTACGATTTGACCGGCGAGCAGACCCGTGAGTTCGTCATGCCGCGAGACTCGTATCTGGATTCGCTCGCAGTCAGGTCTGGAGACATGAGCGGCACATTGACGGTGTCATTGACCGGCGACGGGTTTGTCGCAAACTGGCCTATCGAATTGAGCGATACCGTGTCCGGCATCCAGGAGTTGGCCCGCACGTCGTATGATAACACGAACACAAAAACCCGTGACAGAGCTTTCCGAATGTACAACCAGGGGTGTACGGTCAAACTGACTGTCGACACAACCAATGTCACTGTACCATCGACGCTGCAGGTCACGCTGGTGTTCCGACAGTTTTACGGGAGATGATATGTACATTTTGAACACCCCGTTCACGTACACGACATTTTCGCAACTCGGCCCGGACGACATCGACAAGCAGTTCCGCCTGGCGAAACGCCAGCTCAACGAAGTCTCGGGGAGAAGATTCCACGAGGTGGTGTTCCCGATTAACATCGATGGTATGACCAACACGATGACGGATGCTCAGCGGCGGTTCAGGTTCCGCCCAACGCAGACTACCGTCGTGACTCGAGCATGGTTCTACGGGAAGCTGACGTCGTCGGATCCGGTGCGGGTGAGAGTATTCGAGACGCTGTCTCCATCAACGGTCCCGCCGGGAGCAACGAGCCCTATTTTGCAAACACCCTCTGCCGCCTCCGCAGAAAGCCAAACCGACTTCAGCCCTTCAGCCTTCATCCTATCCGCCGGTACGGAGTACACGTTTCGGCTTGAAACGGCCGTGACGGGGGGTACGTTTACCGTTGACTACGGGCAGATTGTCCTGCACTGCCGGACAGACCGTTACAACCTGGATGGTGCGGACGAAACCCCTTCGTTCTCGTACACCCCCACGGCAGAGGAGTCGGCACCTACAGCTGCCACCGTGAACGGGACGGTCGCAAACTTGGCGTCCGCCGTGACGGCCATGCAGGCAGAAAACGCGCCCATGCCGGTGACGTTCCAGTGCCGCGGGCTCACCAATGTGTCTGGCCCGGCGGTTTCGACGTTCAACATCCCGCGCTTCGATGAAGACCTTACCCAGCCAAGGTACATCCGCCGGATTGATGCATATATCGAGTTTGCCGCATCTACCAGCGGCATCGCACAGGTAGAGATTAAAGATTCAATCGGTAGCGTTTTGTCCACTACTACACTAACTATTTCGGCTGCGACATCGGCAAACAATGGCGGATCGGTCTCGATCTACATAAGCGATCCAACAAACGGGATCAGCGCTGATGCCGCAGAAGATTATTCTATCGAGTTCAGCCAGAACATAGTAGCCGCAAGCGTACGTTTTTATGCCACACTGTGGATTGATAACTGAGGTAGGTTATGCCTAGGCGACCAGCAAGTATTTTTGACCCAGAGAACATGCTGCCAGAGGACGCGGTCGGTATCTTTGACCAGCCGCTCGAGCGGTCTCCAACTGTTGGTGGTGGGCCATCTGATTTGCAGCCAGGCCAGCCGATGGGGGGCATGTTTAATCCACCTGGTGTGATGGAAGAGACCCCTGTTGCGCCGAAAGCAAAGGATGGCATCCGCCTCCCGACGCAGCCTGGCCCGGCAAACCGAGGCGCGGAAGAGGACAAGGGTTCCATCTGGGACAGCGCTGAAAACCTGCGGGAGCAGCAGCAGGCTGAGCGTGACGCATTGAAGGCAGAACTTGAGGCCAGACGAGCGCAGGCGATCCAACAGGGTGAGGCCCGCGCCGGGGCCGCCGGTATGGGGCTCAGCGGGGCGACCGGAGCACAGATTGCCGACATCGGCCGCATCCAGGGCCGCGAGGCTGATTTGGCGATGGCCCAGCTTGGCCGCCGCCAGCGTGACGAAGGTTGGCAACAAATGCAACGCTCCTTTGCCTTGTGGGACTTCGAGGAGTCCGACAACAAGGATTACGACGGGGATGGTTTTATCGGAAAGCCGCCCGGTGCTGATTTATCGGAGCAAACCAAGGTTCCAGAGGGTGGATCGGCTGACTTCAACAAAGATGGAGTAGTTGACGCCCGAGAGGCAAAAATAGCTAGCGATACAGAATCAGCATATATGGATAGCAGATGGAGAGAAGCTGAAGGGCTTCCTGAGAGAGACTCGGCTGGAAACGCGCAAAAAGTAAGAACAGCTAAGAACCCATCAACAGGTGAAGTATGGGATGTTTACCGTGGCAGCGACGGGAAACTATTTAAGGTGAAGAGGCAATAATGGCAACTTGGAAAAGACTACGAGCCCTCGAGGCCGCCGCCCGCGCAGGAGACGCCGCTGCACGTCGTGAACTGGCCCGTGCGGCCCGAGAGCAGCAAACACTACAGGCTACCCTGGGTGCGGTCGACAAACTCATTGGCGTGGCCCCTCAGCTGTCTGAGGCATATTCACAGTCAATCGCTCAGGACATCCTGTCAGGAAAAGAGGCGGCTGGTGCGCCGACGCCAAAAGAGGATGACATCCTGGGCCAGATCGGTGCGTTCATCCGCGAGCCCTGGCGCGCCCAAGGGGAGAAGATGGCGCGATCTCAAGCGGCCCAGATGGCCCCGCAGGAGTTGGCCAAGATCCGTCCGTTGCTGCGCCAGGAGTTCGGCAAGGAAGCCGTGCCACTCGACACACCTGAAGCGCGGCAACAGGTATCCAAGGAAGAGTTCGAGCGCAGAATTAGTGCCGCCAGGGAACCAGAACAGCGCATGCGTGACGAGATACAGAAGGCGGTGCCGCTCACCCTGCTCCCAGAGCAACAACGAGAAGCCATGGTTGCCGGCGAAATGCAGCGGTTCCAGCGCGAAGAGGAGGAGAAGGCAAAGGAGGACGCTATGCTGAGCGCGCAGATCGCCAAACTGGCACCTGGCGCTCCCAGCGTTTCGCTGCCGAAACCGAGCGACGTGAACGCAATGGCTGGCGCGGTGGTCGGTTCTACGGCTGGTCGTGTGCAGGCGTTGCAGCAAAAACTTAACTCGACAGATGAGAATATTCGAGCAAAAGCCTTTGAGGATCTATCAACGATCATTGATGACAGTGTCAACAGTCTGACCATGCCAGATGGGTCCGAGTTGCCTGATGTGTGGAAGCAGGCCGCGAAGGGCAAATCCATTCAGGATATCAGCAAGTCGCTTGAGCTTCCAGCGCTAAACGCCACAGAAGTTTCAAACCTTTCAACAACGATTACCGTCATTGATGAACTCCACGAGCTAAATGACCTTAGAGATACAGTTGGGTGGAATCCAAAACAAGAGCAAATATTAAGAGATGCTTTTGCCCAGGGCCAGAATGCGCCATTAGGGTTAAACGAGATAATCAAAACATATAATAATCTAAAAAATCGCACAGAGTTTACCCCTGGACAAAGAGCTTTTTTTGATAAATCAATGGCTATTTTGGTTAGGCTGACAAACGCCGAATACAAAGGAAGCGGCTCAGTATCAAACCAGGAAAGAAATGCTCTTGCGCCATATCTCGCAACCCCATGGACTACCGGCCCCGAATGGAAGGCCAAGTACAACCTGTTGATTAGGGACATTGGGAGAAAGTTTGCAACTACGACTTTGGCGTTGGCTGCCACCAACAGGTTCGACCAGAATATTATTGATAGAGCAAACCTGTATGCAGAGGTATTTACGCCGCCGGAGCGAAAGCAGGCCGAGCAGATGAGGCTCCGCATAGAGGGTGGCGGCGAGAAGTTCCTGGACGGCACCGAAGAAGAGCGAAAGCAGGCCTTGGCGGCAGCGATGTTTGGGGCTTACGCACAGCCGCTTGAGACCGTCCCTGCTATATTGAAAGGCTTGTACGACCAGTTCACCGCCGCCATGGATGCAGGTGACACATCGACAGCATCCGGTATTTGGTCACAGATCAAGGCTGCATCGCCGGGAGCGCCTGCGGCGGCACCTGCGGCGGCACCTGCACCTGCGATGAAGCCTGCACCTGCAGCGGCACCTGCATCGAAACCGGCAGGCCCAAGCGCTCCAAATGTTCCTCAAACTACAGTAGCGCCTGCCGGGAAAGTTAAAGTCAAATTGAGAGATGGACAGATCAAGGAAATGAGCCAGTCAACTGCAGATCTCATGGTCCGAAATGGAACTGCGGAGTATGTGAAATGACCCCTGAAGAACTAGATGCCGCATTGGCGGAAATGCAGGCTGCGGGCGTAGACGAGAAAACCATCGCCGAGACGTTGGCCAATATGGCGGCGCAACAACCCGCGCAGCAACCCGCTGCGGCGCAGCAACCCGCTAAGGAAGAAGAGGTTCTGGATAAGGTGTCCCCGTGGGAAGCTGCGGCCATGCAGGCTGGCACCTCCGCGACGCTGGGGACACTGCCGTACATCCTGCAGGCAGTCGACTGGCTTCGCGGCGAATCAGAAGGCTCCATGAGCCCGCAAGAGGTGCTGGCGAAAACGGAGAAAGATCAGCCTTTAGCGTCTATTGGCGGCATGGTGGTTGGTGCTCTGCCGAC
>Ga0208644_1001938_pt1 | contig 16857 bp, 42 predicted proteins | sample VirMetDEL_Nov_18_FD_184517 | JGI IMG/M metagenome (GOLD analysis project Ga0208644, IMG submission 184517) | Aqueous microbial communities from the Delaware River and Bay under freshwater to marine salinity gradient to study organic matter... | ecosystem: Environmental > Aquatic > Marine >... | reverse complement strand
TTTGACCGCTGCGGATATGAATACGTACATCGGTAATCAGACGATTTTGTCGTTTGCTGGGACCGCTGCTCGTGCGACTGCGATTGGTACAGCCGTGGAGGGCATGCTTTCCTATGTTGGTGGTGGAACTGTCGAGGTTTATGCCGGTACTGCTGGTTGGACGACGATCTCCGGTGGTGGCGGTGGGAATGTTGCGGATGATTCTATTCAGCCTAATTTCAACACGATCACGAATAATTACACGTTTGATGATAATTACAATGGTGTTAGTGCTGGGCCGATTACGATTTCTGCCGGTGCGACTGTGACGGTGGGTACTGCGAGTGCTTGGAGTATTGTATGAGTGAGTTGAGTGTCGGTTCTCTTAGTGGGTTGGCTGCTAATTCTTATGTGATTGACGTGGCGTCTGGGTCGCAACTTACTCAGCCTGGGATGGTGTTGCAGGTTGTATCCACAACAAAGACAGATACTTTCAGCTCAGCTCTCGCGTCTGGTGGTGACTCTGTTCCAATTACGGGGCTGTCAGCGTCAATAACACCTAGTTCCACCAGTAGCAAAATCCTTGTGAATGTTACTGTTACGGGCGCTACAAGCAACTCCAATATATATGGAAGTCTTGCGTTTAGGGTGATGCGTGGTGCCACAAGACTCGCTCCTGCCGATGTCAGCAATAGACCAGGCGTGACGACGGCCAACGTTCAACAAACAACTTATGGTGTTTCCATTGGAAGCATAACCTTAGAACAATTAGACTCTCCAAGTACTACGAGTTCAATTACTTATTCTGTCGAGGCGGTGAACGCTACCGCTGGGGCCGCTACTGTTTATGTGAACAGGTCTGGTACTGATGGCGATACTGCGGACTCTTTTCGCGCATATTCGACTATTACTTTGATGGAGGTCGCTGGCTAATGCTTACCGTAAACTTATCTAAGGAGAACAACTAATGGATATCACAACAATACTGACCCGTAAGTACCCTGGGAAAGAGTGGACCCTGAATGGGGATGACTACTCTGGTCTGGTGTGGCACAGTGACGGTAAAGCACCCACTAAGGCTGAGCTGGAGAAACTGTGGCCTACTGTGCAACAGGAGATCGCGGATGAGGCTCAGGCTCGCATTGATGCTAAGGCTTCGGCTGTGGCGAAACTTGAGGCACTGGGTTTGACTGTTGAGGAAGTGTCTGTCGCTTTCGGTTTGGAGGCGTAAGTGTCTACTCTGAAAGTCAATAACCTCACTGACTTGGGGGCGGATGCGGTTGTCACTAATGGTGTGATTGATTCTGGGGCGTTGCCTGCTGGGTCAATTTTACAGGTTGTGTCCACCACTAAGACAGACACTTTTAGCACTTCTAGCACTAGCGATGTTGATGTTACTGGACTAAGCGCCACAATTACTCCTACATCTACTTCTAGCAAAATTTTGATTATGATGTCTATTTCTTGTGGTAACACAACAGTCAAAAGATTCAATATCAAAAGGGATGGTGCAATTATTACTGCTGCACAGGGTAGTGGCGGTAGTAGTCAAGCAACGATTAACGCCAATCAAGTAGATTCTGCTGATAGAAATGTTGTTTCGGCAAATTATTTAGACAGCCCTAGCAGCACTTCTGCTGTTATTTATCAGGTAGCTACTTACACAACTGTTGGCACGGTATCTGTGAATACTGGGTCGAGTGACCAGCGCGGCATTTCTAGTATTACTCTTATGGAGGTGGCTGGCTAATGTCCACCATGCGTTTCGATGACTGGCAGAACAGTGACGGTGCACCTGTTACTGATAAGGACACGGCTCAAACAGATTTCGGAGGGTAACTGATGGCGAGTGTTGCAAAGTTTGATACTTGGCAGGCTGCTGATGGGACTAATGTTGCCCGGTTTAGTGGTGGTGCGTTGCAAACGTGGGATGGGGCTGCTTGGGGTGCGCCTACCCCTGGTGCTGCTGTCATTTCTGGAACAACGGGTTCGCCTACCGTTACTTCTGGGACCGTGATTGCCGGGACTACATATGATATTTATCAGTTTACGGGTTCTGGGTCGATTACGGTGGGTACGGCTGGGTTTGCTGAATTGCTCGTTATTGGCGCTGGGGCTTCCGGTGGACATGGTTGGGGAGGTGGTGGTGGAGCCGGAGGTTTCGTTCCTATTACCTCCGCTTATCTTCCTGCCGGATCTCTCACGGTAACTGTTGGTGCTGGTGGTGCTGCACCAGTGAAAGACAGCAACGAAGGAAAATTAGGGAGCAACGGAAACGCAAGCCGGATCGGTGACTTCTATTCCCCTGGCGGTGGTGGAGGAGGGGCGTTAGCGTTCAACAGCTCTGGTTCAGTTTATGGGGCGGCTGGTCAAAACGGTGCGTCTGGTGGAGGCGGAGGTGGTCGCAACACTGGCACTAATCCGGCTGGAGGTTTAGGGTTTTCTCCACTGGGAAACAACGGTGGTACTACTTCCACAGCTAGTTCAGGATCCGGTGGGGGTGGGGCAAGCGCTGTAGGCGCTGGCACATCATCATCCACAACGGGCGGTGCTGGTGGTAACGGTTCAGCTTCATCAATAACAGGCGCTTCAGTCACTTACGCTGGAGGAGGAGGAGGTCGCGGCGGTTCAACGGGAGGCGCTGGAGGCTCAGGCGGTGGTGGAGCAGGAGCTTCATCAGGCGGAAGCGGAACAAGCGGAACGGCAAACACCGGAGGCGGTGGAGGAGGGTCAGATACATTGGGCCCTGGCGCTGGAGGCTCAGGTATTGTGATTGTGAGGGTGGCTGTCTAATGGCTCATTTTGCGCGGATAGATTCCGATAACAAAGTGCAGGAAATCATTGTTGTCAACAACGATGTAATCACTGATGAGAACGGTGAGGAGCAGGAAGCGCTGGGGCAGGCTTTCATTTCTTCTCTTGGCATGGATGGAACCTGGTTGCAATGCTCCTACAATGGCAACTTCAGGGGTCGCTATCCTGGTTATGATTTCACTTACGATTCTGAGCTTGATGAGTTCGTTGCACCTGTTTCTGACCCTGTAGAGGCGTAACTCATGACTGAGCGCACCTGCCCTTGGACTTCTTGCCGACAAACACACGAATGTGACACACCCGCGTGCGGACCAGCCTGTAGCGAGCATTTCTGCGCTGAAGTGGTGGTCTGATGAAGCTGTCACAACCTTGGCCTGAGGGGTACACGGTCAACAAGAACTCTCCATTCGGTTACCGGACTGATCCGATTACACGGAAACGCAAGTTCCATCACGGTATTGACGTGGCATTGCCTGTGGGTACACCGTTGACTGCGCCCGCGAACGGCACAATCGTACACAAAGGCGCAGGCGGTTCCGGCGGGTACACGTTGATTATTCAGCACGCCCCCGATCTGTTCACTGTTTACTATCACCTTCAGAAGCCTTCACATTTGAATAAGGGCACTCGGGTTGTCGAAGGCGAGAAAGTGGCTTTATCGGGCAACACAGGTCGTTCCACAGGGCCTCACCTGCATTTCGAGGTGCGTAAATCACGTCGTTGGGGTAACACGGTGGACCCGATGCCTTTTTTTAGTAAAGCGGAAGCCCCGCACAAACTTGTAACAGACGGCATACTCGGGAAAAACACTTGGGCTGCCGTGGCAAGAATGTTGACCGCTAAAGGTTATTACAAGGGCGCTATCACTGGTAGACGAGATCGAGCTTTGATTCGGTCTTTGCAAACCTTCTTGAATGAAGGAGGTTGGTAATGCCGGAAGAAACTAACGGTTCGGCTCGCATCAGTGTCAAGGAGGTTTACCTGGAATTGCAACAACTCAGGTCAAGTGTAGAGAAAATCGCTAATTCTTTACCTGGCATGAAAGAACAGCTTGATGATTTAGAACGTGACATGAATCGGAAGCTCTCTGATCATGAGCAACGTATCCGCAGGGTCGAAATGCGGATTTGGCAAGGCATGGCGTTGGTGAGCGCGATTGCGGCGGTCACACCAATTCTTCTCAACCTGATGTCGTGAAAAACACTATAAAATTTTTTGTCACCAATTTGTTGAAGGGAGTGAGGTACATTTTGCAGAAACCATCTTGGAGGAATCGTCGCAGGTACATACTGGCCTCGTTCGTGATTGGCGCGATCATGCTACTCGGCAGCACTGTTGTTGCGTTGACGGGGAATATGTCTGATGTTTCAGATTTAGTTACTGGTGGTGTAGCGTTGATTACGCTCATACTCACCAGTTATATTTTCGGTGCTGTGTGGGAGGACAAATCACTGTATAGGAAAGAGGAGAATGGTGATGGATAAGGTTCGTCGTTATTTTGATTACGCCACGGAAAGAGCCGTGAAAACAATCGCCCAGACCGCGCTTGCAACCATTGGTGGGACAGCGCTTGGTGTGATGGATGTAAACTGGGTATCCGTCTTGTCAATCAGCGCACTTGCTGGAATCATGTCGCTGTTGACTTCGGTTCTTCAGTACGATCGCAAACCAGTGGAGTAAATATGGATGATGTTGTTGACGGTTATGTCTGCCCAACCGATCCGATGGAGTTGTTGCAGTGTGATAGCTGCCAATGATATAGTTCTATTACTTCCATAATGGAACTCTCCAATCGAGTAAGCCCCCGAATCACCCACCACCGATTCGGGGGTTTTACTTTGCCCGGAAAAGGGTGAGTCCCTCGCGGAGGGCTTTTACATGCGTGCCGGAGGGACTGCTATACAAGTATAGCGATCAGTCAATCCATTGTTGGATTGTGCGTCGTGTGACACCAGCTTTTTTTGCGAGCTCACTAATACCGAGACCGGAGGCGTATCCTTCACGTACTTTGTCTCTGAGCACGTCTGTGACAAGTTGCAGACGGGACAGCTCCCAGTCGCGCATGTCGGCCACCATTTCTAGTGAGTGCTGCGCGATGTGCACTTTTGTCATTTCTTGCATAACTTTATAGTAACGGTTGAATGTGTCAATCCTTGTGATTGTCAGAGGTTTGTGATTTACTCCGATTATGAGAAAAAGGGAAACCTACAAGCGTAGGAAAACCATGGTGGTCCAGGTGCGTGAATTTTGGCTCCTGCTAGGTGGTGCAGCGTTTTTCGCTACAACCACTTTTCTTTTGACAATATGGGTTAGCTATTTACTATCGGAGGGTTCTAATGTTTGAGGTTGAAAGACATCACGACGAGATCGTTATTACGTCTGAGCACGGTTTTGATTGTGTGCACCGTGGCGGTGTGGGCACGTTGGTTGTAACGGTAAAGGAGGCTCGTGAGCTCACAGAGAAGCTTATGGAGGCTACCCTGCCGGGATCATTCGAGATGATTCTTACATCTAGCAGTGTGCCTGATCCGGAGGACGGTTAGCGTTCGTTCGGTAGTGTGCCACCCCAGATGCCGTAATGTTCACGAGCTCTGATGGCGTACAAGAGGCACTCCATTTGGATGGGGCACTGTGAGCATAATGCTTTGGCTGTGCTGATGACGGATTCGCGGGTTTTCCTGTCAATGAAGTCGTCAGGGAAAAACAGTTCCGGCATGTCTTGGCAGGGTATTTCTTCTGCCGTATTGAGGGCCGCTTGGAACTCCATTCTTGGATCGGGTTCGTGTCGGCTGTTCCGCATATATTCATCGTAAAGGAAAGGACAGCATGTTTGAAACATATGCGCCTAGTGAGTTCAATGGAGCTCAGTTGTTAGGTGTTTTTGAGTCTGGTAGTGAGGAGTGGCATGAGGCCCGGCATTCGGGTATTGGTGGCTCTGAGATCGGAACGATTATGGGGTTGAACCCGTGGGAGTCAGCGTTTGCTTTGTGGGCTAAACGTACAGGTCAGATACCGGATAATCCGCCAGAGAATTGGTCGATTCGGTTCGGTCGTGCTTTCGAGCTACCGATGCTTGAATTGTGGGCTGAGGAGCATCCCGACTACGAAGTGTTCTTGACGGGCACTTGGCGTCACCGCGAGCACGAGTACATTGTTGCTAATCCTGATGCTTTGGCACGCCATAAAGAAACTGGCGAGTGGATTGTTGTGGAGATCAAAACATCTCGCGGTACATGGGGTGAGACTCCGCCTGCTTATGTTGCTCAGGTGCAACACTACATGGAGGTGTTGCAGTTGGAAAAGGCTGTAATTGTTGCTGTAGCTGGTTGGAATTACGAGGAGCGTTGGATTGACTATGATTCGTTTCAAGCGGTCAGTCAGATTACTGCTGCGACACGTTTTTGGAATCATTTAGACAGTCTGGATAAGCCTGGGTGGGATGGAAGCAAAGCCACGTATGAGGCTGTGCGTTATATAAACCCTTATATAGAGGACGCTGAGGTTAATCTTGGTGAGCTCGGGTTTGCATTGACAAAAGCGCAAGCTAACTTTTACGCATCTGAGGAGCATTTGAATCAGTGCAAGAGTGTGGTGTTGGATGCGATGGGCAAAGCGAAGTATGGTTACGTTATGAAAGACGGTAAGAAGTGGGTTGTCGCGCAACGTCAAGCGCGGGGCTCCGGTACTCCATGGTTGGTGGTGAAAAAATGATTCAGATTCGTTGTCCGAAGTGCACACGTTTCTTCAGTGCTGCAGATCGTAGCGCGAACCAAACGTGTACTGAGTGTGGTCACGTCTTTACGATTGGAAGGGGTAAGTAATGGGTTGGAATCCCGATGACTATGAAATGGTCGAAGTTAGAATCCGCAAGTTCTATGACGCTCATAACGATGGGCGCATTATTACGGAGCTTGTGCCGGATGAGCAGGAGTGGATATTCAAAACGTGTATCTACTTGAATGCTGAGGATCAAACGCTTGGGTTAGCGAAAGCGGTTGGTTACGCCACGGAAAAGAAGAGCTCTAGTCAGTTCGCTGCCGAGAATACGGAAACCTCGTCGATCGGTCGTTGCCTTGCAAACCTTGGGATGCACGGTAATAAGCGTGCTTCTCGTGAGGAGATGCGGAAAGTCCCGCAGGCGAATAGAAATTATATCGCCGAAGCTTCCAAGTGTACGTCGGCTGATGAGCTACGGTTGTTGTGGACGGAAGCAAAAGCGGCCGGAGCAAGTGACGAAGTATTAGAAGAGGTCAAGAATCATGCACAACGATTACAGGATTCTGAGGGCGAGCGTCCAGGAGGTCCTGCAAGCGTACCTGGAAAGCGTGCAAAAAAATGATCTCGAACGTATCCTCTTCTGGCGGGGTTGCTTGTTGGAACGGATGTCGATGCTAAATGATGCCGTCAAACATAGTCAAGGAGTTAGCGGAGCTAACACAGACGAACCGTAAGGGTGTAGATGCTCTCTTCGAGGCTGAATCAGAGTTGGCTGAAAAAGAACACGAGCTTGACCTTACCGAGTCCAAAGCGTTTCTGGAGGCGCAAGGCACCGTCGCAGACCGTCAAGCCTTAGCTAAGTTAGAGGCTGCTGACGCTCGCTTTGAACGTGATTTGGCACGCGCCAAAGTAAATCGCGTCAAAACGAAACTCAGGGTTATAGAGTCTGAGATTATGGCGTTGGCTACTCGGGCGAAGATGGCTCAGGCGGAGATGAAATTGTGAAAAAAACACATACCCCCTGGGGGGTATCCGTGGATTGGTTTCGTGGGGAAAATTTTGTTGTCCGCCAGTTTATTTTGAATGAGAGCAATCGCACGTCATTGCATCTGCACGAGAACATGGGTTCTTTCTGGTTTGTCGAAGCCGGTAACGGTGAGCTGACTCTGGAGGAGCAGACGTACCTGATTGGTCCTGGTGACTCAATTTATATTGATCGTGAGCAGATTCACCGACTCACCGCAATGGTGGGTGACATGAGAATCTTTGAGGTGCAATCTGGGAAGATCGATGATGATGATGTAATCAGATTTGAGGATGATTATGGCAGGACAAGTAAAGGCGTCGATTAGGAAGCTTGTAGAGGGGCGAGATGATCATTGTTGGCATTGCGGCACTGACACTGGCCTTGTCGTGCATCATCGAAGGAATCGTGGTATGGGCGGTGCTAAGAGCCGAACTGCGCGAGAAAACAATACGGGAGCTAATGGACCCGCCAATCTTTTGATGGTGTGCGCGGATTACAACTTTCAGATGGAATCGAACGCTAAGGTTGCTGCGCGTGCTCGCGGTTGGGGTCACAAACTCAGTCAGTGGGACGGCACTGAAATGCCCGTTTTTGATTGTGTGGACTTTGCCTGGTATGTTTTGACGCCACAGGGAGAGAAGATTGTCATTGATGACATAAGCCCTTTCATTTAGGAGAGCAATGGAGGATCAGGTGGACTGGGCTGCTGAGCTCGGTTTGGAAGTGCGTAGGTTGTGGAGGGAGCATCCTGGGCATCCTCAGCAACTAAAGAATAAGAAAATAATGCTTGCGAAGTCTGAGCTGTACTGGCAGAAAGCACAGTTGGCGAGGCTTTGGGGCGATGATGATGGAAAGGTGGGTTTTGATGGAGAGTGGAGTTTACAGGAATAGTTTGCCGGTCGATGAGAACTTTACGATCGTCCCGAATGCGTGGATTCGTAAGACTGGTTTGACTGTCAACGCTAACTTTTTGCTGATTTATTTGTTGTCGCATGAGGTTGGTTATGAGATTAGGGTGCGTCAGATTGTGGCTGAAACAGGGCTTGGTGCTAAGGGTTTCAGGTCTGCTTTGCGCGAATTGGAGGCTGATGGGTGGATATCGGTATCCAGGGCTAAGAACGGTGATGGGACACTCGGTTGTTACCGTTATGAGTTGAATCCATCCAGAGACCCCTCGGGCACAGTGGTGCACGGCACAGTGGCGTCGGGCACAGTGGCGCAGGGCACTCTCTTAAGAAAACAACTAAGAGAAAACAACAAGAGAGAAAACAATAAGAGAGCTATAAAGCTCCCTAATGATTGGAAGCCTTCTGATCGTCTCCGTGCAATGTTTGATTCGAAGTGGCCTGACATTGACCGTGATTATGAAATCGAACAGTTTTGTACTTATTGGTGGTCTACGGGTAAGACTAAGGTTGACTGGGATATGACGTTTCAGAATTGGATGGGTCGGGCGCAGAAGCGTTCGGGTCGCAACACGACCTCTGCTACTTTGAGGGCCGAAGCGTTGGCTGAGTTGGAAAGGGAAGGTAATGAATAAATCTGAAGTGAAGTTGTTGTTGGCGGATGTTGCTGCTATTGATAACCGTCGCGTGAGCGAGGAAACGGTGGTGGCTTGGCATGCTGTGTTGGGGCATTTGTCTTTGCGTGTGGCGCAGAAGGCTTTGGTGTTGGCACGCCAGGATGAGAAGGTTGACTATTTAGAGCCGAAGCACATTATTGCTCGGGCTCGGGATGCTCGTATCGCTTTGGATGCTGTGACTAATTCTCGTACTGATGAGGAGCGTGGTTGGCGTTCTGATCCTGTGCCGGTGTGTATTCCGCATGAGACTCAGATTATTGATTGCAAACCGTGTATTGCTTTGCTAGTGAAGCACACGGAGGGTATGTCGATCGATCAAAGACATCGCTGGGCTAATACCAATATCGGTTTTATAGAGACAGTTTCGTAGAATAGGGTGATGCCTATAAGTGAATGTCGTCGGTGCGGTGTACGTTGGGAGACGAGTGCTGCACGGAAGAACGTTCTCTTGTGTAGTTCTTGTAGGGCAAGGAAAATGAAAACAGTGAATTCGGTTTCTGGGAAGTGCATTCCGTGGCATGGAATGTTCGCTAGGGATGCTGTCACCCCAGTGGATGATGACGGCATGCCGGTGTTGCCTGGGGCCCGGATTTGCGGTAGGAAAGATTGTGTCAACACTGACCATCTTGGAAAGGGAAGCTAATGGCTGTAAACATTGAGTTCGAGGGTTTCGTGAATGGAATCCGTCAGTTCGACTGGGGCGTCGTGTATGACGTTGCCCACAACCAGATGATGAAGGATGATCAGGGTGACTGGAAAGTTGCCGGTAAGGATTATTTCTCTGTCACTGGTCCGGCTGGTATCAATGAGGGTGATCGCGTGTTTGTTCGTGGTCGCATGAAAACCAAACTGTTTGACAAAAAGGATGGCAGTAAGGGTGTTTCGTTGAACGTTCGCGCTGAGGAGATGAAGGTTGTGAAGCCTGGTTCTGCTCCGCAGCAGTCAGCGGACTCTGCTTTGGCGGATGTGTTCGGTGACACCCTCAAGGGTATTGACGATCAAGCACCGTTCTAAAATAGAGTGTGGAGCTTTCATTCGATGTTTACGGGATTCCGGCACCACAAGGCTCTAAAAAATCTATCGGCAATGGCCGCTTCGTGGAGGCTTCTAAGAAACTACCTGCGTGGCGTAAAAGGGTCGAAGAATCGGCGATCGATGCTATGGCACTTGTTGACTGGGTTGAGCTTTCTGGGCCGGTCGAACTCAGTGTCGTGTTCTTTCTCCCTCGTCCAAGGTCTGTACCCCCTTCCAAGAGACCGTTACCGACGGTCCCCCCGGACATCGATAAGCTCGTCCGCGCCGTCGGTGATAGTTGCACAACTGCGGGAGTTTGGGAAGACGACTCGCTTATCTGCAAACTGAGCGCACACAAAATGTATGACGATTCGCGTGACGCGGGAGCACATGTTGTTATTCGGTCACTGATGGACATCGGCGTGTCGATGCCTAGGCTTGCCGATAACCTGATTTAGTGTCACTCTTGGAGGTGCATTATGTTAGAAGATTTGATTCCGCCTGACCGTACCCGTAAGTGCAAGATGGGTCGCATTATGGAATCCTTGGATGACAAGGATCAGGGCATTTTGCAGAAGGCTTTGGATAACCCGGAAGTGTGGGCTGCTAAGACTCTCGCTCGTGAGCTCACAATGCGTGGGTTGTCGATTACTGAGGGTCCTCTTGGTTTGCACCGCAATAAGTCTTGTGGGTGTTTTCGCTGATGCTTGACGATCTTCAGCCAGCGAAGAAAGTAGAGGCTCCGTCTGGTTTCCGTCCGGCTGTAGAGTTTGACGGCAATGAGGGTGTCGCAACGACTGAGGGTTTGCCTGACGCCCCTAACTTTGATGAGTTTCTTGCGGAACGTGGCTACCCCCCGGAGGAGTATGAGGTAGTAGGGACACCTCGTACTTCTCAATGGCAACGCTGGGACGGGGAATGGCTCACGGCCTATCGCTTCCATTTCCGCAAGAAAGTTTCTGACGTTGACTTGCCGACACTGTTCGCTGAGGCTAAGAAAACCAAAGCACCGAAGCAGGTGAAGCGCGGTAAGGATAAAGCGTTTGTTGTTGTGCCGTCGGACTTTCAGGTCGGTAAGACTGGTAGCCGTGGTGGGACTAAGGAATTGTTGGAGCGTGTGTTCGATTCGTTCGATCGCATCGAGGATGCAATCAAGCAGGAGAAGCCAGAGAAGATTGTCATCATTGACGCTGGTGACATTATTGAGTCTGTCTCAAACAAGGGTGATCAGATACAACTTGAGTCAAATGATTTGTCACCGATGCAACAGGTCGATATGGCTGCATCGATTATGTGGGACCTTATCAAGCGTTGCACTAAGTATGCCCCCGTCGAGTACGGTTCGGTTGCATCTAACCATTGTCAATGGCGTCACCACGGTCAAACTGTAGGCAGGCCAGGTAAAGACGACTGGGGTGTTGTCATCTTGCAACAGCTTCGCCGTCTCGCCCATGAGGTCGGTCTCGATGTGAAGTTTTACATTCCACAACCCGAAGAAGAAGGTTTCGCGGTTGACGTGTTCGGCGATGGCTTCCATGTGCTCGGTGCGATTCACGGACACCAGGTAAGGAACCCGAACGGTATCCCTGACTTCTGGAAGAAAGCTTTGTTTGGGTCACAGTACCTTGCTGCTGTAACGACTCTCGTGACAGGGCATTTCCATCACACGATCGTTCAAGAGCTCGGAAATTCAAATAGGGGGGGGAGTAGGTGGTGGGTTCAAGCCAGCACAATGGACAACGGTTCTGACTGGTTCCGCCGTGGTGCCCAGGAGGACTCGCAACCCGCAATTACTTGCTTCACCCTACAAAAGGGTGTTTACTATCAGGGAGAGATAAAACGTCTCTAAGGAGTGACAATGACAAGGGAACAAGAGCTACTTCAGGTAGCGAACAACTATTCAGAGAAGCTGGGCACGCTGAAGAAGCACCCGCCATTTGATAAGCGTTACAGTAACGAATCTCGTGATCGTATCGCCACATCAATGCGGAACTACTACAAGCAGGTTTCCGACATCCTCACGGAGGATAAAGCGGATAACAGTTAGTCTCCCTTGACTAGCAACCCACATCACAATTCAATAGCGTCGCAAAAAATATAGGGGGGGTCTCGGGTAGGTGAGGTCCCCCTCTTTTTTGGATTTCGGGGGCGTTCTGGTTTCGACTGTCTGAAAACCACTTGTGGAGCAGATAGGAGCAGGGTTCGATTCCCTGCGCCTCCACAGCATCAATGACTCTCCAATCCCCAAAGTCACTTAACTCGGTCAGAAAAAAGGTCCGTGAAAAAAAAGGGTATAAAAAACGTAAGGTTAGGTATGCCTAAGTACAAATTCCGTCAGCCCTGTGTCGAGTGTGGTGAGCTCAGCCGGAACGGTTCACGATGCGAGAAGCATCAGCGGAAGATCGATGGTGAACGTGACGCTGTGAGGAACGCCAGGAAGAAGCTGACCGGTCAATACTCTGGCGATTACCAGAAGAGGGCCCGTGAGGTTCGGGAGGCTGCGGAACGGTGTTGGTTGTGTGGTGAGGGCCCGAGGCGGAACGATCCTTGGCAGGCCGACCACGTTGTCCCTGGTGATCCTTATTCGCCGTTGCTTCCAGCGCACCGTAGCTGCAACGCTTCCAGAGGCAACAGGGTTTGATGATTCGGTGAAAGTCAGTTAACTCGGTTCGATTTACTCCCCTGGAAAAAAGGGGTCAAAAAACATAGTCGAACGTTTGTTCACGGTCTCTGTTCGAATAGATGTTCGATGGTAACGGTTTGGTAACAACGGTCGAAATGATCCTTGACACGTCGGCGCTGCTCTATAGATTGGTAAGGCTCACGACAGTCGTGGGCTGTATTGATTGGAGATCGATATGACGTATTTCAGTAGCCCAGATAACTGGGACTATGAGCGATTGACGCAACGCGATGCCCGACTGCACGGTGTCCAAATTGCTTTCGGTCGTATCTATGCAAGTGGCGCTTTCGGTGAGTACCCGAACGACGCCCTTGAGGTGGCCCGTCAGGCCGCTTTCGCCCTGATTGACCACGTCTCGTCCGAGGCGGTGAGCTCATGAGTACCATCATGTCTCGCGCCGAGGAGTACAACGACACCGTTATGGAGATGATGTTGTTCACGTTGAGTATGGAGTGCGAAACGTGCTCTCAAGCTAACGACTGGTGTGGCACTTGTATCGACGGTGCTGCGGCGGTCGCTGCCGTATGCACTGATCTCTATATGAGGGGCCACGCGAAGCTGGGTCTCGAAGTGTTGCACACGTACCGCCCGCTTGAGGGTATGGAGAGAATGAGGGAGGTTTGGTGATGGCTGTGTATCCGAATACGGCGACCCTAAAATTCATTCAGGATCGTCAATCCAGTTTTGGATGTGGCGATTATGAATGTCTGCCGTGCTACCCGATTCAATATGCCTGTGCTAACTGCAATAGTCGGTTGGAGCGGCCGGTGTTTGTTACGCGCCCCGCACGCCACGTCCTATGCCCTGACTGTCATTGGGAGGGTGAGGTGTTGGTGAAATGAGTGCAGTTTTTACTCAACAGTTGCTCGCTGCCATACACGGTAGGTCGGTGGAGGACGTAATCGCTGGGAGGTTGTCTGATGACGACGTGGAAGATTGACTACACCTACGCCTGCTGGAAGTGCCCGGACCGGCACTCACATAACGCCACGATTGAGGCCCCTGACCCTGACCTAGCGGTAGCTATGTGGAGGGCTGATCTCATGGGTGACTTTGGTGGCGCTCACGATTACGACCTGTTAGTGACAGACATTAGAAAGGAAACGAAATGATGACCTGCTGCGATGACCCTATAGCCGTGCCGTGCGGTTGCGGAGATTGTGATCCCGAAGGCGCTGCTGAAACGTGTGGCAACTGTGGTGAGTTGGTTCTGACAGTATGACTACTTGGAGGATTGAAGGAAACGAAATGATGATGATCGAACTGACACCGTGCGATGTGTGCGGTGATTTGATGTCGGCCGATGTGCACGCCGAGGAACTAGGTATGTGCCTGGAATGCTCGAACCTATATTTCGCGCACGATGCTGATGGACATGAGTGCTCATGGGGCTGCCTAGCTGAGTTGCCCGAGACGATAAAAAAAATAAGGGGGGGGGATACTCGTGCCACTCGATAAGAAATTCACCGAAGGTGGCTCTAGCGCCACGCTAAGCCCCGAGGACCGTGCCGATTTGGTTGCACAGTTCAAGGCTGGACTGACAACCGTTCTCTACATATTGGGAATCACGTTGGCCCTAGTTTGGCTGGGGCTTTCGATGGTGCTGCAAGTGTTCACGATGCCATGGAAGGAAAAGAGATAACGATGGGACTGATGCAGAAGATCGAGGAGTTTGTGCAAAACAGAGGCCTTGATGAGGACGACAAACGTATCAAGCGCTTTATCGAAGCTATCAACGCTAAGAACTGGGTGAAGATACACCAACTGGGTCGTGAGTATGACCTTGATCCTGCTGCGCTGTTTGACAACGTAGCCGAGGCCGCTTGTTACTCGTATGCGACGGCTAGCGAACCGCAACGGTGCTCTGAGTTCACGGCCCTACGGAACACTTTGGAGTTGTTGCAGTACCCGCTGTGGGCTGATGCTGTGGAAAGGAGACATGCTGTTCACGGCAAGTGATGAGATCGAGGATTGTCGACCGAAGTCAATTAACTCGGTAGTAATCTAAAGTCTCAGAAAAAGGGGGTAAAAAAGTGATTTTGCCCCTCGGAACCCGAACCCCCGGCGATTGTCCGGGGGTTTCGGTTTCTTAGGCGTCTCATAGGTTTCTCATAGGAAACGCTTAGGTTTGCGAGCATAGCAAACGTTCAGACAATTCATAGGAATCACATAGAAATCGTTAGGGAATTTCTTTGCCAATCGTTACCTAAAAAATCGGCGATGTGACGCACGGCAGCGATGGATCTTGGAATACTGGTCTTGCCCACCGCGGGCGAGTCCGGGTGAACCGGACACCGAACCAGCGGACACGGGCTCGCACCCTGACAACGAAACACCGAAAAGCCAGACACCCCCAACCCGGGGGTGTCCTAATCATGTTTGGAGAAAACATTATGGAAACGAAAACACCTGACAACCTGACGCGTGGCTACTTCACGCCGACGGACGGTTTCTGGAATATCGGCGCTTGGGGTTACACCCGAGACGGCGAGACCTGGAACGGTTGGGAGGTTCCCTACTTCACCATTGAGGACTGCGTGCGAATGGTGCACGCAATAAACGACATGTGTGAGAACACCGGCGACACGGAAACGTCGCTCGGAGTGTGGGCAGGAACGCACCCGGCGTGGACTGAGCTCTGTGATGGTGAGGTGGTACGCCACGAAATGGCAACCCTCATTGTTCACGGGACGACGTATTACGCGCTCGGCGGCAACTCCCTCACGTGGTCGAAAGAGCACACCGAGCACCGTGACGACTTGGCGAGACTGGGACCGGACCTGGTGAAGGGTGACTGGGTAGACATTGCTTTTGAGTTATTGAACTCATGGTGGTCGGCAATAGACACCGACGACGCAATGGAACTCATGTTGTCCGCGACGCTCGACGAAATCATCCGGCTAGCCGAATATGTCGAGAGTCACAGTCCCTACCTGGGCGACCCTAAGCCCTATTGGGATGAGGCGCACAGCTACGCGAGCCGATGTGATTGGTTCCCCGACGACCGGGAGCGCTATCCCCGGATTGACTGGGACCGAATCGCTGAAGCTCACGAGAACGGGGGCTATTGGTATGTATGAGTTGAAAGCCTACGAGCTCACGCGGACGCAACGTCTCGACCTTGTGTACTACGTCACCGAATGTTTCTCGCACGATGTAGCGAGAGACTTTCGAGACGATATGCGCGAGTATGCGGACAGTCTCACCCCTGTTTACTACCACGAGATACGGCGCGAATGGGTCGCCATGAATTGTCCCGAACCGTCGGAGTTCGACGGGTGGGAAGACATGGAATGGATGATTGACAAAACTATCCACGACCGAATGCAACTAGCTATTGCACTTTCCAACATTGACTTTTGCGAACAACTATTCGCGGAAGCCGAGACACGGGAAGAAGCGCTCGCCATTGGTAACGCGTACCTAGCGTCGCACGGTTGGAACACGTGGGCCCGCGATGGGCGGGTCGCCACACACGGAACCGAACACGGAAAAGAAAAGAACGAAAGGTGCACGGAATGTCCGACACATTGTCACGACTGAACGTCCCCAACATGGCACACGCCACGATGAAGAAAAGACGAGACCGGGTGAGCCTGGTACTGGTCGTCGTCGCGGTGATGCTGACACTCTGGGACGTGCCTCTCCTCGTTCTCGCCACGGTCGCGCTCATTGCGTGGTTGTGGTTGTTCGCAACATTGCGAATTGAGAACGCCCCCCGGTATCGCCGACACGGTGAGCACCGGAACCCGTAACCGACAACAAACGAAAGAACCCCGACGGTAGCCAATCGTCGGGGTTTTTTTGTGCCCAAAAACAGACACGCGCGAGCTCGTGATCAACGCGCTGCAGAAATCCCGGGAAACGCCCTGAGATCGGCGACCAAAACACAGACGCCTCTCTAACGCCCTAGAAAAACGTGATTCACACAACCACACAAACACACCGAAAAAGTCTCTCAGAAGCGCTCACAACGCCCTACACCCCCACGTAGTACCTAACGGGGTGGGGTAAATCTTCACAGTCTAAGGGGGGCCTTAC
>Ga0208644_1001937_pt1 | contig 16865 bp, 26 predicted proteins | sample VirMetDEL_Nov_18_FD_184517 | JGI IMG/M metagenome (GOLD analysis project Ga0208644, IMG submission 184517) | Aqueous microbial communities from the Delaware River and Bay under freshwater to marine salinity gradient to study organic matter... | ecosystem: Environmental > Aquatic > Marine >... | reverse complement strand
CTCGTAGGAGACGACATCTTCCATTGGTCGCCTGGATCATGGTCCGTCTGGTGCTTCAAGTGCTACAAGGCCGAGCACTTCCAGAACCTCGTCCGCCTCCAGCAGCAGGAGGAGCAGTCGTGAGCTTCGATCTGTCTCAGTACGCGACCGTTGAGGAGCGTCTCGCCCTGTTCTGGGCCGCCCATCCAGAAGGCCGAATCTGGACTGAGCTCGTCCGTCTGGAGGGCGATTCTGTGCTGTTCCGCGCCGAGGTGTACCGCCATCGAGACGACCCGCTTCCGACCGCGACAGGGTTCGCATACGAGGAGAAAACCGAGCGCGGCGTCAATGCGACCTCCCATGTCGAGAACTGCGAAACGTCGGCGATCGGGCGATGCCTTTCAGCCTGGACATTCCAGGCGGGGAAGCGTCCGTCCCGCGACGAGATGCAGAAAGTAGTTCGCATGGGCGGAACACCCGCTCCGACTGGCGACGGGCCCTCCGACGCACAGCTGAAGCTTCTCCGAGCGTTGAAGTATCAGGGCGACCCTCGGGCTCTCTCAAAGCGGGAAGCGTCCGCCGAAATTGACCGTCTGAAAGCAGCACAGACCGAGGAGGCCCCGTTCTGATGGTTCACTACCGTTTCTCTGAACGTGAAGCAGGGCTGATCTATGCGGCAGGATTGACCCGCCACCTTCGAGCGGTCGGGAACCGTCTCCGCTCTGACAACGGATCCCACCAGACGCTCGACGCAGACCTTCTCGGAGCGTCCGGCGAACTCGCTGTCCTCCGCTATACCGAGCTTCCGCTCGATCAGTGGAACAGTCTCTGGAACTTTGAGCTTCCCGACGTCGGCCCGTATGAGGTCAAGACCTCGACGACTGGACGATCTTTGTACCTTCAGAAAAACAAGCTCGATCGCTGTAAGCCTTCGCAAGTGTTCGTCCTCGCTCAGTCAGACGCGCCGCTGACTATGACAAGCCTGATCGGCTGGACGACCGCAGGCGACATTTCGGAGCTCGCCGACTACAACTCGACCGAACAGCTGTACCGCCTTCCGGCGCATGAGCTCGCCCCGATCGACGAGCTGAAGTACTCGACGTGACAGAAGCAGAGTTTCAGCGTCAGGTCATCGAGATCGCCCGATATCGAGGCTGGAAAGTGACCCACTTTCGGCCCGCACAGATCCGCCCTGGCAAATGGATTACACCGATCGAGGGCGACGCAGGGTTCCCCGATCTGGTTCTGGCACGACCCATCCTCGGTGACCTGATCTTCGCCGAGCTGAAAAAGGAGAACGGGAGACTGTCCGCAGGGCAGGTCGCCTGGACTCGAACACTGATCGCGACAGGGGCCGAAGCGTACGTCTGGTTCCCGTCTGACCTGCCCGAAATCATCACCCGACTATCAAGGAGCAACACATGATCCGCCGCGCACCACGACCGGAAACGAACTGGACGGTCATACGAAACGAGCTGATCGAGGATCCGCATCTGTCATTCAAGGCGACGGGCGTTCTGATCTACATCCTCTCCAAGCCGGACTATTGGCAGACCTCGACGGCCCATCTGGCGACCGTCAAGAAAGAGGGCCTTGATGCGATCCGGACCGCGCTCACCGAGCTGCGCCATGCAGGGTATGTCCGCACCCGCCGCTACCAGGACGACCGAGGACGGTGGCAGTACGACACCGAAGTATTCGACACCCGACAGCCTGTGGGAAACCCTGTGGAACCTGTGGACATTTGCCCACCACCTCAGAGGGATTATCCCCGTAGGGAAAATGCCCGTGAATTAGTAAAGACTGAACAAGTAAAGACTATGAGAAAACTGGCATCTAGTAAGACAGTGCAACCCCGCCTCTGTGCACAATGCAACGGACAAGGCCGAACACTCGACGACAACATCATCACCACCTGCACCACCTGCAACGGCGACGGGATCGGCTAATGGCAGGAAACCCCATCTACGGAACCCCGCGCTGGAAAGCCATCCGGAAGCAAGTCATCGAAGCCGAACCGATCTGCCACTGGTGCAACATCAGACCAAGCACCCAGGCAGACCACCTCATCGAGGTCGACAGATGCGACGACCCCTACGACATCACCAACATCGTCGGCAGCTGCGCCACCTGCAACGCCTCCAGAGGCGCTCGATACGTCAACAAAAAAACGGCCCAACGCATCCAAAATCGCGCAAACTCAACCGAGATTTTTTCTTTTGACCAACGATCCACCCCGAGCCCCCATCTTGAATCTCTCGGAACCAGCCCGAACCAGCCGGAACCGGGTGGGATCGAGGGCGATCTTCCCGGATCGGGTCGCACTGAGCCGAGACTGATCACGGCGTACACGGCGGCCGGCGACTTCATGGATTCGGTGAGCCTGTTCGCCGAACGGATCTACGGGCTCGAGCTCATGGACTGGCAGAAGGTCGCGCTCGCCGGACAACTGTCCTACGCGGCGCCGGCCGATCGGGAGACCGGCACCCTGATCCACCGGTCGGCGTGCATCTCAACAGCCCGGCAGGTCGGCAAGTCGTCGTGCCTCAAGGTGCTCGCCTCATGGTGGGCGACCGTCATGGCTGGGATCCGCGGGGAACCGCAGACCGTCATGATCGTCGCCAACGAATACGAGCGTGCGTCCATCCTGTTCCGTGAGATGGAACCGGTGATGGCCGAGAAGTTCGGCGCCAAGTCCTACAAGTCGTTCGGCCGTGAGTCCATCACGTTCCCGGACGGCTCGACGATCCGGTTGGCGGCCGCGACCGCCGGGAAGCACGGCTACTCGGTGGACCTGCTCCTCGTGGACGAGATCTGGGACATCAAACCGCAGGTCATCTACGGCGCATTGAAGCCCTCGCAGATTGCCCGCCGATCCCCGCTCATGTCGTGCTGGTCCACAGCGGGGGACGCGTCCTCCACCGTGCTGATCTCCATGCGCGAGCAGGCGATCGCGTGCATCGACCGGGGCGAGCCGTCGCCGATGTTCTTCGCCGAATGGTCGCCGCCGCCCGGCGTCTCACCCGCCGACCGAATGTGGTGGCCGTGGGCGTCGCCCGCCCTCGGGACGACGATCACGTGGGAGGGCCTCGAGGAGGCGTTCGCCACCATCCCGCTCGCCGAGTTCGTCCGCGCTCACCTCAACCTCTGGCAAGGCTCCGTCAAGGCGTGGATCCCGAACGTGTGGGGCGACCGGCTCACCGACACTCCGATCCCGACCGGTGGCGTGCTCGCGATCGAGACATCCCTCGACGAGTCCCGGTATGTGGCCGTCCGCGCCGTCGGCGTCGAGGACCGGATCATCGTCGACACCGAGTTCGTCGTCGAGTCCATGGCCGCCATGTGGGGCGAAGTCACCCGAGTCATGGCCGACCCGGCTGTCCAGCTTCGCGTCCCACCCGGCCTCGTCGAGCACGTCCCTCCCGACTTCCGTCGACGCACAGAGATCGTCGGCTACCGGGAACTCAAAGCTCAAACCCCGATCGTCCGAGCGCTGATCGTCGAGGACCGGCTCCACCATGTGCCCGGCAACGAGGCGCTCGCCGAACACGTCAACCGGGCCGTCATGGTCAAGACCAACGACGGCGCCCCATTGTCCTCGCAGAAGTCGCCGGGCCCGATCGAGCTCGCCCGCGCGATGGTGTGGGCGGCCGGCGCCGCGTCCGTGCAACGCAAGCGTCCCAAGGCCGCATTCGCATTCGGTACATGACTGGGAACCGTTCCGGAACCGTGAGAGACTCCGGCCATGGGACTGTTCGGACGCAAGGACGCCACCCCCGCGTTCGGCGCTGAGACAATCAAGGCCGCGTCCGGCAGTGCCGCACAGGTTGGCCAGTTCTTCACGTACACCGTCGGGGCGACTGAGGAACTGGTCACGCAACTCCCGACGATCCAGCGCGGCGTGCAGATGATGACCGCCGTCGCTGGGTCGCTGGGCTTCAAGCACTACACGCTCCAATGGACCGGCGAGGAATACGAGAAGATCTATCTCGAGCTCGAGCGCTGGATGGTCCAGCCCGACCCCAAGGTGACCCGGAACTTCCTGATCTCCAACACGACCACGGACCTCATCATGCGAGGCCGAGCGTTCTGGTACGTGACCTCAAGGAGTCAAGCGACCGGCAGGCCGCTCTCGTTCACGTGGCTCCCGGCCGCGATGGTCAACACGCTCGACCAGACCGGCCCGCAGTGGTTCGGGCCGTCCACCGAGATCACGTTCAACGGCATGGAACTCGACCCGCGTGAGGTCGTCCAATTCCTCTCCGGCACGCAGGGCCTGATCTACACCGGGGCGACCGCGATGAAAACCGCGCTCCGGTTGCAGTCCGCCGCCGAACGATTCGCCGTCAACGAGATCGCGGCCGGGTACCTACAACAGCGACCGTCATCGGAACCGATGAGCGCCGAGGACCTCGGCGAACTCGCCCAAGGATGGGCCAACGCTCGACGCGTCTCCGCCGTCGGCGCCCTCAACTCCGAGGTCGAATGGCACGAGTTCGACTCCGACCCATCCAAGTTGCAGTTGGTGGAGGGCCGCCAGTTCCAAGCCCTCGAGCTGTCCCGCGCCATCGGCGTCCCGCCGTACCTGCTCGGCATCGGCGTCCCCGGATCGTTCACCTACCAGAACGCCCAACAAGCCCGGCAGGATCTCTACCTGTTCTCGGTGAAGCAGTACCTTGACTGCATCCAAGAAACCCTTAGTAGCAACGACATCCTCCCCGCCGGCCGGTACATCGAGTTCGATCTACATGACTACCTAGAAGTCAACGACATGAGCGAGAATGGTGTCGAGGTCGAGGACTCGGCCGACGTTCGCATCAGTGAGGACTCCCGATCATGATCAGATTCACCGCAGAACTCCCGACGATCGACGCGGCCGCAGGCGAGGACAAGCCCGCGACCGTGACCGGGATTGCCGTGCCGTGGGCTCCCACTACCGCGGTGGTGAGTAACGGGATCCGTGTGGCGTTCGCCCGGGGCGCGTTCGACGTCAACCAGAAACCCGCCAAGCTCCTCGAGAACCACGACACCGCACAGCTCCGAGGCGTCGTCAACGCGATCGCCGACATGGACGAGGGCCTCGGCTTCACCGCCACATTCGCCCGCACCGCCGCCTCGGCCGACGCCATCGAGCTCGTCAAGGCCGGAGCGTACGACGCCGTAAGCGTCGGCGCCGAGCCGATCGAGTCCTACTACGACAAGGAACTCAAGGCCACCGTCGTCACCAAGGCTCACCTCGCCGAGATCAGTCTCGTCGCCATGCCCGCGTTCACCGACGCGAAAATCACCGAGATCGCGGCCACCTCCCCCGAGGAGGAGCCGTCAAGCCCCGAAGAAGAACCCAACCCAACCCAAGACTCCGAGGAGGAGAACATGGAAGTCCAGCCCACCACCGTCGAGGCCGCTGTGGCCACGACCCCGATCTACGCCACCGCCGTCAAGCGTGAAGCCAAGCTCCCGACCGCCGTCGAGTATCTGGCCGCCGCGATCGCCGGAGGCGACGCATGGCACCGCATGAGCGACGCCCTCAAGGCCGCCGCCCCGGACGTGGTCACCACCGACACGCCCGGCATCCTGCCCACCCCTATCGTGGGCCCCGCCTACAACAACCTGCAGGGCCGTCGCCCCGTCGTCGACGCCATCGGCGTGAAGGCCATGCCCAGAGGCGGCAAGGTGTTCATCCGTCCGAGCGTCACCACGCACACCTCCATGGCCGTCCAGTCCGCCGAGAACGCGGCGCTCCAGTCCGGCACGTTCGTCGTGACCTCTAATCAGGTCACGAAGGGCACCTACGGCGGCTACGTCAACATCTCGGAACAGGACCTCGACTGGACCGACCCGGCCGTCCTGAGCCTGATCCTCGACGATCTCGGCCGCATCTACGCAGTGACCACGGACAACGTGGCCGCCGACAACCTGCTCGCCGGATGCACCCAGTCGGCCGTCCTCACCGACCCGACCTCGCCGTCCGAGTGGATCTCCGACATCTACGACGCCGCGTCGACCATCCTGAACAACAGCCTCGGCAACCTGCCGACCCATCTGTTGCTCAGTCCCAACATGTTCGCGTCTCTTGGAAAATTGACGGACACGACCGGCAGGCCTCTTCTGGCCCCCACCATGCCGATGAACGCGTTCGGCCAGCAGGTGCCCAGCGGAGCCAACGGCGCCGGGCAGGCGTTCGGCCTCACCGTGATCGTCGACCGCAACTTCGCGGCCGACACCGTCATCGTGGGCGACCCGTCGGGCTTCGAGATCTTCGAAAATCAGCGCGGCGCAATCAGTCTCGACTCCCCGTCAACGCTCTCCAGAACGCTGGCGTGGCGTGGCTACTTTGCGACCCTGATGATCGACGCGACCAAGTTCGTCAAGTTGACCTGATCCCCAGCACGGCATCGCAGGGACGAGGGTCTGGACCATGGCAACATTCGCAGTAATCGAGCAGATGAGGCTCGATGACTACGTCGTGATCCAGACCCTCGAGGCGACCGACATCGGCATCGGCCAGAGCATCACGCTTACCGGATGCGACTCGACGATCAACGGCACTCACACCGTGTTCGCGATCCCGAGCGGACTGTTCGTCGGCGTGTCCGACGAGGGCGACCTCCAGTTCAACTACGACGCGATCATCCCGAACCAGATCCTGTTCTACGACGCCGGGGACAACATTGACCGGGGCGCCGTCATCCCGAACGGGACACTTACGTGGACGATCAGTTGCACGTGGACGACGTCGGCGAACGTGACCGAGTTCCTCGGGATTGCGGCCGCCACCGCGAACGACACCGCCTACATCGCCACGTGTGTCTCAGCGGCGAACGCCTACTGCTTCCGGGCCCGCCAGCAGGCTGGCTACCACGACGCACCGGGCACCAGCCCGAGCGCCGACGTCACGTTGGGCACCACGCTCTACGCGGCCAGCCTGTACCGCGAGCGCGGCTCCGTCGACTCGTTCGCATCGTTCTCCGACATGGCTATCAACCAGCCGACCGGCCTCACCATGGGACGCATCAAGCAACTCCTCGGCGTCCGTCGCAGTCAGGTGGCATAGTGTGGCCGGTTCTGGGATCTTCGTGGAGGCCACTACGGCACTCGTCAACGCGCTCACGAACCTCGGCTTGGCCGTCGTGCAAGACCCTCGCAACGCTCGACCGCTCACCGTGTTCGTCGAGCCCCCGTCATTCACCAACTTCAACGCCGGGATCGTCAACGCCGTCGCCGACCTCACGTTCACGATCCGAATCTTGGGAGCACCACCCGGCAACCAAGACTCAACGGACTGGATCTTGACGACCGTGGACACGATCCTCAACTCCGGCGTCGTGTTCGCCTCCGGCCAGCCCACCGTGGCAGTCGTCGGCACCCAAGAGCTCCCGGCATACGACCTCACAGTGAGAATGAGCGCCCGCCGCTCCTAACCCAGAAAGCACACCACCATGGCCACCACCACATTCCTCGGCAACGCGACGATCAACCTGACCGTCGGAGCCACCACCACCGACCTGACCGACAACTGCTCCAAGTGCGAGATCAGCCTCACCAAGGAAGCCCTCGAGACCACCGCGTTCGGCGGTGCCGCCCGCGTGTTCGCCGCCGGCCTCGAGAACAACGAGGTCACCCTCACCCTGTTCAACAGCTACGGCGCCGGTGAGATCGAGGCAATCCTCTACAGCGCGTGGGGAACCACGTCGACGCTCGTCATCTCGCCCTCCGGCACCACCGAGTCCGCCTCGAACCCCGAGTACACCATCACGAACTGCTACCTTGAGAAGATCACCCCGATCAACAGCGCAGTCGGCGAGCTCTCGGTCGTGGAGGCGGTATTCAAGGGCGGATCCGCGGCACGCGACATCACGGCACCCTGATCTAGTACCCTCCAGTCAACAACCACCGACGGAGGATCCCGATGAAGCTCACACTCAAGGTAGACCAAGGACAAGGCGAGTATCAGGTAACGACAAACCTGTACGTGATCGTCACTTGGGAGCGCAAGTTCAAGCGCAAGGCGTCCGACATCCAGTCGTCCGGGATCGGCATGGAGGACCTTGCGTTCATGGCCTACGAGGCGAGCAAGCAGGCCGGCATCACCATCCCGGCCATGTTCGACGACTTCATCAAGCGCCTCGTCACGCTCGAGGTCGTGGAGACCGAGAACACAAACCCTACCGAGGGGGCTACCGACGGCAACTAGCACAAGTGCTAGCGGCCACCGGGTTCTGGCCTCCAGACATCCCATTCGACCTAGACGATCTGGCCACAGTCGTCGAGGCCATCAACGAAGACAGACAAGGAGGCCAGAAGTGAGCGCAACAGTCGGCCTCCAATACGACGGCCTCAAGGAAGCCCTCCGCGACTTGCAGAAAGTCAGCCCCGCCCTCCGGCTTAAACTCTCTAAGGAGATGCTCGAAATCGTCCGGGAAACCATGGTCGCCCCGATCGTGGACTCCATCCCCAACAGCGCCCCGCTGTCCGGCATGGACCACCAGAAGCGCACCGGGTGGAACAAGGCGAACCAGCGGGCCGGCGTCATCGCCAAGATCGACACTCGCAAAGCGCGACGCCGGAACCTCCAGCAGGGCGCCCAATGGGAGTCCGTCGGCACTGTTGTCGTTCGCACCAAGACGGCCGCGCTCACCATCACCGACATGGCCGGACGCGGACCCAACCAAACCCGCAACCCCAACCCGTACCGGGCGCGTCCCAACTTCGCCGCCGACCTCAGTCGCAAACTCAACCGCGGCCCCTCCCGGTTCATGTGGTTCGCCGGAGAACGCAACGTCGACGCAACCATGCGCCGCCTCGAGCCAGTCGTCGAGAAGATCATCCTTGAGGCCGTCCCCGGAGTAGTGAGGCGCTAATGGCAATCTCCCTTCCCATCGTCTCCGAATGGAACCCGGCAGGGATCAACAAGGCGATCAACGACTTCAAGAAGCTTGAGGGCGCCGGAGCCAAGGCATCGTTCGCCATCAAGAAAGCGGCCCTACCAGCCGCCGCCGCGCTCGCCGGGCTCACCGTGGTCGCCGTCGACGCCGTCAAGGCATTCGCCGAGGATGATGCCGCCGCCCAGAAACTCGCCACCACCCTCCAGAACGTCACCGGCGCCACCGACGCCCAAATTGCGTCCGTCGAGGACTTCATCACCAAGACCTCCATCGCGGCCGCCGTCGCCGACGACGAACTACGACCCGCACTCGACTCACTCGTCCGAGGCACCGGGAACGTCGCCGAAGCTCAAGATCTGCTCGGCCTCGCGCTCGACATCTCGGCCGGCACCGGCAAGGACCTCGCCACCGTCTCCGACGCCCTCTCCAAGGCGTACAACGGGAACTTCAAGGCCCTCAAGGCATTAGACCCACAGCTTGCCGGGATCATCGCCAAGGGGGGCGACGCCGACATCCTGTTCGGCAACCTCGCCAACACGTTCCAGAACCAAGCTTCCAAGCAGGCGGGCACCGCCCAAGGCAAGTTCAAGAGCCTGTCGATCGCCCTCAATGAAACCAAGGAAAGCATCGGCGCCGCCCTGCTCCCCATCCTTGAGAAGCTCCTCCCCAAGCTTCAGTCGCTGGGCAATTTTGTCCGGGATAACACCGGGCTCATCGTCACCCTTGGCCTCGTCATCGGCACTCTGGCTACCGCGATCTTGGCAGTCAACGCAGGAATGGCGGCATACAACGCGATCCAAGCGCTCACGGCCGCGCTCAACACGGCGCTCACAGCATCGTTCTCCGCCCTGTGGGTCGCTACCGGGGCCGTCGTCATCATCGGAATTATCGCCGCGATCGTCGCCCTCCAAGCCAAGTTCAACATCTTCGGGGTCGCCATCGAGGGCCTCAAGACTGGCTTCAATGCGTTCTGGGGCGTCGTCAAGGACGTGTGGAGCAAGATCTCGGGAGCGTTCACCACCGGCTTCTCGTTCATCACCAGCGCGTTCGGCGCATGGTATTCCGGTGTCCGCCAGTACATTGACGCCGTCTACAGCGCCTTCAAGACCGTGTTCAACGGTGTCGCGTCAATCTGGAACAACACCGTCGGCAAACTCTCGTTCAAGGTGCCGGGCTGGGTTCCGGTCATCGGCGGCAAGGGCTTCGACGTGCCCGACATCCCCATGCTCGCCGAGGGTGGCATCGTCACCGGCCCGACGCTCGCCATGATCGGCGAGGCGGGCCCCGAGGCCGTTATCCCGCTTGACCGGGGCGGCCTCATGGGAAGCGGCACAACGATCAACGTGACCGTCACCTCCGCCGACCCGAACGCCGTCGTCGCCGCCCTCCAGCAATACGTCCGACTCAATAACCGGCTTCCAGCGAACGCGATCGGATAACCGTGGCGGACATTAACTGGACCGTCTCGATCGGTGGCACGTCGTTCACGTCGATCACCCAATCGCTGTCGTTCTCCATTGGACGCGCCTCATACTTCGACACGCCGACCGGTAACAACTGTACGCTCACCGTCCGTAACAACACCGGACAGGCCGCCAACATCAGCGAAGGCGACCAGATCATCATCGGAAGCAACTACGCGACGGCGCCCCTCTACTTCTACGTCGTCGAGGTCACCTTCCAAGATGAGATCGCCGCCAACGGAAGCACCGCCACGATCACCGGCGTCGACGCCCTCGGAATGTTGTCCCTGTTCTACGTGAACGACGACCCGATCATCGGCACTAACAACGCGATCCGGCAGGCCGTCAAGCTCGCGAACGAGGTGTATCCGTTCGTCCCGCCGTACCCTCCGCCGGTCGAATACGACGGACGAGCCATCGTCTCCGACGCCTTCGACCCGACCACCATCGGCCCGCGCATCGTCGACCTCCTCCTCACCGAAAACTCCACCTACTACTTTGACGGCGCGACCATCGAGTTCCGAACCTCCAAAGCGCCGAGCGCCGCCCCGTTCAACTTCACCGGGAACCAATCAACCGGCCTCGTCTACTACGGCCTCACCCGCAAGTATCCGAACGCCAACTATCCGAACGTCGTGAACCTCACCTCGACGACTGTCGGAACGACCCAAGCGTTCAGCCCGTCCAACTACGAGCGCAACTACAACCGGCAAGTCCTGTTCAACAATCTCGCCCAACAGCAAGCCCAGACCGACTGGTTCGCCGCCGTGTTCGCCCAAGAGGCCCTCTACGTCGACATCCAATTCAACGGCAAGCAGAACGGCGACCTCTACATCACTGACTTCCTGAACGAACTTCAGACGATGGCGGGCGAAACCACGAAAATCACTTACACGCCGCCCGGTGGCACCTCGACGACGACCACGTTCGTGATCGAGGGAGCGTCAATCTCAGCGACATCCACCAAGGAAACTAACTTCACCCTGTACCTCTCGCCGACCGTCATCTACGACCTGTTCACCCTGAACTCGTCGACGTTCGGTATTCTCAACACAAACCGACTCGGATGGTGACCCCATGACTTACCCCTCATTCTCAGCAGGCGACATTCTGACGGCGGCGGACATGAATGCTGTCGGCTTGTGGCTCGTCAAGACGCAGACCATCGGGTCGGCCGTGTCGTCGGTGACCGTGACCGGAGCCTTCTCAAGCACCTACGACAACTACCTAATTACCGTGACTGGTGGTGTTACGTCCGTCGCGACCGCAATCGGTGTACGTCTTGGCGCGTCTGCGGCAAGTTATTACCAAGCAGGTCAATCGCTCACCTTCCTAGGTGCCAGCGTTGCCGCATCGCAGAACAACGTAGCGTCATGGACAAGCGTTGGAGTCGGGACAACTGATTCGATAATGATGGACTTCAACGTGTACGCGCCCAATCTGACCAAGCGAAGCTTCATGTCGGCTCGGTACATCTATGGTGCCACAACAGGTGGTGGAGACATGAGTGCTTACATGGGGTATCACAACGTGGCGGCGGCTTATACCGACTTCACTTTGATCCCCGGAACAGGCACCATGACCGGTGGCACGATTCGCGTCTACGGCTACAAGAACGGACTCTCATGACCCCCGAGGAATACAAGACCCTGTACCCCCAAGACTCGGTGTACATCCAAGTCGACGACACCGAACGACTCATGACCGACGAGGAATACGAGGCATGGGTCGCCGAAGGTGTCTACAACAGCAACCACTTCCAGCCATGAAGGCCGCCGCCATCCTCGTCGCCCTGCTCGGGGCCGTCGCGATCTGGGTCGTCGCCGGATGCTCCGATCGCACCCGCGACAACTGCCAGACCCTCCCGACCGCACCCCGGTGCGACACCCACACAGGAGCCACCACCCCATGAAGCGCTACACCAACAGCGAGATCAAAGCCCGGCTCATCCTCGCGATCGGCATCTGCCTCGGACTCACGTTCATGATGTCCGTCGGCGCCCTCCTCTACGGTCTGCTCTTCGTCGTTCAGCCCCTCGAGGTGTCCCCGAACGACGAGTCCGCGTGGGCCACCCTCAACCCTCTCGTCCTGTTCATGACTGGCGCCCTGTCCGGCGTCCTAGCGTCGAACGGACTCAAGGACAAGGACAACAAGGAGAACCCAGAATGATCTCAGTACGCACCACCGTCACCACGACGGCCGTCAAGTTAATCTCGGCCGCGATCAACGAGCCCCGGACGATCGTCATCCGGCCCGACGGCAACGACCTATTCATCGGCGGCCCAGACGTCACCACCTCCAACGGCCTCAAGATCGACAACAACACAAACTTCACCGTCCAGATCCCACAGGGCGAGGAGTTGTGGGCAATCGTCCCGACCGGCACTCACGCCGCGATCTTCCTCACGTGGCCCGTGGAGACTGTCGCATGACGGTTGCCACCCGCTTCCAGTCGTGGAACCGGGGCTTGGAGCCCGGCGCCCCATACGACGGCGCGTCGCCGAACCTGCAAGCCCTCGCCACCTACTGCCACGCCCGGTGGAAGCTCAAGAGCCTCGGGATCTACAATCGGCGCCCGGTACGCGGTGGCACCGCGTGGAGCTCGCACGCGTTCGGCGCGGCCGTCGACCTCGGATTTGGTGAACGGCACGGCGGCCCCGGCATCGCCGTCCTTGAGGCCGACATCCTCCCATGGCTCATCCAGCACTCCGCCGAGTTGGGCATCCAGAGGATCCACCACTACCAGCGCACCCGGTACTGGGAAGCCGGTCGAGGCTGGGTCGAGAAGTCGCCCGGGCAAGGCCACGACTGGATCCACGTCGAAACCACCCGAGAAGCATGGGCAGACGCGTCATCAGTCCGTGAGAGGCTCGTAGAATCCCCTCAGAGCCCCGCTAGCGCCACGTCCGCACCGACAGCGCCCATGTATCCCGGACGGCCTCTCAAGCGATCCTCAACAGGGGCGTCCGTGAAGCTCATCCAAGCCCGGCTTGGCCTCACTGCCGACGGCAAGTTCGGACCACAAACCGAGGCGGCCGTCAAGTCATGGCAGACCAACAATGGGCTCCAAGCGGACGGCATCGTCGGCCCAGCAACATGGGCCCGACTGTTCGGTACGTGACTTCCACACGCTGATCCGGTAGACCGTCATCGTCCCAGACCCCGACCTGAGGAGAACCCAATGAGAAGCAGACTGTCCGACATCGTCGTGATTGTGGCCATGGCCATCATGACGCTCATCGCAGGCACCGAGATCGTCCAACGAACCCTCGACGACGACCCGCAAACCGCGCCGGCCGTCATCACCGAGCCGACACCACGCACAGTGGTCATCACCCCAGTGCCCTCCACCCCGTCATCCACAACGTCCACAACTTTGTCCCCAACCACGACGGCGCACGACGCCCTCCAAGCCGACCTCGCCGTCCTCGAGCTCCCGATCGACACGCCGTGCCAAGAATGGGCGCCTCTCGCGCTCAAGGTCGGATGGCCTCAAGAGGAGCTCGTGAACGTGCTCAAGGAGATGTGGCAAGAATCCCGCTGTCTTAACATCATCCCCGGCGACGACCGGTGGAACGGCCACGACCACGGCCCGATGCAGATCAACCAAGTGTGGAAGGAAGAAGTCGCCCACCTGTTCGGATCGTGGGAACGGATCAACGAACCCGAAGTGAACCTTGCGATGGCGCTCGAGATCTGGCGCTGGCACGACCACCATCACGGATGTGGATGGGAGCCGTGGTCACGTCCATGCCGATGAACATCGACCGGCCGGAATGGATGCTCCGAGCCGAATGCGTCAACATGGACATGAACATCTTCTTCCCCGGCCCCGGCAGGCTCGGCGCGGCCGACACCCGCAAGGCCGTGTCCATCTGCCGGAGATGTCCGGTCGCCGACCAATGCCTTGCCTACGCGCTCCAACACCCCGACATGGCTGGCGTCTGGGGAGGCACCTCCCACCGGGAACGGAACAGGATGCTCAAGAATGCGACACCGGCTCGCTACAGTGCCCAACAACAACCCAAGGAGACACGAATGACTGACCCCGACCAGTCCGACACGATCCGCAACCTACGGTTCCAAGTCGACACCCTCGCCGACCATCGCGGCCAGATGCGCAAAGCCCTCAACGAACTCGTCCGCGTGCTCGAGGAGACACCCGGCGGCCTGCCATACCTCACCGGCTCCACGCTCGAGGTGATCGTCGCCCTCAAGCTTGGAGGGTTCAATGATTGACCGTCATACCCTCAAGAAGCCGACCGCGGGGGCGTGTTGCCGTTGTGGCGCACCGCTCGCCGGAGACGACATCTTCCACTGGTCGCCCGGGTCGTGGAGCATCTGGTGCTTCCCGTGTTACAAGGCCGAGCACTTCCACAACCTCGTCCGCATTCAACAGCGTGGGGAGGCGCGGCGTGGGGTTTGACCTGTCCACCTACGCCACCGTCGAGGAGCGTCTCGCCCTGTTCTGGGCCGCGCATCCCGACGGCCGGATCGCCACCGAGATCGTCCGCATGGACGACCATGCCGTCCTGTTCCGCGCCGACGTGTACCGGCACCGCGACGACCCTCATCCGGTCGCGATCGGCCACGCCTATGAGGAGAAGTCAGACCGAGGCGTGAACGCCACCAGCCACGTCGAGAACGCCGAGACGAGCGCAATCGGGCGTGCCATGGCGAACTGGATCTACGCGGCCGGGAAGCGTCCGTCACGAGAGGAGATGAACAAGGTGGAACGAATGTCCGGTCAGATGATGGGCAAGGTGGCGCAAGAAGGTGCAGACTTGACCCGCATGGCGGACAGACCCTCCGACGCGCAGATCAAGCTTCTCCGGTCGCTCCGCTACGACGGCGACCCGCGAGCCCTGTCCAAGCGTGAAGCGTCGGCGATGATCGACAAACTCAAGACGGAGCACCCGTTCTAATGCTCGCCACGATCACCGACGAGCACCGGGCGTGGGGCGTCCAGATGCTCCGCGACTCGCCGTTCCCCAAGGAACCGCAACGCCTGTCCGGCTTCATCGCCGAGGCCGCGCTCGTCGACTACTTGCGCAACGAGCTCCTCATCAACGCCGAACACGGCCCCAAGTATCAGCACGACATCATCCTCGAGGACACCCACAAGGCTGAGGTCAAGACCTCATGCGGGAAGAGCCGCTATAACCGGGACACATGGGTCGCATGGGCGCCCGGCTACAAGCCCGGGAACCAGCACCTCCTCATCTGTTGCTATCTATGGCTCGCCCACATGAGCATCGACGGCGTGCTGGCGTGCGATCAGGTGACCGTTCGCGGCTGGATCCTCGACGAGCAGGTTCCCACGTTCCCGATGCTCCGCAAGGGCGAACCTTGCCCGCAGGCTCCCGGCCGCCTTATGGAGATCGACACGCCGCAGATCCCCGACTTAGCGCTGGTAGACACTCGCTTCCTGCCGAGGGTCCTATGACCGAGTCCGAGTTCCAGTCGGCTGTGATCGAGTACGCGAAGATGCGCGGCTGGATGGTCATGCACACCCGCCCGGCTCAGGTTCGACCCGGACGGTGGGCGACACCGTTGTCCGGCAACCCCGGCTTCCCCGACCTCGTCCTCGTCCGTCCGGTGCACGGCGACATCGTGTTCGCAGAGCTCAAGAAGGAAGGCGGACGCCTCTCGATCGGCCAGAAAGCGTGGCTCACCGCGCTCAAGGCGGCCGGCGCCGAGGTTTACATCTGGTACCCCGACGACATGGAGGCGATCGTGAGACGTCTCGGAAGGACCCCATCATGAATCACCCTTGGCAACAACCGATCCGGCCCCTCGAGGTCAACCCCAACAACACAGACTTATGGATACCGGTGATGTTCATCGCTGTAGATGAACATGATGTCGGCTGGATCGTCATCAGCATGGGCGGACACCGATACCGGCCTCACAACTCAATGCTCCGCACAGCCGACTGACGGTCTGCTACCGTCCGCACTCCACAACCGATCACGACAGCCCACGGACGAGGTGGGCATCAGGCCCGACCGGCACGCAACCGGTCAGAGGACGACACTCGGAGACGAGGGTAGACCTCCATGCCCGACGTGGGGGAGCGGCGTCACGGAACGACACAAACCGCCAACGGTGTCCGCCCTACTCAATCCGGCTACCGGGGCTAGTTGCCCGAAGTGTGGGGGGCACAACGCACCAACTGGTCATACGTAGGATGAGGACAAGCGTCGAGGAACGAGACGCGCGTCAGCCGACGAAGTCGGAAGGAGAACCCGATGGCAGGCAACCCGATCTACAACACAGCCCAATGGAAAGCCCTCAGAAAGCAAGTCCTCGAGGAAGAACCCACCTGCCACTGGTGCCACCGAGCACCCTCAACACAAGCCGACCACCTCATCGAACTCGACAACGGAGGCGACCCCTACAACCGCGACAACCTCGTCGGCTCATGCGCCTCATGCAACGCCTCACGCGGCGCCCGCCACGTCAACCGCAAAACCGCCAGACGCCTCCAAAACCGCGCCAACGCCCCCACAGTTTTCCCGAACGACCAAGCCCTCAC
>Ga0208644_1001934_pt1 | contig 16876 bp, 15 predicted proteins | sample VirMetDEL_Nov_18_FD_184517 | JGI IMG/M metagenome (GOLD analysis project Ga0208644, IMG submission 184517) | Aqueous microbial communities from the Delaware River and Bay under freshwater to marine salinity gradient to study organic matter... | ecosystem: Environmental > Aquatic > Marine >... | reverse complement strand
CTCCTTTTGACATTGTATTCAATCCTTCTGCTGTTAGTTTTAGTAAGAGTCCTAAATTTAGACGATATATAAAAACTATAGGTGAGCTTAAGAAAGAACTCAAATATAGAACAGACTTAAACTTTGACGAAAAAGTATTTAATGATTTAGTTGAAAGACGTAGAGAACTTTCCTCCTTCAAGAAAGAGGACATAGACAAAGCTGAAGGATATTTAGCTGATGGTTTTGGCACTTTGTCTGAATATTATGGTAGTGGTATTGTTGAACTCTTAGAGTTTGAAGGTGATTACTATGATAGCACAAATGATGTGCTTTATGAAAATAGAATAATCACTATTATAGATCGGATGCAAATCATCCGTAATATACCAAATCCTAATTGGACAGGCAAGGATAATAAGCTGCACGTATGCTGGAGAGCAAGACCAGATAATTTATATGGTATGTCGCCATTAGATAATTTGGTAGGACTTCAATATAGACTGGATCATTTAGAGAATGCTAAAGCAGATGCTTGGGATCAAACCATTCTACCTCCTAAAGTAATTAAAGGAGATGTAGAACCTTTTGAGTGGAGTCCTAATGTTGATATTCACGTGCCTGAGGATGGGGATGTTACTATATTACCACCAAACCCGGCTGTGTTTCAAGCAAATAATGAAGTAGCATTTTTGATGAGTTTGATGGAAGAAATGGCTGGTGCACCCAAACAAGCAATGGGTATTAGGACACCAGGAGAGAAAACGGCATTTGAAGTACAAACTTTAGAGAATGCTGCTGGAAGAATATTTAACAATAAGATATTAAAGTTTTCTAGGGAAATGCTAGAACCAGCTATAAATCTTTTTGTAGAAGTAGCAAGACGCAATCTTGATTATGCTGACACAATTAAAGTGGTTGATAATGATTTTGGTGTAGCACAATTTTTAAGTATTACTAAAGATGATCTCACTGCTAAAGGAAAACTTAAACCTATTGGTGCTAGGCATTTTGCAGCAAGAGCACAGCTTATACAAAATTTAACAGGTATATTCAATAGTCCTATAGGACAAATGATTCAACCTGATTTGTCAAGAAAAGCATTAACACAACTTATTGAAGAAGTGTTAGGACTTAATAAATTTAAACTATTTAAAGAGAACATTGCTGTATCTGAACAACTTGAGACACAAAAACTCATGCAACAAGCGCAAATAGATTTGCAAGGAGATTCTCAAGTTCCATTAGAAGAAGCGATGATTGGTGGTGATTTACAACAAGAGGAAGAATGAAGAATTTATTAAAGGAAACGGCTGAATATGAAAAATTAACTAAACAAGAAGTGCTTGCTCATATTAGAGCATATCTAATCGAATTAGAAGATATTTCTAAAAGAAGCCAACTTGACAGAGACAACTTCGATAAAGCTTCTTGGCCATATCTCCAGGCTTATGAGAATGGAGTGCAAAAAACTTTAATTAAACTTCAAGATTTTATAAATATATGACAGAAAACATTTTTAATCAGAGTGCAGACCAAGCACCTGAAACAGTGCAACCAGTGGTACAAGAGCCAGTAGTTCCACCAGAACTTGCTGAGTTTGTAGGAGCTGGTAAAAAGTATGCTAGTGTAGCCGAAGTGTATAAGGCTTTCCCTCATGCTCAAAAACATATTTCCACTTTGGAAGATGAGAACAAGCAACTGAAGGAAGAACTTACTCGTAGGCAAGCGGCAGAAGAAGTATTAAATGCTTTACAACAAAGAATGGAGACACCATCCCAAACACAGGAACAACCACCTGTAAATTCTTTGCAAGATATTCAAGCATTAGTACGGCAGGAATTAGAGCGTGATAAAGCAGCTTCTATTTCAATGGCAAATCAACATGAGGTGGTAAATAAATTTACTCAGCTTTACGGAGATAAAGCACAAACTCAATTTGAACAACTTGCTAAAGATTTAAGTGTACCTATCACCTATTTAAACAATTTAGCAGCAACTTCTCCAAAAGCACTATATAAACTTGCTGGTATTGAGGGTAGTAAAAATACCCATTCAGGTAAGCTTGAGAGTGATTTAACTCTTACCCAAAACATTCAAGAACAGAATGACAAGCTCACTGTTAGTTTGAATGGGGGTGCTAAAGAAGATGCGGCTGCAATAAGAAAAGCAAGAGAACAAATTCTTAAACAATATTCATAAAGGAAAATAAATGACTCAACTATCTACAAACACCACTGCATTTATTGATGCACAGATATACAGTAAGTATATTCTTGATAACCTGGAACCATACCTCTTGCCAGAGATTTTCTGGCGTGATGTGTCTGATTTCCAAAATGGTACGACTCTTAACGTAAAAACGGTTGGCGATGTAACTCTTCAAGAAGCTGCTGAAGATGTACCACTGGTATTCAATCCAATTGACACTGGTACTATCACCATGACTATCACTGAATATGTTGGTGATGCTTGGGCAGTGTCAGATGACTTGCGTATTGATGGTAGCCAAATTGACCAACTGATGGGCTTACGTGCTAGAGCTTCTACTCGTGCATTAGCTCAACATCATGAGTCTAAATTCTTAGCTAAAGTAGCTACGATTCAAACCAATGCTAACGTAAACTTGGTTAATGGCGTTCCTCACCGTTGGGTAGCTGGTGGTGCTGGTGCTTCAAACCGTGTAATGACGTTAGAAGATTTGTTAACCATGCAATATGCTTTTGATGAAGCTGATGTACCACAAGAAGGACGTGTAGCTATTGTTCCTCCTGTTGTTGCTGCTTCTTTAAACTCATTAGCTAATTTGGTTAATGTATCAAACAATCCAATGTTTGAAGGTATTGTAACGACTGGTTTCCAACGCAGCCATAAATTTGTTCGTAACATTTTTGGTTGGGATATTTGGACTTCTACTCGTTTACCTCGTAAAACGGCTACTGAAGCATTGAATGCTGCTTCTTATGATTTGGCTAATGATACAGCAGAAATTGGTGACATTGCAAGTGTATTTATGTGTGTTGCTGATGACAATTGCAAACCAGTTATGCACGCATGGCGTAAACAACCAGCAGTAGAAGGCTGGAGAGATCATCAATTGCGTCAAGACAAATTCCAAACGGTTAGCCGCTTTGGTTTTGCTGGCCAACGTCTGGACACCGTTGGTGTTATCTGGACTTCTCCAACCGCACGTGCTTAATAATTTATAGGGGAGGTTTCTCCCCTTTTATAAAAGGAAAATAAAATGACTTTAGAAGCTGATGGAATTAGAGGTACAGTAAAGAACTTTGGCGTTCGTGCCACAGATATGAAATATGGTGGTTACACCGATGGTGATAGTTTAATTAAAACCATTGTATGGGACTTTACTTATAATGATTTACCTGATGCAGCAACCAATAAACTTGGTTATGTAATTCCTGCTGGTAGTACGATTATGGCTTGTTACTTGCGTATTATCACAGCATTTACATCTACGTCAACAACCACTGACTTGTTGGTAGGTTTGCAACGTGCTGATGGTACGGAAATTGACAATGATGGTTTAGTTGCAGCAGCAGAAGCTACTCAGACAGCCATTCAAGTTGTGGGTAGTAGAATTGTAGGTGCTGGTGCTCTCATTGGTAAAATTTCTGATGCTACCTATGATGGTGAACTTGTTGTTGCTGGATCTGACACTGACTTGTTAACAGGTCGTGGACAAGTAATTCTGCAATACATCCCACCTGCTCCATAATCATAATATGAGTCCCTTCGGGGACTCTCTATAAAGGATATAAAATGGCAATTAATTCAAAAACAATGGACTTTTCTGGCTTAGACTTAAAAGCTGATAGTGCTACTATTGGTGGTTATGCTATGTCAGCAGCAGAGCTTGCTTTTCTTGATGGTGTTACAGCAGGTACAGTGACAGCCTCAAAAGCTGTTGTAGTAGATGCTAACAAAGATGTTTCAGAACTACGTAATCTAACAGCAACAAATCATATCATTGGTGTTGGTGGTACTATTAATGCTGATAGTAGCACTGCCACTGCAACTGCTGGTGCTGCTACGTTGTCTAAAATGGCTGGTGTAGTTACTTCAGAAAGTTTAACTACGGCTGCTGCTGCTGCTTACACATTAACATTAACTAACACCGTTATTGCTGCTACTGACTTGGTATTTGTTTCTGTGGCTAATGGTACAAATAGTGCAGGTATTCCAGTGGTAGGTCGAGTTACTCCTGGTAGTGGTAGTTGTACTATCCTGATTGAAAACCAGCATGGTGCTGATGCTTTTAACGGTACTATTAAAATTTCATTCCTTGTTATAAAGGCTTAATATGGTTGCTCATGCTTCTCTACCTGAAGCTGATCTGCATGAATGTAAGGGAGCCTCAACAGCTACAGTGGGTAAAACTATTATAGCTGGTGGGGCTGGTACAGCAACATTCAAATATGCAAATCCCCATGGAAGTGTCTATTACTCAGATTTGGCAGCAGGTACAACAATAACTTACCCCAGTGCTTACACTAAGGTGGCTCCCACAACTACAGCTAATGGCACTGCTGTAGAATTTACTGAAGCTACTACAGCAAAACTCACTTATACAGGTGCAGATACTTTAGACTGTAGGGTGTTATGTAATATAACTTTAGATCAAAATGTGTTAGCAGATAGGGATGTATATTTCAAAATATACAAAAATGGAAGTGCTGTTACGGGTTCTGAAGTAGGAACCACTGTAGCACAAGCACAAAAACATAATGTCTCTTTACAATTTGACATTCCAAATTTAGCTACCAATGACTATATTGAGGTATATTGTAAGAATACAGGTGCATCTGGTGATGTAAAAATCTATAGCTTTTATTTAACAGCTTTCTGTATGAGGGGATAATAATGGCTAGAATGACTGTAGGAGAACTTGTAGATGATATTCTATCTTCAATGGATAGTGATCCTGTTACATTATATGATGACACTGTGGAGAGTAGGCAAGTAGCACAAATACTTCTCTCTACATATTATCATTTAATAGATGGGAAGGATTGGCCAAATCTCTATTCAATGTTTACATTAACTGAGACTTCAGCATCTACTCCTTGTCACATGACTATCCCTACAGCAACAATGGACATTAAATGGGTTAAATATAATGTTCGTACTTCTACTGATACTAAAGATAGGTATCAAGAGATTAAATTCTTAGAACCACAAGAGTTTATGCTCATATTAGATGCCAGGGATAGTAGTGCTAGTAATGTAGATCAAATTACAGCTAGTAGTATTAAATATAACTTCTTTAATGATAGAGCACCTTCTTATTACACTTCTATAAACGAAACTACAGCTATTTTTGATGCTTATGATAGTGATGTAGAAACTTATTTAAAAACTGCTAAAACACAAGTATATGGAAAAATATATCCCACTGTTACTCTTTCTGACGGTATGTACTTCGATCTTCCTCCAGATGCTTTTAGTTTACTACTAGAAGAAGCTAAGAGCATGGCATGGGCAGAACTAAAACAAACACAACATGTAAAAGCTGAACAACGCTCTATAACTCAGCGTAGACGTATGAGCAAAGAAGCATGGAAAATTCGGAATAGTACCCGCTACCCTGATTATGGTAGAAGGAGTGTTAAATGAAATTTAAACCTGTAAAAGGTAGGTTTAAAGATCCTAATGTAAATGCAGATGAGTATATGTTGCGTGGTTTTATGTCCCCAGAACGAGAAGCCAGAAAAGGGGAGTTTACTACTAAACTAAATTATAAGATAGAAAAATTAAAATTTGAGGATTTAGATGCCCTTAAAAAAAGGAAAGAGCAAAAAGGTAATAAGCAAAAACATTAGTCAACTCTCACATGAGGGTTATCCACAAAAACAAGCCATAGCTATTGCTTTTAGCAAAGCTAAACAATCTAAAAAGAAATCAAAATGAAAGAATATACAACTCCAAATGGTAAAACAATAGTAGTTCAGTCTGATGCTTATGGTATCACAGTGTATTTTAAAGAAGGAGGAGAACTTCCTGCTGAATTACAAGGTAGATGGACTGATGCACAAAAGGCCGAACTAGATATATTACGTTATTTAGCTAAGATGGAACCATTACATCTACAAGTTAAAGATGAGAATGGTATTTTTCAAAAGGTTAAAAATCCTAAAAAATTAGACGTGTCTGCAAATGCCAGCTAATAAAATAAATCAACCCGTCAATAACTTTGTTAAAGGACTTATTACAGAAGCAAGTCCTTTATCTTTTCCTGAGAATGCTTCCTTAGATGAGATTAATTTTAAACTCAATCGGGATGGTAGTAGGGATAAGAGATGGGGGCAACAACATATTTATTATGAAACGCTACCTTACACTAGACTGGAGTTAGAAAAACTTTATGCTAAAGTATATAAATGGGAACAACCAAAGGGAGCTAGGCATTCTGTAATAGGTGTTGTTCAAGTAGGTTATCTTCTTTATTTTGTAGACATCACTGTTCAACCTATACCCGACCCTTATGGCGATCTTTTGATTTTTGATACTCCTGCTCCACTTTTAAATGGAGGAGTAGCGTTAGATGCTAGTAGTTTATTATCTGGAGGTAAACCTGTAGAGTTTGCTTCTATAAATGGTTATCTATTATTATTATGTGAAGAAGTGGCACAGCCATTTATAGCTTGGTATGATGATGATAATGATCTAGTTTCTTTTGATTCGGGTGATATTCTTGTTAGAGATATTTGGGGTGTTGACGATGGTTTAGCTGAAGATGAAAGACCTACAGAATTATCTTCATTACATCAATATAATCTACAAAATCAAGGTTTTACTTCTGACATAGTTACAACTTGTGGTACACCTATTTTAGAGTGTATAAAATCCCATTTTGGGAGATACCCCTCTAATAATGATAGTTGGGGAGTGGGACGAACTGCCGATCTTACCTCAGCAGATGTATATAAATTTGATCCCGCTATAGCAGAACGTAATCTTGTAAATAATCAACCAGCAGCAAAAGGTAAATATCTTATTCAAATATATCAGAGGGGATTATGGAGGCATAATCTAACTGGAGTTACAGTGCCTACTGATTTAGAAGAATCATTTTTTACTACAATAGAAACTTATGCTGGTAGAGCGTGGTATTCCGGTATTAGGGGTAAAGTGCTAGAAGGGGATGAGAGAAGTCCCAATTTGTGTCAAGCTGTTGTATTTAGTCAGGTGATGGAGACACCTACTGATTTAGTACGATGCTATCAAGAGGCTGATCCAACTTCTTATGAGTTTAATGAAGTTGTTGATACAGATGGTGGTATCATTTTTATTAATGGTTGTTCTTTTATTCATAAAATTAAAGCAATTAAATCTAGTTTATGGGTATTTGGTGATAATGGTGTTTGGGAAATACGAGGTAGTGGAGAGCAAGGATTTACTGCCACATCCTTCGAAGTAAGAAAAATTAATAGTATAGGTATATGTGCTAAAGACAGTGTAGTAGATGCAAATGGTGTGATTTTTTATTGGGCATATTCTGGTATTTATGCTATACAACCTGATCCAAATCTTAATGGTATTTATAATACTATTAATGTAACACAACCAACAATACAAACTAGATATGATGATTTTGATACCTTTACAAAAATGACAGCTAAAGGTATTTATGATCCTTATAATAATAAAATACGTTGGTTATTTGGTGATTATTCCACAGGAAAAACAATAGAAGGTGTTCCTGAAAATGCTGTATTTGTTGCAGAGTGTAATACTCAGCCTACATTTGGGGTTCACCCCTTAAGTGGAAATTGGCTTCCTTCTAGGGAAGGAAACCGTGTAATATTATTTACCCATAAAGATAGTATAGCTCCAGACTATGTAGTTAATTATGCCTATGTATATGCAGTGTCTACTACAGGAGGGTATGACACCGTGAATTTTACATCTTCTGTAATACGTCAAATTACTAATGGCCAAGTAGTTGCTTTTAATAATACTACTTACATGGACTTATTTGCTCATTGTCCTGTTGTTGGAAGTACATCTAATTATTTAACAAATATACATTATTTTTATAGTAGTACACCAACCACGGCATTAAAATTACAAAATCTTATTTTTGATGGTATGACTGATATAATTACATTATCTGGCACACCTACTACAATTAATACTTCCTGTAGGAATGTATACCCATTATTATCCGCAGCTAGACTTACGTCTACAAAGTTTGTAATAGCTTTTCATAATACTAGCAACAAAGCAAGTGTGCAAGTGGTGAATAGTAATGGTACATCTGGTGCTATCGTTAGCAGCACTAATAATGTGTTAAATGATAGTGCTATGCAATACTTATCTGTTGCAGAACTTAGTAGTACTAAAGCAGTTTTTGCTTATAAAGATAATACATGGGGAGGAGCTACTATAGACTATTTGTCTATTGCGACTAATACTATAACTGTAAGTAGTACTACGTTATTTCCAAATGCTACACAAATGCCCGTAGGGACAACTACATTTGAAAAACAAAGGATATTAAGTCTAAATGCTGTGTCAAACAAATTTATAGTTACTGGTTTATTGACTAACGCTACTCTTGGGTATACTAAGGTTTTGTCCTGTTTTATTGTAACTATTAGTGGTACTGTTCTTTCAAGTACAACTATATTAAATATACCAGAAGAAACAGGTACAACAAAAACAGAAGTTATTCCTATACAAACAGGAGAATATAGGGCTACTATCATTTATAATGATAATGACTCTCCTGGTACTAATCCTGATTATAGCAATAGACTTCGTTATATAGACATAGATTTTAGTGGTACAACTCCAGTATTATTAGGTAGAGGTACTTGGGCGAATCCAGTGGAAGCGGATTGGGTAGATTCAAATGTACATGCACATCTTCCCATAGATACAGTATCATATAACACCATAACTGGAGATCATTCTACTCTACTCACTGCTTACAGAAATACAGGTTCATTAGGTAGTGCTGGTGTTGCTTTATATGGAGGAACTACACCATGATAGTTAATGAGCAACATTACCCTTCTTTTAAAAACCATGAACTAATTCTTGATCTAAATTTACAAGCTTTTTCTATTTATGATATTTCTGGGACAAGGGATGACCAAACCCCAGGGCTTGTTGATTATATTATATACCCTGAATATAGTAGAACCGAAGTGGAAGAACCTGTAACCGATAATACAGGTGTCTTAGTATTAGATGCTAATGGAATGGTAGTCACTGTTACTAGAGATCAAATTGTCATTAATGAGTTTGAACCTAGAGAAGAAATAGTTACATTTTTATATTTATATGAAAATGTAACACTTTACGGATATACTTTTTGGGGATTTAGTAGGTATTTGAACACTTTCTCTCGTGATTGGGATAATCTAAAGGCTGGTAGTAATCAGCTTACTTATGGTTATCAATATCCTGCCTATATGATTACTGGTTATAACCTAACTGGAGATATGGCACGACAAGGGCAATCTATCTATCTACAAACTTTCTGTAAACGAACTGAGTATTTTTATACTTATAGTGAAACTGAATACGACCGCCCATCTGCTTGTTGGGTGAGTGGTAGATGGGAATGGAATGATAGCAATTTTCAAGGGAAATGGTCTGACAGTTTTAATTCTTATAGGTTTACCAAACCTATGCCTTCGGGGGTTTGGTGGTTTGGAGTTTCTTTTGATTATGGTGATACAGTGATTACTACAAAAAATAAACTTAGGGGTAGAGGGCATGCCCTTTCTATTTTATTTGAAGCTGAACCTGGGAAAGATTTGAGACTCTTAGGATGGAATGCTTTAATGACTAAGAATGGAGAACCATAATGTACCACTTAATTTATGATGATGCTGATATTGAAATAATAGGTGAGACATACGATAGCATTCCTAATGGTATTGTACTAAATACAGAAGTGAAACAATTTTCATTCTCCATATATAAGAAATTTAAAAAAATATGGGTAGAACTACAAAAAGAATTTAAACATATTGGATATGAATATGTCCTGGCTATCCCTTTAGAAGATGCTGATATTAGATGGGATGAGCATTGGGGTTTTAAGGATACTGGTGAAACTATTGATGGACATAAACTCATGAGGTTTGATCTATGGGAATAGGTGATTTAGCTGGTAGTTTATTTACCAAAAAGAAAAAGAAAAAAATAAGACGCGCTCAAAAAAGAGCCTATGCTGCTATAGCTGCTGAACAACAAAAGCTCTTTCAACTAGAAACACTAAGAGCAGATTTTGGCACAAGACAAGAAAAACTACAACAGCTTCGAGAGGCTAGGATAAGGCGGGAAGCTATCCTATCTAGTGCAGCTAATGCTGGTGCTATGGGAAGTAGTAGTGCTATTGGGGGTGCTGGTAGTGCTGTTTCTTCTGGAATAGGGAATGTGGGTGTACTTAATGTCTTTCAGGGGTATAGTAGGGCTATGGGTGCTTCACAATCTGAAATAGCGAAGCAAGAAGGAGAATTGCAACGTCTTGGAGTTAAGATGGATGCACAAAATGCTAAGGCACAAATGATTGGGGGTATTACTGATGCTGCTATAGGTATTGCTACACTTCCGTGGGGTGGTACTGCTGGTGCTGGAATGGCTTTTGGTAAATCTATTGGTATAGGTGGTAGTTAATGTTTAATCAAGAAGAAGAACAAGTAGTATTACCTAAACGCACCCAAGCTACTCCACCTCTACAAGATGAAGCAGCTAGGATGAAAGCCTATTATGGGGCTTATTTAAAAAAATCCATAGCTTCTAGCCAAAATGTAATTGATATGGCTGATCAGTATAACACTTATAGCCAAATACATACAGATTTAACAACTAAAGGCACTTCTCCTGATTTAGAGGAAATATCCTCGCATATTGAATTACAAGACAGTCAGCAACAAAAAGAAGCTCTACTAGGTGTAGTGTCTGATCCTGCTCAATTTGTAGAAACTAAACTACAAGCAGTAGAACAATCCAAACAGTATAAATTTAATCTAGCTAAAGCTTACAGTCAAAAGGTAGCGGCTGAAGATAAATCTGTAACGAATAAAGATTTTCAAGCACAAGAAAAGAATATAACCAATTATTTCCAAAGAAATAAGAATGCTATAGAAGATTTACAGAAAACTATTTATACATTTGCTGGAAGCAAGAATATAACTGGAGCTAATTTTGTAGCTTCAATGGGGCGTAGTTTTATACCTGGATATACAGGTTTAGTATATGCAAATGGATTTAATGCTTTGCTAGGTAAGGAAAGTATTTCTGAAAGTGCTACAAATTTTGTACTCACTGGTTCAGCAATGCGAGATATGGGTAAAACCTGGGCAAACTGGAGTGTAGAACAAAAACAAGAAGGACTTAATAGATTTATTGCTTGGGCTGAAAAATCTAATATTACTGATCCAGAAGCAATAGAAATGCTGAAAACTATTGTTGAAAATCCAGATCAACCTGGGTGGGTTACAGCATTGGGGAATGCTGGTGGGATTCTTGATGCTACTATGCTTGGAATAGGCATTAAGGCTCCAGTAAAAACTGTTAAAGGGATTATTGATTGGTTTACTACTTATAACAAAGCAGGTGATGTAAAAGCATATAACACTGTAAAGGGGTGGGTTACAGGCAAAGGGGTTGTTAAGGCCGATGTTGCTATTAAAGGCGCACAAGAGGTAGCAAATCAATCTGCTGCTATACAAGCTATGTCTCGTCAGGAAGTACATCCAAACACTCCTTTAGGAAAAGAAATAACTAACAATCCTGATAAAGCTACTGAAACAGCAATGACAGCTGTATTAGACGATACAGGTACAATAGCAAAATCTGTAACAGGGGAAGCAGAGGGCAGGGGGCAAATACTCCAAACTACTGCTCTACCTAAAACTGTGTCCTTAGATGAATCAATTGCTACCACTGCCCCTGACATTGCTGAAAAAATAAATATAGCAGCTAGGGCTTTAAATGATGAAAACATTATCAACCCTGCTTTATACAATGATGCTCTCCAAAAAACTGAAGTAGCCAAAGTATTACACACAATTAAACAAATAAACTACCCTAGTTTACATCTAAATAAAACCTTAGTTGATGCTAAATTTGGTGATACTACTTATATAAAAGCTGTATATGGAGAAAGCCCCTCACATGGTTGGCTCAATGAAGCTGACGCTGTTTCTGCTCTTGCTAAACTACAAAGAGATGTTCCAGATGTAGCTAAACATTTCAAAATAGAATATTCAAATAGGAATCAAGAATATTTTATCATTAGGGATATGGAAAAGAAATTTGATCCTAATGTAATTATTGGGGATACAAGTGCTACTTTTCAAATACCATTCACTAAAAAAGAAATTAATATTGATGCTCTTGCTAGAACTAAATATATTAATTGGGTGTTACCTTCTTCTAGTCGAATAGCTAATGGACTCCACAGTAGTGCTATGGCTACCGAGATGGGTGTTGCTAAACGAGTAGCAGACTTAAATAAATATTTACATGATTTTATATTAAATAAGTCTGATGTGTTTCCTGATTTAAACAAGGAATTACGCATTATACAAGAAAGGGAAATACCCACATGGAAAAATGTCGATGAATTATTGCATGATAAACATCACCTCTCCAAAAAACAAAAAGATGATTTAGTAGAAGCATATTATGCTACCAAAGCACTAGGGGATAATTTTTACGAAGTTGCTAATAGGCGACATCGTGCTGACAAAGTAGCAAAAGGTAGCAAGGCTATATATAAAGAAGATGGTACTCACGTTTATGGTAATGTAGTAAAAGCTGATGAGTCTGTACCTAATATGGTGTGGGACTTTGATAGTGACTTACCTGTAATTCTTGCTAAGGATGAAAAAGGGAATTTAGTTCTTAATGGTAAAACACTTGTAAAACTTGAATCACCCATTAAGGACACTGAAAAAACTACTGGTGCATTTGCAGCAGCAGAAAAAGCCAAAGTAAAACATAACATTGTTTCTTCACAAGTAGCAGATAATAGATATGAATATGCCCTTGTTGGGGGTAAGACTAAGATAGGAGAACTTCCTACTTACACCCTAAATAAAACAGATCCATATATTCCGTGGTATCACATGGCGGATTTCTTTATTCAACGTACACCAAAACAAATAAGATATAACGGCGGTATTATTAGCTATCCTAAAAACATAAAGGATATGCCAGAAGAACTTAAAAAAGCTTCTGAGAGAATAGCTGGTGCTAGAACTGAGGAAGAAGCATGGCAACTCATTAAACAATTAAAAGAAGATGATCCTAATGGCGTATATGCTGTTATGAAGCGTAGGGAAGATATTGTCGATGATATTATTGATTCCCATGAAGAAGCCAATCGCATTGCATCTTGGGAAAAACATAGAGGTGAAAGACTACAAGGGTTTGATCCATTAGATGATCCTATCAGAAGTTTAGCTCAAATGGGTAAATCTCTAATTAAGCTGGATGCCTGGGAAGATGTAGATAGATTTTTCAAGAAAAGAATGCAACAGGAATATGGGGATTTATTACCCCAAGGGCAAATACCAAAAAGTCCTGCTGATTGGAAGATATTAGATGATCACGCTAAACCTGAGAACCTTCCTCGCATCGCTGCTGCTAAGAGAGAAATAGAGTGGTATAACGGTATCTTTAGAAGTATGGTTGAGAGTGATAGAGCAGTTTCTTCTGTTCTACATTCAATGGCCGATGTAATGAATAAATATGGTACAGCAGATAGTAAAATATTAAGAACTACTGAAGCAACTACAAGAGATGCTGCTAAACAGGGTAATGTATTTATTCGTATACCAAATGCCGCCGCTACACATCTATTGTTATATAGTAACATTCTTAAGCAATGGGTGGTACAACCACAGAACTTGTGGACACTACATGCTATGGATATAGGCTTTGCTAAGTATGGGGCTACTAACATCCTGCCTTTCTTGTTTGCTACATTAGGTAAATCTAAATATTTAGAAAAACATGCAGATGAATTTAAAAATATAGCAAGACATATTGGTGGTACTTTAAGTGGCATTAAAGGAAAAGATTGGGATGATATGTATGATGGGTTTGCTAAGTCAGGTATGCTGCAAGCCGTTGACTTAAACCAAATGGTGTTAGGTCTTAAACACCATGACAATTATACATTAGATCCTAAAGTACATGAGCAAATAGCTAGGGGACTATCACAGACAATATCTGCTCCTGGTAATATTATGAAGATGGTGGGATATACTCCTGCTGAACTTTCTAACTTGGTGGGTGGATGGCTGTATTCTTACAATCAATATAAGAAGCTCCATCCTGGTGTAGATATGACAAATCCACACGTCATTGAGCAAGTGAAAGCTAAAGCTTTGGCTCTCACTGGTAGTATGGCTGGTAATGCTGATGTGATGTCTTATCAAAAAGGTATGTGGGGGTTGTTGTTTAAATTTATGCCTATCCAATCTAAACAATTGGCATTAATGACCACTTCTAAATATACAACTAAAGAAGAAAAGCTTCGTATAGCTGTAGGGCAAACTGTACTATGGGGTGCTCCCGGCACTGTAGGTGGTGTATATTTAATGGACGCTATTAAAAATAATGCTTCAGATGAAGATAAAGCAATAATTACAAAATATGAAGGTGGATTGGTTGATGTTGTATTAAATACTATTCTTGATACCACTTTAAAACATGCCTTCGGCATTGAGGATGAAAAAGAAACTTCAGTAGCATGGAGCAAGACAATGGCTCCATTTAATAATGGTGTTGGTGTTCCTGCAATTGAGGTGTTCTGGAACCTGTATAAAACCCTTACAGATGGTGAGAATGCAGGTAGTATGCGTATTGCTGCTTGGGGTGCTGGTAGTACACTATTAGCATTTAAAGATGCTTTCCTTAATAGGGTGCAAGTTCAGAATAGTTATGAAACTCCTGATAAAGTACAAGCTCTAGTCGAAGAACTCCCTACTCTGATTAAAGGATGGGATAATTTAGCTAAGGGTTATATGATGATGCAAACAGGTAAGCTTGTGTCTAAACATGGTAATCCAAGACAGCTTGTTGCTTCTCATGGTGATGCTTTCGGTAGAATGTTTGGTGTATACACTAGAGAAGAACTGGAAGCATTTAGAAATATAGATGTAGAAAAAGGAAAAAGAGCAGCACAGAAAGCCTTGGAAAATGAGATATTCAATTTTGTAATGAAGAATAGACAAGATATTCTTGGTATGAATAAACAATATCGTGCTTTAGAATATGATAAGCTTCTTCATATCTTTGGGCATGATGATCCTGAAGGTGCTGCAAAAGTAAAAGGGAATTTAGAGAAAAGATTTTTCTTTGCTAATAAAGATTTAGAAGCTGCTTTAATACCACAACTGCAAGTAGGAATTAGAAACAGCATTCAACAAGTAGAGAATGCTAGAGAAGAAACTACTGAAGGTAGCAGCTTGTCTGAACTGATAGATGTATTAAAAGGTATATACAAATAAGGAAAATATAATGCCATTGTTAGATGCAACAATCCGTCAAAGTCCAGTAGATCCTAGATTTGCTCTCACTGTAGCAGTAGATGAGTCTGGTAGAACAGAAGCTATGTCAGACATCCCTGATATACAACACCAAGCATATAAGTATGGGGTGATTGGTAGGTCAGTGGAAGCTGCTGGTAAACTAGCTGCTGATGTACATGAAGGCTACCAACTAGGTAAACATGGGGCAGGTGTAAGTAAAATTTTAGATCCTATACAAGAAGATTTACTAAAAATATCTCAACTTGAGGAAGATGTTAATGGTTTACAACGCCAAAGAAGAATGGCTGCTTCAAGAGAGGAAATTTCTAGGATAGAACCAGAGCTTGTAAATAAACTAGATGAACTTAGAAAAGCACAAGAACAAGGTTCTATTAGTTCTAAAGATGCCTTGTTACGAGTTAAAGCATTGACTAGAAATGCAGTGAATAATAATCCAGGGTATGCGAGTCGCATTGTAAATTACACTGGTGATCTTTTATGGGCTTCTGGTATAAGAGAAGTTAAAGATCCTTATATTGATATAGACAAAGCAAATAGAGCCGCTGCAAAAGAAAAAAGAGAGCATATAGCAGCTCAAGCAAAGCTATATGGAGTTGCTTATGATCCTGATGATTTACACACAGAAGAAGGGCAGCGGGGCATTATAGAGGCTTACACCAAGAGAGCCGAAGCAAAGCAAATGTCTACTGATGTACTTAACCAAGACAAATTACAGAAGGCTGTAGACTTATCTACCGCCCCCAAACGAGCTAAACATGCAAGTGACCTAAAAGAGGGACATCAGTTGAATATTGATGAAGGACTTAACACATTATATGATGCACTAGATGCTGCTAAAACAGAAACAGACAAAAAGGCAATTCTCCTTCAATATAATTCAGTATTTGAGAACCACAAAGAAACTATAAGACGTGATTTTATTGATAAAGGTTTTCCTATTAAAGAAGTAAAAGAACATATAAAAGATTTAGAAGATTATCATACCAACCAGGAAAAAATTATAAATGAACGTAAGGCTGGTAAACTAAGTAACAAAGGGGAAGCTGCTGCTAAAAATCTACAAAAAGTTATACAGAATGCTAAAGATAACTACGGACTTTCTAAGGAAACTGAAAAATGGGCAAAGGGTCTTACCCCACAAACGTTAGCTGCCTTAGCTAAAGAAAATCCATATCAAGCAAAACAAGCTGAAAATTATATTAAAATATCGAGGGGCTTGATTGATCCTAATGTTCGTAGATTTTTAATTGAAAAGATGCCTGAATTTGATGACGAAACAGCAATGGTGCATTATGTTACAACACTTATAAATAGTGGGGATATTACCAATATTGTTGATGTTTTATCCAATA